>ENA-UOJP01000035-UOJP01000035.1-human-gut-metagenome-genome-assembly--contig:-C102-NODE-35-length-307708-cov-69.229756_pt1 | contig 307708 bp, 238 predicted proteins | sample MGYA00242353_ERZ723900 | MGnify/ENA metagenome assembly ERZ723900 | reverse complement strand
TCAGTGCATCTTCTACGTTCAGATGTTCGTTCTGATTCTTTTGTTCTGCCATTTTATATGATTCTTTTTGTTATTATTCACCGTTTGATATTTCGACTCGCAAAAGTAGTTTTTTTATATCTACAAACGAAATTTAGAAGCATCTTTTTTTGTTTTACACCCGAAAACCACGAAAATCTTGCTACTTTTGTGAACAAATTAACGTGTACACAATGATACTGAAACGAATATCTGTATTAAACTATAAGAATCTGGAAGAGGTAGAACTGGGATTCTCTGCTAAGCTGAATTGCTTTTTCGGACTGAATGGAATGGGAAAGACGAATCTGCTGGATGCGGTGTATTTCTTGTCTTTCTGTAAGAGCTCCGGAAACCCGATTGATTCTCAAAATATTCGTCATGAACAAGACTTTTTCGTGATTCAGGGCTTTTATGAAGCGGAGGACGGAACTCCTGAAGAGATTTATTGTGGGATGAAACGCCGTTCGAAGAAACAATTTAAACGGAACAAGAAAGAATATAGTCGTTTTTCGGACCACATCGGTTTTCTGCCCCTGGTGATGGTTTCACCTGCCGATTCCGAATTGATAGCCGGAGGAAGTGAGGAGCGCCGCCGGTTTATGGATGTAGTGATTTCGCAGTATGATAAGGAATATCTTGAAGCGCTGATACGGTACAATAAAGCATTGGCGCAGCGTAACACATTGTTGAAGAGTGAGTTTCCGGTGGAGGAGGAGCTGTTTCTTGTATGGGAGGAGATGATGGCGCAAGCCGGTGCAATCGTATTCCAGAAGCGTGAAGCGTTTATCCGGGAGTTTATTCCTATTTTCCAATCTTTCTATTCCTTTATTTCGCAAGATAAAGAGGTGGTGGGACTATCTTATGAGTCTCATGCGCGGGATGCTTCTTTGTTGGAAGTGTTGAAGCAAAGCAGGGAGAGGGATAAGATAATGGGATTCTCTTTGCGTGGCATTCATAAAGATGAGTTGAATATGTTGTTGGGTGAATTCCCGATAAAGAAAGAAGGTTCGCAGGGACAGAACAAAACGTATCTGGTAGCATTGAAACTGGCACAGTTTGATTTTTTGAAACGTACCGGTCGGACTGTTCCTTTATTATTACTGGATGATATTTTTGATAAGTTGGATGCTTCCCGTGTAGAGCAAATTGTGAAGCTGGTGGCCGGAGACAATTTCGGGCAGATATTTATAACGGATACGAACCGGGGACATCTCGACCGTATTTTACATAAGGTAGGCAGCGATTATAAAATATTTCGTGTAGAGGAGGGTACAATTCAAGAAACGGAGGCTGAAAATGAAGCGCAATGATGCCGAACAAATAGGAAAACTGATTCAACAGTTTCTTCGTCAGGAGAGTTTGGAATCTCCGCTGAACGAACAAAGGCTGCTGGATGCCTGGCCTCAAATCTTGGGACCGGCGGCGGCTTATACCAGCAATCTTTATATTCGTAATCAGACATTGTATGTGCATCTGACTTCTGCTGCTCTTCGTCAGGAATTGATGATGGGGCGTGAGGTATTGGTACGCACGCTGAATCAGAAAGTCGGGGCTACCGTTATTACAAATATTATTTTTCGTTGAAGAAAGATATTCTGTCTATCACCTTTATGCCTAGCTTCCGGAGTGTTTCGGTTGCACGGTTGTAATAAAAAGGATTTTCCAAATATTGATTATTATGGGCGTCCACGCCGATGATAGCGGTGCAACCTTCATGGGCGGCTATTTTCCAGAAATCCGGATGAGGAATGGTAGTAATACCATGAATGTCATTATATTCTTCATATCCGATATTATATTCCAACGGTAAGTTTAACCGTACTGCCGTCCGGCAGATATGCCTGCTGACTAGCTTACAATGACGATCGAACTCGGGGTAAGAACGCATAAATAAATCCGGATGGGCAAGGTAGGCAAATAGTCCGCTTTCCATTCCTTCAATAGCACTCTCTTCATAGAGTTCGAGCATGTCTACCGAATCTGTATTCCGGCCGAAGTAGGGAAACTTCTCATCTGTGTGAAAATGGTGATTTCCGAAGATGATATAGTCCAGTTTATATTCTTTGATGACTCCTTTTAGCCAGTGTATGTATTCAGGAAAATATTCGCATTCCAATCCTATTTTTATGCTGATTTGATTTTTATATTTCTCTTGCAGCGAACGGATGCTTTCCACATATTCCGCTAATTCTTCGGGAAGCATCCGGATGTCGGATATATAATCTGTGTGGTATTTCCACGGAGTGTGGTCAGAAAAACCTAATTCTTGATAGCCGCCTTTGATGGCACTTAAAACAAATTCTTCGTCACTCCCTGTCGCATGATGGCAGCGGGTGGTATGGGTGTGATAATTCGTCTTCATTGATTGTTATAATTATATCCATGCGGATGTCGAATGATTCCGCCGGAACTTCTTCTACTAATTGAAATGGGAAACAGATTCCTGCTTTGTAGGCTGATGGTATGCGTGGCAGGAGACGGTCATAATATCCTTTTCCCCGTCCCAGACGGTTACCTTTAGCATCGAAAGCTACTCCGGGAACGACGATGAAGTCTATGGCTGCATAGTCTGTGAATATTTCTCCGGTTGGTTCTGCTATACCGTAGATACCGCTGATTGACATGTCTTCCGGTCCGGTGTATATCCGTAGTTCTAAATCATCGCCTACTACTACGGGGAGTAGGATCCGCTTTTCAGTCCTCCATTTTTGAATAAAGGCATGTGTGTCTACTTCGTCATTCAGCGAATGGTATAGTAATACTGTATTTGCCGCCCTGAAAGCCGGATGGGCTTCGAGGGCGGCAAGTATGTTAGCTGATTGCAGCTTTCGCATAGTTGAATCCGCGTGTCGGGTCTTCAGTAATGCTATATGCTTGCGCAGTTCTTTTTTTCTTTCCATCTTTTTTATCCTTCGTCACTTCTTCCTCTTCAACGGCTACCGGAGCTTTTGGGAAAGCTTCTCCTTTTTCAAGTATCTCAATACCTTTAATAACAGTAGCATCTGTCTTGTTGAAGTATTGGAGATAAGCTTCCAATCCAAGCATGTTGTAGATGATGTTGCCGAAGAGGTTCTTTTCCAATAATTTGTATGATTTCTGAATGAGGATGTTTCTTCTTTTCACTCCTTTACTGTCAGCAAAACGGACAAACTGTTCCACCAAACCCTGATGACGAAGATAATTCAGCAATTCTTCCTCTGTTTCGTATTGGCTTAATTTCTTCCGATTGTTGTCGGTGTACTGGAATGTGAACTGAATAGTCAATCCCCGGTTAATAACTGTCGATAGATAAGAAGTGACTCCCGTCGTATCCTGCGGTACGAATATATCCGGCATGATACCACCACCGCCATACACAGTACGTCCCAAGCTGGTATTATAACGTTCACTCTCATTCTGCTTGATACTATCACGTGAGAAAAATTCTCCATGTTCGTAACGGGTATATAAATCCAGCTCATAGTTACGGTCTTTACCACTTTCGTACGGGCGTTGGATGCAACGTCCGGATGGGGTGTAGTAGCGGGCGATAGTCAGGCGGATAGCCGATCCATCACTGAAATCGATGGGCTGTTGCACAAGTCCCTTACCGAAAGAACGGCGTCCTACAACTGTACCCCGGTCGTTATCTTGAATAGCTCCGGTGAAGATTTCACTGGCAGAAGCAGAACCTTCGTCAATCAATACAACAAGCGGCATTTTCTGACAGCTACCTGTACCGTTAGCAAATTCTTCTGCACGTGGATATTTACGGCCTTGAGTATATACGATCAACTTGCCTTCGGGCAGGAATTCATTAACCATGCGGATGGCTGCTTCCATATATCCTCCGGTATTACCGCGTAGGTCAATGATTAGACCTTTGCATTTTTTATGGTTGAGCTGTGCTAATGCATTCAGCAATTCTACATGACTGGTACGTCCGAATTTACTGACTTTCACATAACCGATATTGTCATTTAACATATAAGCGGCATCTACGGTATTTTGAGGAATGTCTCCACGCGTGATGTTGAAGTGTAATAAGTCCTTTTCTCCTGTTCGTCTGATTCCCAATTTTACTTGTGAGCCTTTCGGACCTTTCAAGGTGCGCATAGCCCGTTCGTTCGTTACTTTCTTGCCGACAAACAAGCTATCGTCTACAGTAACAATGCGGTCGCCCGCCATTAATCCTATCTTTTCAGAAGGACCTCCCTGAACAACAGCATTGACATGAATGGTGTCATTCTGTATGGTAAACTGGATGCCAATTCCGCTGAAGCTGCCTTCCAGCTCAGAGTTGACTTCTTCGAGATTTTGGGCTGGGATATAAGTTGAATGCGGATCCAGTTCGGCTAGAATTTGCGGCATGGCTTTTTCTACCAAATCGGCCATGTTTACGGTGTCGACATATTGATCGTCTACAATGCGTAACAATGCGTTTAGCTTATTGGAGGAACCGTTGATGATACCCAAACGGTTGCCGGCAAAATGCTTGGCATAAAATGTACCGATAAGAATCCCGACTACCACGCTGACTGCTATGATGACAGGTGTGAAACGTGAAGAGTTTTTTGTACTCATGTCTATTCCTTTTTTAAAACGTTCGTCTTCTTATTTATTGGGAGAGGAATTATCATCTAACTCTGTGTAGATAACTTCGATTCCCGCCCGTTTTAATAACTCTATTCCATCTTCCAGGCGGTAATGCTCGGAATAAACTACCCGTTTGATTCCTGCCTGTATGATTAACTTTGCACATTCGATGCAAGGAGAGGCGGTGACGTACATGGTAGCACCGTCGCTACTGTTGTTTGAACGCGCTATTTTGGTAATGGCATTGGCTTCCGCATGCAGAACGTATGGTTTTGTCAGGTTGTTTTCATCTTCACATACATTCTCGAATCCGGAAGGTGTTCCGTTATATCCGTCGGAGATAATCATTTTATCCTTAACAATTAAAGCTCCTACTTTACGGCGTTGGCAATAGGAATTTTCAGCCCATATGCTGGCCATGCGTATATAACGTTTGTCAAGTTCTAATTGTTTCTTTTTAGTGTCCATGTTGTTTTAGTTTTTACTTGGTGCGAAAACCAGACATCTAGTTTGATTTCCAGAAGAGTAATATAGAAATAGATTGCGTTCGTCTGAACCTTTAAAAGAGTCTGCTCCTTGGAGTCCTGCTATAAATTCTTTAGCTAGAACATCACCATCACTTCCAGCATCGAGATTTGAAATTTTAAAGGTGCTTTTCTTTCCGTTGGCATTCCAAGAGCCTGACATACTTTTTCCAATGGTGACTTGTCCGTTAAAGTTTCCGTTTATAATATCATCTTCATTGGTGTTTATTGTGAAATTAATGGTAAAATTGCCTGCTGCTTCCAGTTTTTCATAACTTGCTTGGGCTTTTTTTTCATCTCCTCCCCAGAGATCAATCATTTTATTTCCGTCTTTTAATGTAATGTAGGTGAGTTTCCAAGTTTTTCCTGTAAAGATAGCAGCTACATCGTCCGAATCATTACATCCAGAAAATAAAGGAAGCAATAAAAGCAATCCTACTATTTGAAATATACTTCTCTTCATATTTAATATCTAATAACTTAATACTTATTTCTTTATCCCATTTCTGATTAGCAAAGCATCAATGCTCGGTTCCTGTCCGCGGAAACGTTTATAAAGTACCATCGGATGTTCCGTTCCTCCTTTCGACAGAATATTATTGCGGAATGAGTCTGCCACTTCCTGATTGAATATCCCTTTTTGCTTGAATAATGAAAAAGCGTCAGCATCCAATACTTCCGCCCATTTGTAGCTGTAGTATCCAGCGGCATATCCACCGGCAAAGATGTGGGAGAACTGCGTACTCATGCAAGCTTCTTGTACTACCGGTAATATTTGCGCATCCTTCCAGGCTTCCTGTTCATAAGCTTTCACATCTCCTTCAAAAGGAGTGTTACGCGTATACCATGCCATATCAAGTAGACCGAAACTTATTTGTCTCAGACAAGCATACGCAATATTGAAGTTTGATGCATCTACAAGACGTTTTATCAATTCATCCGGCAAAACTTCTCCCGTCTGATAATGGCGGGCAAAGGTATTGAGGAAATCTTTCTCTATGGCAAAATTCTCCATAATTTGTGAGGGAAGTTCCACGAAATCCCAATATACGTTAGTTCCACTTAAACTCCTGTAAGTGGAATTGGCAAACATACCGTGCAGGCTATGTCCGAACTCATGTAAGAATGTTTCTACCTCATTGAAAGTCAATAAAGCAGGCTTATTCTCGGTTGGCTTGGTGAAGTTCATTACAACGGATACATGCGGACGGCTGTTTTCACCGGTCTTTTTATCTATCCATTGCTCCTTGTAACTCGTCATCCAGGCTCCGGCACGTTTTCCCGGACGCGGATGGAAGTCGGTGTATAGGACGGCTAAGAATTTACCGTCTTTATCAAACACTTCAAAGGCTTCCACCTCTTTATGGTAAACCGGAATCTCTGTGTTTTTCCGGAACGTGATTCCATATAACTTTTCAGCCAGACCAAACACTCCTTTCTTCACTTGTTCCAGTTCGAAGTAGGGGCGAAGCATTTCTTCGTTGATATTGAATTTTTTGTCTTTCAGTTTGTTTGAATAATAATTCCAGTCCCAAGGCATGACAACGAAATCAGCTCCCTGTTCTTTACGAGCCAGTTCTTGTATCTCTTTATATTCTTGCTGTGCAGTAGGAGTATATGCTTCCAACAGTTGGTTGAGTAGCTTGTATACCGACTTGCTGTTTTCAGCCATTCTTTTCTTTAGCGTATATTCCGCATAATCTTTGTATCCCAGTAATTGGGCTATTTTCATGCGTGTATTGGCTATTTTTTTTACGATGTCGATATTATTGAATTCGTTATCGTGTGTACATTTGGTGTTATAAGCCATATACAGTTTTTGACGTAAATCCCGATTATCGGAATACGTCATGAAAGGAACATAGCTCGGAGCGTGAAGCGTGAATGCCCATCCTTCCTTTCCTTCGCTCTTGGCTGTTTCTGCAGCTGCTTCTATGATAATTTCGGGTAGTCCGGCGAGGCTTTCTTTTTTTGTTAACAGCATTTGATAAGCATTCGTCTCTTTCAGGTTGTTTTCACTGAAAGTTAGAGTCAGTTTACTCAATTCGGTAGTCAGGCGACGGTATTCTTCCCGTGCTTCTCCTTCCAGGTTGGCGCCATGGCGTACAAAGCTGTTATATGCATTTTCCAGTAACTGTTTTTGTTCCTGTGTCAGTTGCAAAGCCTCTTTCTGGTTATACACTTCTTTCACACGTGCGAATAACTTTTCGTTCAGTGTGATATTGTTGCTGTGTTCACTAAGCAACGGCATTATCTTTTGAGCCAGTTCTTGCAGGTCGTCATTCGTTTCTGCGCTTAGCATATTGCCGAAGACGGCTACTACTTTATCCAGTAATTCTCCGGATTCGTCGAAAGCTTCTATTGTATTGGTGAAGTCAGCCTTTTCCGGATTCTGTATGATAGCTTCTATTTCAGCATTTTGCAGCCTGATTCCTTCCAGAATAGCAGGTTCATAATGTTCGGTTTTAATCCGGTCGAACGGCACGGTTTCGTGCGGCGTATGATATTGCCCGTAGAAAGGATTCTGGGCATTTATTATATTGTTCATAGTGCAAACTAGTATCAATGTTAGTATTAATCTCTTCATAGAGGTACAAAGCTACTAAAATTGTAGCTTATTCAACGGATAACACGTTGCTTTTTAACAATATATAAAATGAAATGTATAAAAAAACCGCTACGGTTTCCCGCAGCGGTTTCTATATTGTTCAGGCTTCTAATTAAGCGTTAACTGATGCCATGTGAGCGATCAAGTCAAGAACTTTGTTAGAGTAACCGATTTCGTTGTCATACCAAGATACAACTTTAACGAAAGTATCAGTCAAAGCGATACCTGCTTTAGCGTCGAAGATAGAAGTACGAGTGTCACCCAAGAAGTCAGAAGAAACTACTGCATCTTCAGTGTAACCCAGGATACCTTTCAATTCGCCTTCAGAAGCTTCTTTCATTGCAGCGCAGATTTCAGCGTAAGTAGCCGGTTTAGCCAAGTTAACTGTCAAGTCAACTACAGATACGTCCAAAGTCGGAACACGCATAGACATACCAGTCAGTTTGCCGTTCAATGCCGGGATAACTTTACCTACAGCCTTAGCAGCACCGGTAGAAGACGGGATAATGTTGCCAGAAGCAGCACGACCACCTCTCCAGTCTTTCATAGAAGGACCGTCAACTGTTTTCTGAGTAGCAGTTGTAGAGTGAACTGTAGTCATCAAACCGTCAAGGATACCGAACTTGTCGTTCAATACTTTAGCGATAGGAGCCAAACAGTTAGTAGTACAAGAAGCGTTAGATACGAATTGAGTACCTTTTACGTATGTTTTTTCGTTTACACCGCAAACGAACATCGGAGTGTCATCTTTAGAAGGAGCTGACATTACAACATATTTTGCACCAGCTTCGATGTGAGCCTGAGCTTTGTCTTTGCTCAAGAACAAACCTGTAGATTCAACAACGTATTCTGCGCCTACTTCATTCCATTTCAGGTCAGCCGGGTTTCTTTCAGCTGTGATACGGATAGCTTGACCGTTAACGATCAGTTTGCTGTTTTCAACATCTGCTTCGATAGTACCATCGAATTGACCATGCATTGTGTCGTATTTCAGCATATAAGCCAAGTAATCAACCGGGCAAAGGTCATTGATACCTACGATTTGAATATCGTTTCTTGTCATTGCAGCGCGGAAAACGAAACGTCCGATACGTCCGAATCCATTAATACCTACTTTAATCATTTTGTTTAAACTTTTAAGGGTTTTATAATATTTGTTCAAATATCTCTCAGCCTTCGCACTTGTTTTATTTTCAAATGCGGTGCAAAATTACAAAAATGTTTTTATATTCGCATATTAAATTCACATTAAATATTGAAAAAAGATGGGAAAGAACACATTTTTACAGGACTTTAAGGCGTTTGCTATGAAAGGTAACGTCATTGACATGGCTGTCGGTGTTGTTATTGGTGGTGCATTTGGAAAAATCGTATCATCATTGGTTGCTAATGTTATCATGCCTCCGATTGGTTTACTGGTTGGCGGTGTGAACTTTACAGATTTGAAATGGGTGATGAAAGCAGCGGAGATTGGTGCTGACGGCAAGGAGATAGCTCCGGCCGTGACGTTGGATTATGGCCAGTTTCTGCAAGCCACCTTTGATTTTCTGATTATAGCTTTCGCTATATTCTTATTTATACGGTTGATTACGAAGTTGACAACTAAAAAACAGGCAGAAGTGGCAGCCACTCCTCCAGCTCCTCCTGCGCCAACGAAGGAGGAGGTTTTGTTGACGGAGATACGTGATTTATTGAAAGAAAAGAATCGTTGATTCTAATTGAAATAAAGGAGGTTCCAAGTGTAAACTGGTGAATCTCCTTTATTTTTCTCTTCATTATTAATATAGATTGCGTACTTTTTTCTACTTTTGCAACTCAATTTATTCAAAATCCAACCATTGATATGCAGGAAAAAATAATAATTCTTGATTTCGGTTCGCAGACAACACAGCTTATAGGTCGTCGTGTACGCGAATTGGATACGTATTGTGAAATTGTTCCTTATAACAAATTTCCTAAAGAAGACCCGACTATTAAAGGGGTTATTCTCTCCGGAAGTCCTTTCTCGGTTTACGATAAAGATGCTTTCAAAGTAGATTTGAGTGAAATTCGTGGTAAATATCCGATATTGGGTATTTGTTATGGTGCACAATTTATGTCATACACTAATGGCGGAAAAGTGGAACCGGCCGGAACACGCGAATATGGACGTGCTCACTTGGCTTCATTCTGCAAAGATAATGTGCTGTTTAAAGGAGTGCGTGATGGGTCGCAGGTATGGATGAGCCATGGAGATACGATTACTGCTATTCCCGATAATTTCAAGAAAATAGCTTCAACTGATAAAGTGGAGATTGCTGCTTATCAGGTAGAAGGTGAGCAAGTGTGGGGTGTTCAATTCCATCCGGAAGTATTCCATAGTGAAGACGGAACTCAAATCCTGAAGAACTTTGTGGTAGATGTTTGCGGTTGCAAACAAGACTGGTCGCCGGCTTCATTCATTGAAAGTACGGTTGCCGAGCTGAAAGCGCAGTTGGGGGATGATAAAGTCGTTCTCGGTTTGAGTGGCGGAGTCGATTCTTCGGTTGCAGCAGTGTTGCTGAACAAGGCTATTGGCAAGAACTTGACTTGTATCTTTGTAGATCATGGTATGCTGCGTAAGAATGAGTTCAAGAATGTGATGAAGGATTATGAGTGTCTCGGTTTGAATGTGATTGGCGTTGATGCCAGTGCAAAGTTCTTCGCAGAACTGGCTGGGGTGGTTGAACCGGAAAGTAAGCGTAAAATTATAGGTAAGGGCTTTATCGATGTGTTCGATGTAGAAGCTCATAAGATAAAAGACGTGAAATGGCTGGCGCAGGGTACTATTTATCCGGATTGCATTGAGTCATTGTCTATTACGGGTACGGTAATAAAGAGCCATCATAATGTAGGCGGACTTCCTGAAAAGATGAATCTGAAGTTGTGTGAGCCGCTTCGTTTGTTGTTTAAGGATGAAGTTCGCCGGGTGGGCCGTGAGTTGGGGATGCCGGAGCATCTGATTACCCGTCATCCGTTTCCGGGACCGGGACTGGCAGTGCGTATTCTGGGAGATATTACTCCTGAAAAAGTACGTATTCTGCAGGATGCTGACGATATCTTTATCCAGGGATTGCGTGACTGGGGATTGTATGATAAAGTATGGCAGGCGGGGGTTATCTTGTTGCCGGTACAGTCCGTGGGTGTAATGGGAGATGAACGTACTTATGAGAGAGCGGTTGCTTTGCGTGCTGTGACATCTACTGATGCCATGACAGCTGACTGGGCACATCTGCCTTATGAATTTATGGGTAAGGTATCGAATGATATTATTAATAAGGTGAAAGGAGTGAACCGTGTCACCTATGATATCAGTTCCAAGCCGCCAGCAACTATTGAATGGGAATAATACACTTTGTATCATAAAGATAGCCTCAATGGAAATTCCTGTTGAGGCTATTTTTGTGATAGATAATTTCTTTTGTTGGTTAATTCGTATCTATTCGCTTATCAGCTTTTGTGCGTCCGGAATAAGAATCTCTTTCCGGCGTAACTCTAATAATCCTTTGTCTTGTAGCTCGTTGAGTGCTTTTGATGTATTCAACCGAGTGTCATCTAAGTAGCGGGCAAGGTCGTCCATTTTTACTTTGAATATCTTTTCTCCCTGCGTTTTTTCACAATGTAGCAGGAAAAAGCGAATGATTTTCTCTTGTAAGTCTTGTGTCGGTTCTTCCCATAAACGGGAATAAAGATTTTGTGCCCGGTTGCTGACAATGTTCATGTAGTTGAGCCGGAATATTTCATATTTGAACAGGTCGCTAAGTACAAACGCTTTGCTGATGCTGACAGTGTGTGCTTCCGTATGTGCTATATAAGCGGAAGTGTAATTGGTGTTCATGCCGAACAACGACTGTGGTTCCAGCAGGTAAGGTGCTTCCATCTGTTCAATGACGGTGTATATATTTTCTTTGGAACTTGTGACGATAGAAACCTCTCCTTTTAACAGAAAGCAGAGTTGTTTACACGGACTACCATTTTCTATGATAGTTTCTCCCACTTTATGCTTGATAAAGTGTAGCTTGACCTTATCCAGAATACTTGTGAAATCTTCATGACAAAGACCTTGAAATAAAGGCAATTGGAGCAAAGTGTCGAACATTGTTTCCATATGTTGTAATCTCTTGTTAATCGTACAAATTTACTCATAATACAATACTGCTGTCAATATCTGAGCGTTCTTTTTGTTTTTTTTATTGTTTGAATGCATAAAAATAGAGTATATTTGCAGAAAAAAAGGAGGAAATTATGTTCGCAGGCTTCAATTGGCAACAGATGATCAGTGCGTTTATCGTACTTTTTGCCGTGATAGACATTATCGGCTCTATACCTATTATAATTAACCTGAAAGAAAAAGGGAAAGATGTGAATGCAATGAAAGCTACTGTCATCTCTTTTGCTTTGCTGATCGGATTTTTCTATGCGGGAGATATGATGCTGAAACTCTTCCATGTAGATATTGAATCGTTTGCAGTAGCCGGCGCATTTGTCATTTTCCTCATGTCTTTGGAGATGATTCTGGATATTGAGATTTTCAAGAACCAAGGTCCTATCAAAGAAGCAACTTTGGTACCGCTCGTCTTTCCTCTGTTGGCAGGTGCCGGAGCTTTCACCACTTTGCTTTCTCTCCGGGCGGAATATGCCAGTGTTAATATTATTATAGCTTTAGTCTTGAACATGATCTGGGTTTACTTTGTAGTGAGTATGACCGGTCGTGTAGAACGTTTCTTGGGAAAAGGAGGTATTTATATTATTCGTAAGTTCTTCGGCATCATCTTATTGGCTATATCTGTAAGATTGTTTACGGCAAATATAACGTTATTGATTGAGGCGTTGCATCGGTCTTGATTGAATTCAGATTATCTTATTGAACTGGAAAGCTATTATATTAACTGTGCCACCATGGTGGCACAGTTGTGCCACGCCTATGTCATAATTGTGCCAATACGATGGCACAGTTGTGACAGTACGGTGGCATGAGGTGGCATTTATAATGGTTCTTTCTCTTCTTTTTCCTCTTCTGCCGTTGCTGTCGTTACTTCTTCTATATTCTCTTCTTCTTCCGCTTCGTCTGCAAAAGGTTCCGGTCGTTGTGGACCGTGATTGACGAAAACGAAAGCACAGAATGTTCCTATAACTCCACCGCTGAGATGACCTTCCCACGACATATTGGTGGGGGAGAAATAAGGAAACATATGCCATATAATTCCTCCATACAAAAAGGTGACGAGTAGAGAAATGGCAATGAGTGGAACATATTTGCGGAGAATACCACTGAAAAAGAGAAAGAAGGCAAGTCCGTAAATCAATCCGCTGGCACCGATGTGCCATCCCGGTTTTCCGATCAGGAAAGTTAGTAGTCCGCCTCCTAGCCAGATTAGGATGAAAATTTTATTTGCTATCCCCCGGTAAAAGTAAAAAAGACACCATGACAAGAAAAATAAAGGGATTGTGTTTGCCAGTAAATGACTGAATCCGCTGTGTATCAGCGGGTGAGTTAAAATACCTACCAGTCCCCGTTTCTCCATAGGATATACCCCCAAGCGAGAGAAGTCCCAGTCCATTCCGACTTCCATAATCTTGAGTAAATAGAGGATAAAAATAAGGAACAAAGGCTTTGCTGCAGCCAGCATGATACGCTGAATATCTTGCTTCATGACATTCTTTTCTTTAGATATTTTACGCAATACTACGAATATTTGCACAAAATCTGAAAATAAAAAGCCTTTTTATTTTTGTTTTTATCTATAATTTGTACATTTGGGCGTTATACCCGTTGTATATGATGCTACAGCCAATATATACGGTATGTAACAATAAATAGATATACGATATAATGACCAATAATTAACCTTTAATAATGCACAACTATGAGTTATTTACGATTTGACAAGACCCTCATGACGAATCTGGAAGAATCTCTTCAAAGAGAAATCCTCCGGACGAACAAAGCAGGAGCTTATCATTGTACGACGATTGTTGATTGTAACACACGCAAATATCACGGCCTGTTGGTGATTCCAGTTCCCAATCTCGACGATGAAAATCATGTGCTGCTATCTTCTCTTGATGAAACGGTAATTCAACACGGTGCGGAGTTTAACTTGGGGTTGCACAAATATCAAGGAAACAACTTTAGTCCTAACGGACACAAGTATATCCGTGAGTTTGACTGTGAGCATATCCCGGCAACAACTTACCGTGTCGGAGGTGTTATCCTCCGCAAAGAAAAAATCTTTGTACATCATGAAAATAGAATCCTGATTCGTTATACGTTACTTGATGCGCATTCGGCCACAACCTTGCGCTTTCGCCCGTTCCTCGCTTTCAGGAGTGTACGCGAGTACACACATGAAAATGGGCAGGCAAGCCGCGAGTATCAACTTGTGGAAAATGGTATTAAAACCTGTATGTATCCCGGCTATCCGGAACTTTATATGCAGTTGAATAAAAAGTGTGAGTTCCATTTCATGCCTGACTGGTATCGGGGGATTGAATACCCGAAAGAACAAGAACGAGGGTATGACTTCAATGAAGACCTTTATGTTCCCGGTTATTTTGAGGTGGATATAAAGAAAGGGGAGAGTATCGTATTCTCTGCCGGAACTTCAGAAGTGACTCCCCGTAGATTGAAACAGACATTTGAGGCTGAAGTGGCTGATCGTACCCCGCGTGATAGCTTTTATCACTGCCTGAAGAATTCCGCTCATCAGTTCCATAACCAACAGGAAGACGAACATTATATTCTTGCCGGTTATCCGTGGTTTAAGTGTCGTGCGCGTGATATGTTCATTGCACTGCCGGGGCTGACGCTTGCGCTCGATGAGGTCGACCAGTTTGAGGATGTGATGAAAACGGCGGAAAAAGCGATTCGCAACTTTATTAATGAAGAACCTGTCGGATACAAGATTTATGAAATGGAGCATCCGGACGTTTTGCTTTGGGCTGTCTGGGCTTTGCAGCAATATGCAAAAGAGACTTCCCGTGAGCAATGTCGTCAGAAATATGGAGAACTCCTGAAAGATATGATGGAGTTTATCCGTCAGCGGAAACATGAGAATCTCTTTTTGCATGACAATGGATTACTTTTTGCTAACGGTACGGATAAGGCGATTACATGGATGAACTCTACAGTGAACGGACATCCGGTGATTCCTCGTACAGGATATATTGTTGAATTTAATGCGTTGTGGTATAATGCGCTGCGTTTCATCGCTGATTTGGTGCGCGAAGGGGGAGACGTATACTTGGCGGATGAACTCGATGCGCAGGCGGAAGTAACCGGAAAGTCTTTTGTCGAGGTATTCCGTAACGAATATGGTTATCTGCTTGATTATGTTGACGGTAATATGATGGATTGGAGTGTACGTCCTAACATGATATTTGCCGTAGCGTTTGATTATTCTCCTTTGGATCGTGCACAAAAGAAACAGGTGCTTGATATTGTGACCAAAGAGCTGCTCACTCCGAAAGGAATTCGTTCATTGAGTCCGAAGAGTGGTGGATATAATCCTAACTATGTGGGTCCGCAGATACAACGGGATTATGCTTATCATCAGGGAACTGCTTGGCCTTGGTTGATGGGATTCTATCTGGAAGCTTATCTTCGAATTTATAAGATGAGCGGATTGTCATTTGTTGAACGCCAGCTTATTAGTTATGATGACGAGATGACAAGCCATTGTGTTGGTTCCATTCCCGAGTTGTTCGATGGGAACCCGCCTTTCAAAGGACGTGGCGCGGTGTCGTTCGCGATGAATGTAGCAGAAATACTGCGTGTCTTAAAGCTACTGTCTAAGTATTATTAAAAAAGGAGGAACGAAGATGAAAGTTTTAATGTTTGGATGGGAATTCCCTCCCAAAATATATGGTGGTCTTGCGGTTGCTTCTTATGGAATAACTAAAGGATTGAGTCTGCAAGGTGATATGGAGACGATTTTCTGTATGCCTAAGCCTAGCGGCGAAGAAGAAAAGTTCTTGAAAATAATCGGTATGAATCAAGTACCCATCGTATGGCGTGATGTCCACTACGATTACTTGAAGTCCCGTTTGTTGGAAATGACACCGGAGGAGTATTATTCTTTCCGTGATCATATCTATGCCGATTTTTCTTATATGCATGTGAATGATTTGGGATGTATGGAATTTGCAGGTGGCTATCCCGGGAACTTGCACGAAGAAATTAATAATTTCTCGATCATTGCCGGAGTAGTAGCCCGTCAGCAGGAGTTTGATATTATTCATGCTCACGACTGGCTCACTTACCCTGCCGGTGTACATGCCAAGATGGTAAGTGGAAAGCCGCTTTGTATCCATGTGCATGCCACTGATTTTGACCGTTCTCGTAGCAAAGTCAATCCTACTGTTTATTCGATTGAGAAGAATGGTATGGATCATGCCGATTGTATCATGTGCGTGTCCGAGTTGACTCGCCGCACTGTTATTAACGAGTATCATCAGGATCCTAGAAAAGTATTTGCAGTGCATAATGCTGTTTATCCATTGTCGCAGGAGCTGCTGGACATTCCACGTCCCGATCATTCAAAAGAAAAGGTGGTCACTTTCCTCGGACGTATTACGATGCAGAAAGGGCCGGAATATTTTGTAGAAGCTGCTGCTCTTGTGTTGCGTCGTACTCGTAATATTCGTTTCGTTATGGCTGGCTCGGGTGATATGTTGAATGCCATGATCAATCTGGTGGCCGAGCGTGGTATTGCTGACCGGTTTCATTTCCCTGGTTTTATGAAAGGTAAGCAGGTATATGAAGTTTATAAGAACAGTGATGTGTTTGTCATGCCGTCTGTCTCTGAACCTTTCGGTATTGCTCCATTGGAGGCGATGCAGTGTGGAACGCCTTCCATCATTTCTAAGCAGTCAGGGTGTGGCGAGATTCTTGATAAGGTGATAAAAACTGACTACTGGGATATTCATGCAATGGCTGACGCTATCCACTCTCTTTGTACTAATCCGTCTCTTTTCGAATACCTCAAGGAAGAAGGTAAGAAAGAAGTAGATGGGATTACTTGGGAAAAAGTCGGCTTGAGAATCCGTGCTCTCTATGATGCTGTGTTAAGAAACTATGGTAAATAACAAAACAATAAATAAAAATGAGAACTATCTGTCTTTATTTTGAAATACATCAAATTATCCATTTGAAACGCTATCGTTTCTTCGATATTGGTAATGATCATTATTATTACGATGATTATGCGAATGAAACGGGTATGAATGAGGTCGCTGAACGTTCATATATTCCTGCTCTCAATACTTTAATTGAGATGGTGAAGAACTCGGGGGGGGGCTTTAAAGTAGCGCTTTCTATCTCGGGGGTAGCTTTGGAACAATTGGAAATTCATGCTCCGGCAGTCATTGATTTATTGCATCAGTTGAATGAAACAGGATGTTGTGAGTTCTTGTGTGAACCTTATTCACATGGTTTGTCTTCACTTGCCAACGAGGATTGCTTCCGCGAAGAAGTGCTTCGTCAACGTGATAAGATGAAACAGATGTTTGGTAAAGAACCGAAAGTGTTCCGCAATTCTAGTCTGATTTATTCTGATGAAATTGGTGGCTTGGTAGCTTCTATGGGTTTTAAGGGGATGTTAACGGAAGGTGCTAAACATGTGTTGGGATGGAAGAGTCCGCATTATGTCTATCACTGTAATCAAGCTCCCAGTCTTAAGCTTTTGTTGAGAGATTTCAAACTTTCTGACGATATCAGCTTGCGTTTCTCCAATTCGGATTGGGCGGAATATCCTTTGTTCGCTGATAAATATATTAATTGGATCGATGCATTACCGCAAGAAGAACAAGTAATTAATATCTTCATGGAATTGAGCGCACTTGGTATGGCTCAACCGTTATCTTCTAATATTCTTGAATTCTTGAAAGCATTACCGGAATGCGCAAAGGCTAAGGGAATCACTTTCTCTACACCGACAGAAATTGTAACGAAGTTGAAATCAGTGTCACAGCTTGATGTTGCATATCCGATGTCATGGGTAGATGAAGAAAGAGATACTAGTTGTTGGCTAGGTAATGTTATGCAACGCGAGGCTTTCAATAAATTGTATAGTGTAGCTGAACGTGTGCATTTGTGTGACGACCGTCGTATCAAACAGGATTGGGATTATTTGCAGGCTAGTAATAACTTCCGTTTCATGACAACGAAGAATAATGGTATGTGGCTGAATCGTGGGATCTATGATTCTCCTTATGATGCTTTCACCAACTATATGAATATTCTGGGTGACTTTATCAAACGGGTAGATGCACTATATCCTGCTGATGTAGACAGTGAAGAATTAAATTCTTTGTTGACTACAATTAAGAACCAGGGAGATGAGATTACCGAGTTGGAAAAAGAAGTGGCTAAATGGCAGGCAAAAGCAGAAGCGGCAAAGAAAACGACAGTCAAAAAGGCTGCTGATGCTAAAGAACCGGCAGTAAAAGAGAAAGCTGTTGCTAAATCAAAGCCTGCTGCAAAGAAAGCTGAAGCTAAGAAAGCAGTTGCGGAGCCGAAGAAGGCTACAGGTAAAGCTAAAAAGGCTGCTGCTAAATAAGAAGAATAAGAAAATTATTATATTGGAACCGTGGGGGAGATAAAATCAAACTCACGGCTTTTTTTGAGAGAGGTTTATTAACTATATAAAAAAGAGGGCCCGGGAGCGTAAAATAAACTGTGTCAAGCCTTCTTTTCTCTAAAATCTCTTCGGTCGGGGAACGCCCAGCGGCAAGGGGCGGGACCACCCGTCCCGACGAGCGACAAAATTAGATTAAAATCAATCGTTCTGCAAATTTAATTGCTAATTGTTGTGCAATTATAGCCCAATTAGCAATAGGCATAGTCCACTTTTTACGTACGTTCCGGTAAGCAAGATAAACCAATTTTTCAAGGGCTGTATCCGTAGGGAATACGCCCTTGTTTTTGGTAACCTTACGAATCTGCCGATGATATCCTTCAACAGTATTAGTAGTGTAGATAAGTGTTCTAATACCTTGAGTAAATTGGAAATACGCAGATAGCCGTTCCCAATTATCCCTCCATGATTTTATCACAATAGGATAAAGTTTTCCCCATTTCTTATCCAAATTATCCAGTTCCATTTCAGCTGTTTCTTTGCTTACAGCTTTGTAAACAAGTTTAAGGTCTTTCATAAATTCCTTTTGATTCTTGCTGGCTACGTATTTGATGGAGTTGCGAATTTGGTGGACAATACAAAGTTGGACAGTAGTATCAGGATAAACACTCGCAATAGCATCAGGAAAACCTTTCAGGCCATCTACACAAGCTATCAGAATATCCTTCACACCACGATTCTGAAGATCCGTAAGGACGGACAACCAAAAATTAGCGCCTTCGCTATGAGCAATATACATCCCTAAAAGTTCTTTATGACCTTCCGAGTCTATTCCCAAAACATTATAGATAGCGCGGCTGACAGACTGACCGCGATCATCCATTACTTTATAATGAATAGCATCCATGAAAACAATGGGGTAAACAGAATCAAGACTGCGAGACTTCCAAGCCTTTATTTCCGGAAGTACACGATCGGTGATTGAACTAATTGTATCGGCAGATACACGATTACCTAAGTTTTCCTCCATCCAATCACTGATTTGACGCGTACTGTTACCCAAAGCATACAAACCGATAATACGATCAGAAACGCTCTCCGCAAGAACCGTTTCACGCTTCTTTATAAACTGAGGATCAAAGCTGGAATTACGATCACGGGGAGTGGAAACAGTAACCTCCCCTAAGGGAGTTTGAACCTGCTTATGCATCCTGCCATTACGGCGATTACCCTCTTCACGCTCTGTTGGACTAAGATGCGCATCCATCTCACCTTCCAAGGCGGCGTTAAGAATACTTTCTAAAAGAGGAGCAAAAGCACCATCTTTACCTAACAAGGATTTACCCGATTTAAGTTGTTCGAGAGCCTTGTTCTTAATACTTTCAAAATCAAATTCTTCGTTCATAAAAAAAACTGTGTTAGCAAAATTAATTCTTTTTTCTTTCCTGACACAGTTTAAATTACATTCTCGAGGGCCCACTTCAATGAAGTGAACCCTCTTTTTATTACTTTGGGACTAACTCCTGCGGTTTAGTTTTTAGTTGTGGATTTTGTAAAACTGGTATAAACAACTTCCAAATTTAGTGCTCCGCCCTCTTCTCCTCCTTTTAATTTTACATATCCAGGTCGCAGGTCATGTTGGATGCCAATAATATTGCTGGAGGTACCATAATAATTATTATTATTTGAAGAGTCGTAAGTTACTAGAACCGGAATTAATACGACTTTATCCCATTTTGTATCCTCTTCCCATATTGTGATATCATTAGTCGATTTGGGTTCATCAATTCCTTTTTCTGTGTCATACACTGTATACTCAACCTTGCCTTTTTCGTTAATGTCTCTTTCAGCAGCCTTTCTGTCGTTTACACACGCATTGATAAGACCTGTGATATTATTGAAAGTATATTGGTTGGTACTAGTGGAATGAGAAGTTAGGAAAGAAGACACTCCATCATTTAGCAGGTTTTTTGCAAAGAACCTGTCTTTTTCTTTTTCCCGTATTAGCATTACGTTAGCTGGTGCAGACATTCCAAAATTGCTACTGTTGCTTGATTGATTGTAATTGGAGAATGTCAATTTTACAGCATTTAATGTATCTCCTGATAATTCTTCATTGATTTTGCTAATAGGCAGAACTGCTTCTGTGAAAATTCCGGCAGGAGTTTTCAGGTATGTACAACTCTTATCATTCTTAATCAGTTCGTCAATTTTGCTATCATTGTCGAGTTGATTGGCTTGAATGACTTCACGTGTAGAATTAAAGACGCGATAAGCATAATAGGTTGAGTCTTTTCCGTCGTGTGTTAGATGTGGCGTTCCTTTTATACTATCAATAGCATAGCATTTATATACTACATTCATTTGAACCTGATCGACATATAATACTGTTCCGTCTCCAAAATTGCTCTTTACGTATATTCCTTTGAACGCTTTGAAAAACTCTTCATTATCAAATTTAATACCTTGTTCTTGTGCTTCTCTGAATTTTCTTAATATGTTTCCTCCTACTCTTTCAGCAATATTCTTTTCAAAAGTAAGGTGTACGCTTGGAACATAAGTGCTTAAATTACGAATAGAGTCTTTAACTGAAAGATCAACGGCTGTATATGCTTTACTTCCTAAAATATCATTCTCTTTATAAAACTCATCAGGGTTAATGTCAGTATAGTAATAATCTTTATTTTCCGCTTTTTCTAATTCTTTCTCTAACTCATAGACACTTAGACGACAAGCAGTCAATGAATCTCCAAAATAGTTATTGTACCATAAATAAAGTTCGACAGTGTGGATGTTGCCTATAACTTCACCTGTGTTATCATCATTTTTATGAATTAACGTGATATCATCAGAAGCTTTTTCTACCATTGTATTGGTAATCTTATTATTATTACCAAAAGCAGTATTGTTATACAATCCAGGAAAAGTCAATCCTTCCGGACAATTCAGTGTAGATAAAAATCCCGCCTGATAAGTACCGAATTGACTATCTGTGAATTTACCTACATATCCAATATTTGTTTTAGCATAAATTCGTCCGGCAGGCACAGAACTGGTTGTTACAGGATATGTTTTTAATTGTCCATTGATATCCTGGTCGCTTCCCGGAAACATTCCCAATCCCAGTCCGGCAGTGTTGTCATCACAACCCCAAAAGGTGATTGCCAGTAAAGCTATTAAGGCGTATTTTGCTTTCATGATCGTCGTATCTTGATTTTTTATTCTTCTTCGTTTGCAGTGGCTTCCCATACTTTATCGTAGAACTCGTTGCAGGCATCCGCATAGTTTTCCGGGTTCTGGTAGTCAAGTACCAATTTGCCAGATTGGCGGGCATATTCAATAATAGACTCGTCTACCTTTTCACTGTTTTGTATTACTCCGTCCGAATAGTCAACAGCGAGTTTGCAAAGAGTGGCGTAGTCTACCGGTTCCTTCAAATCACCTAAATCTTTCTTGGTAATACCTTTCAGCATCAGTTTTGTTGCGAAATCGTCGCTAAGTGTATTCTTGAAATCATCTTCATAAACAGAGAATACCACTTTAGCGTCGCGGAAAGAAGGTTCGTCTTTATAGGCTTTCTTAATATAAAGAGGAGCTAAAGCTGTCATCCAGCCATGACAGTGAATGACATCAGGACACCAGCGGAGCTTTTTCACTGTTTCCAATACACCGCGTGCATAGAAAATGGCACGGCTATCATTATCATCATATTCTATACCATTTTCATCCGTTGTCTGCATCCGATTCTGGAAATAGTCATCGTTATCGATGAAATATACCTGCATGCGTGCGGATTGGATAGAAGCAACTTTTATAATCAAGGGGTGGTCAGTATCATCGATAATCAGGTTCATACCAGAGAGGCGGATCACTTCGTGCAGTTGATTTCTGCGCTCATTGATATTTCCCCATTTAGGCATAAAGGTTCTGATTTCACGGCCTTTTTCTTGTATCGCCTGTGGAAGGTTTCTACCTATATTGGCCATTTCGGATTCTGAAACGTAAGGTGTAATCTCTTGAGTAATAAATAAAACTTTATTCGCCTTTGTCATAATAACAATAGTTCACTATAATATTCTGCAAAGATACGAAAAAAAAGACACATTAAATAAGATATTCTTTCTTTATGTGGCAAATATTAGTTTATTTTGCAGAGTTTTTGCAAACGAGTAAAACATAAACCAATTGACGAAAATGAAAGTAGTGCACACTATCAAGGACTTACAGGCAGAATTGACTGCCCTAAGAGCCCAAGGTAAAAAGGTGGGACTGGTTCCTACAATGGGTGCTTTACATGCGGGACATGCATCTCTGGTAAAGCGCAGCGTAAGTGAGAATGGTGTAACTGTTGTGAGTGTTTTTGTGAATCCCACACAGTTTAACGATAAAAATGACTTGGAGAAATATCCGCGTACATTGGATGCAGATTGTCGTTTGTTGGAAGAATGCGGGGCGGATTTCGCTTTTGTTCCTTCAGTTAGCGAAATGTATCCGGAACCGGATACTCGTCAATTTAGCTATGCACCATTGGATACGGTGATGGAAGGAGCTTTCCGTCCGGGACATTTTAACGGTGTTTGCCAAATTGTCAGCAAACTGTTTGATGCTGTACTGCCGGATCGGGCATATTTCGGAGAGAAAGACTTCCAGCAGTTAGCGATTATTCGTGAAATGGTTCGGCAATTGAAATATAATCTTGAAATTGTAGGTTGTTCAATTGTACGTGAGGAAGATGGACTGGCATTGAGTAGCCGGAACAAACGTTTATCTGCAGAAGAACGTGAAAATGCTTTAAATATTTCTCGCACCTTATTTAAAAGTCGTAACTTTGCAGCCACTCATACAGTGAGCGAGACGCAAAAGATGGTTGAAGATGCGATTGAAGCTGCTCCGGGTTTGCGTATGGAGTATTTTGAGATCGTAGACGGAAACACATTGCAGAAAATTAGTAATTGGGAAGATACTTCCTATGCGGTGGGATGCATCACAGTGTTCTGTGGAGAAGTCCGGCTGATTGATAACATTAAATATAAAGAATAACTAAAAAGACGAAACCTTATGATGATTGAAGTGTTGAAGTCGAAAATTCATTGTGCACGTGTCACAGAGGCAAATCTGAACTACATGGGTAGTATCACGATTGATGAGGACCTGCTGGATGCTGCAAACATGATTCCGGGAGAGAAAGTGTATATTGCTGATAATAACAACGGTGAACGCTTTGAAACCTACATTATCAAAGGTGAACGCGGTTCGGGCAAAATTTGTCTGAATGGTGCTGCTGCCCGCAAGGTGCAACCGGATGATATTGTGATAATCATGTCTTATGCATTGATGGATTTTGAGGAAGCCAAGTCGTTTAAACCGGCTGTAATTTTCCCTGATCCTGCGACGAACAAAGTGGTAAAGTAGAAAGTATCTTTGATATTTGAATAAGAAAAGCCCCGTTTTACATTTCGTAAACGGGGCTTTTCTTATTCTATTTTTTATGCCGGGGATGATCGGTGTTCTACCCACATATGAGTTGGCTTTAGCCCACCTCTCGATAAACTTCCGCCCACGTGTCAGATGTAGTTATCCCACGTGTTAGGGAAGTTTAGCCCGGGTGTTAATAAGCGGCAGTTAGTTGCCGGCGTTTGTTTTCAGTTGTTCATTCATGGCAGTGGCAGCTTTACGGCCATCACCCATCGCCAGAATTACAGTAGCTCCGCCGCGAACGATGTCGCCACCTGCGTAAATCATCGGGATAGAAGATTCCATATTGTCATTTACTGCGATAGTTCCTTTTCGTCCTAATTCCAGTCCTTTGATAGAGCTTGGAACAATCGGGTTAGGAGATACCCCAACGCTGACAATGGCCAGGTCTATATCGATTGTTTCTGTTGCTCCCGGGATAGCTATAGGGCTACGACGTCCGGAAGCATCCGGTTCTCCTAATTCCATCTTTTGCAGAATAACCTGTTTTACGCAACCTTGTTCATCAGCAATATATTCGATAGGATTATGCAGAGTGAGGAATTCAACTCCTTCTTCTTTGGCATGTTTTACTTCTTCGATACGTGCCGGCATTTCTTCTTCCGAACGACGATAGATAATAATAGCACGTTCAGCGCCAAGACGTTTTGCTGTACGGACAGAGTCCATAGCTGTGTTACCACCACCGATTACTGCCACATTCTTACCGAAAGCTACCGGAGTGTCCGAATCTTCGCTGGCGGCATCCATTAAATTGACACGGGTGAGGTATTCATTTGAAGACATGATATTGATGGAGTTCTCTCCCGGGATATTCATAAAGTTTGGCAGTCCGGCACCGGAAGCCACGAATATTCCTTTGAAACCTTCCGCTTTCAAGTCTTCTACACCGATAGTCTTTCCTACAATACAGTCTTTGATGAAGTTTACGCCCATCTTGCCAAGATTGTCGATTTCTACATCTACAATCTTGTTTGGCAAACGGAATTCGGGAATACCGTATTTCAATACACCTCCAATTTCATGCAACGCTTCGAATACAGTTACATCATATCCATATTTAGCCATGTCTCCGGCAAATGCCAATCCTGCAGGTCCTGAACCGATAACTGCTATTTTGATACCATTTTTTTCTGCAATGACAGGTACGGAGATTTGTCCGCTTTCGCGTTCATAATCAGCTGCAAAACGTTCCAGATAACCGATAGCTACCGGCTTTTCATTCATTTTCAGATGAATACATTTTGATTCGCACTGTTTCTCTTGCGGGCACACACGACCGCAAACAGCCGGAAGCGCACTTGTTTCTTTCAATGTTTTGGCAGCTTCGAGGAATTCGCCGCGTTCGATATTCTTAATGAAGCGGGGAATATCAATGCCTACCGGGCAGCCTTCCATACATCCCGGATTAGCACAATCGAGACAACGTTTGGCTTCTGTAACAGCCTGTTCTGCTGTTAATCCTTGATTAACTTCCTCTTTACGGCTATGTGAACGGTATTCAGCATCGAGTTCATTCATCTCTACACGAGGAATGGCTGTACGTTCTTTGGGTTTCATGGATTTACGTAACTCCTGCCTCCAAGCAGCATTACGACTTTTTTCATCGATTTCTTTGGTTGCTTCACATTCCGATTCCAGCTTATGCATTTCTTCGCGTTCGATATTCTTGAACGCACCCATACGTTTCAGCATTTCGTCGAAATTCACCTGGTGACCGTCGAATTCCGGACCGTCTACACAAACGAACTTTGTTTTTCCTCCCACAGTGATACGGCAAGCACCGCACATACCTGTTCCGTCCACCATGATCGTATTTAGCGAAACATCTGTCGGAATTTCATATTTTTTAGTCAGCAAGCAAACAAATTTCATCATGATGGCAGGGCCGATAGCGAAACATTTGTCTACTTTCTCACGTTTGATAACTTCTTCTACACCTTCTGTCACCAGACCTTTACGACCGTAAGAACCGTCGTCCGTCATGATAATTACTTCGTCAGAGCTTTCACGCATTTCTTTTTCCAAGATGATAAGGTCTTTATTGCGTCCAGCCAATACGGTGATAACACGGTTGCCGGCAGCCTTCAAAGCCTGTACGATAGGAAGCATCGGAGCCACACCTACACCACCACCAGCGCAGACTACTGTTCCGAATTTCTCTATATGGGTAGCTTGTCCGAGTGGGCCTACTACGTCAGTAATAGATTCGCCTTCATTCAGCTCGCAGAGACGGGTAGAAGAAAGCCCGACTTCCTGTACTACCAGAGTAATGGTGCCCTTTTTCAGGTCGGAACCTGCGATAGTCAATGGCATACGTTCTCCTTTTTCGCCTACACGTACGATGACGAAGTGTCCGGCCTTACGAGATTTAGCAATTAAAGGAGCTTCAATTTCAAATTTGAATACTTTTTCAGAAAAGCGTTCCTTGCTAATGATTTTGTTCATTATCTAATTAATTTGTTGTTTTTATTACGTAACTGCTATCAGAATGATATAAATTTTGGCAAAGATACAGCTAATTTACGAAATATAAAAGAAAAGCCACTCTTTTGATGAGTGGCTTTTTATATACGGTACTTTTATTAGTCTGTCATGTCAAATATTAGTCTATCATGTCAAAACCGCAATACGGAACCAATGCTTTCGGTATTCTGATACCTTCCGGAGTTTGGTTGTTTTCAAGTAGGGCGGCAACGATACGTGGCAATGCTAATGCTGAACCGTTCAATGTATGGCAGAGTTCGGTTTTCTTTTCTGCATTACGGTAACGGCATTTCAGACGATTGGCCTGATAGGTGTCGAAATTGGATACGGAACTTACTTCCAACCAGCGTTTCTGTGCCTCTGAATATACTTCGAAGTCGAAACAAAGGGCAGCAGTGAAACTCATATCACCACCACAGAGGCGGAGGATACGATATGGAAGTTCCAGTTTTTGCAACAGACCTTCTACGTGGTCGAGCATTTCCTGATGAGATTGTTTGGAGTGTTCCGGTTTATCAATACGAACCAATTCTACTTTGGAGAATTCGTGCAGACGATTCAGTCCGCGCACATCTTTACCATAGGAACCAGCTTCACGACGGAAACATTGTGTATAGGCGCAATTCATGATTGGCAACTGTTTTTCTTCCAAAATCACATCACGGTAGATGTTGGTTACAGGCACTTCTGCTGTCGGGATCAGATATAAATCATCTACTTCGCAATGATACATTTGTCCTTCTTTGTCAGGAAGCTGTCCTGTACCATAACCGGAAGCAGCGTTAACTACTGTCGGTGGCATGATTTCAGTATATCCGGATTTGCGTGCCTCGTCCAGGAAGAAGTTGATAAGAGCGCGTTGGAGTTGTGCGCCTTTACCTTTATATACAGGGAAACCTGCACCTGTGATTTTTACACCCAGGTCGAAGTCTATTAAATCATATTTCTTAGCCAGTTCCCAGTGAGGAAGTGCATCTTTAGGAAGTTCAGTTTCCATACCTCCCATTTTTTCCACTACGTTATCTTCAGCGCCTACACCTTCGGGCACACTGTCGTAAGGAATGTTAGGAATGGTATAAAGTACATTCTGCATATCTGTTGCAGCCTGTGTCATGATGGCGTCTAATACTTTGTTACCTTCTTTTAGTTCGGCAACGCGGGCACGTGCGGTTTCAGCTTCCTCTTTCTTGCCCTCTTTCATCAGTTGACCGATGGTGCGTGAAAGCGAGTTAACCTCTGCCAGATTTTTATCTAATTCATTTTGTGTGCTACGTCTCTTGTCGTTAAGAGCGATCACTTGATCGATCGTTTCCTTTGCATTTTTGAAATGCTTCTTTTCCAGTCCGCGGAGTACCGCCTCTGTGTTTTCTGTAATTTGTTTAATGGTAAGCATATCTATACTTTTTATGAACTTTCTTATTTAAGGCTACAAAGATAAAGAAAAAACGAATAATCAAGCAAATATATGTGTTATATATAATATATATGATATGTCTATGATATATATATAATACATGTATTGAGCTGTATAATAAACATATATGCAGTGAATGATATATATGTCTCTTTTAGAGTAATATATAAAACTCTGGTTGTATAAAAAGAAAGGAGATGTAATCCATTGGATTACATCTCCTTCTCTTAAATATTTTCAGTTGTGCAATTATGCCTCGGTAGCAGGAACAACAGAAACATATCTTCTGTCTTCTTTGCCAACTTTGAAGCTAACTGTACCATCTACTAAAGCGAAAAGAGTGTGGTCTTTACCCATTCCGATGTTTTCACCCGGGTGGAATTCAGTACCTCTTTGACGAACGATGATGTTACCTGCTTTGCAAGCTTCGCCACCAAATATCTTAACGCCTAATCTTTTACTTTGTGATTCGCGGCCGTTCTTAGAACTACCGACACCTTTCTTATGTGCCATTTCTTCTTACTTTTTAATTGATTAAGCTACTACTTCTGTAATTGTTAATTCAGTGAACTGTTGACGGTGACCGTTCAGTTTTCTGTGTCCTTTTCTTCTTTTCTTGTGGAAAACAAGAACTTTGTCGCCTTTAACCAAGTTTGAAACAACCTGGCAAACAACTTTAGCGCCTTCTACGGTAGGAGCACCTACTGTTACGTTTCCGTCTTTGTCTACCAAAAGAACTTTTTCAAATTCTACTGTTGAACCGTTTTCTGCACCTTCGATGTGGTGAACGAACAACTTTTGACCAGCTTCTGCTTTAAATTGCTGACCGTTAATCTCTACAATTGCGTACATCTTATATATAAATGTATAAGTTAGCTCCGGCGGGTGGTCTTTAATCACTTAAAGAACTCTTTATCGAACCCGTTGCGGAATAATCGGGCACAAAAGTACTATTTTTATTCGTTCCCGACAAATATTTCTTTTATTTTTTATAGGAGATAAAATGATTACGGCAAATAAATGAGCATTTTAGCTCTCATTGTAGCCTATTGGACTAATTCTCCTAAATTCTGCATAATGATTTTGTGTGGATAAACACGAAGTTCTTCTGCTGTTGTCATTCCGTTCAGCACACCTGCAAAATCGACTCCTGCATTCTGCGCTGTTTCGGCATCTACGGTGCTATCTCCAATATATAATGTTTCTTCGGGGCTACTTCCTAGATGTTCCAATGCAAATTTAACTCCTTCCGGCGAAGGTTTCGGTGCTTTTACATCTTCTCCTCCCACTACTATATCAAGAAAATTTTCAGGCAGATATTCTTCCAGATAACTCAATATCCGGAAACGATACTTGGTAGAGATAATTCCGATACGGGCACCCCGTTTCTTCAATTCTTTCAGCGTAGACAATGTGTCGGGGAAAAGACGGGTATTTACATTCATGTGTACATCAGCTTCCAGTCTGTACTCCTGCCGGAAGGCCTCCAGCTGTGCCGGGTCGGTAATTCCGGTAAGGATACTGAATGATTCTTCTAATGTTTTGCCGATTGTACGCTTGATAGCTTCATCAGTAACGGTTAAATACTGATGCCGGGTAAGCACAATTCTGAAACACTTAACGATACCACGCGACGAATCGGCTAGTGTGTAGTCGAAATCGAATAAATAGGTTTTGTAGTTCATTGGGGAAAACTTTTCCGCAAAAGTACTAAATACTTTTCTTATTTCACAGCTTCTACTGTGTATCCTTGTCTTTTTAGTAAGTTTAATAATCCTTTTTCTCCGGGGAGGTGCAGGGCGCCTACTGCGACAAAAGTCGGGGCAGCCTTCATGATTGCCGGTAGTTTTTCAGCCCACGCTTTATTACGGTTGTAAATCATAGCATCTTCTTCGCCGGGAAGTGCGTCACATTGATCACCTTTACGCTCTTCGCTGATTTTGAGCATGGTGTTCAGATCTTGTTTCATGTAGGCGTTTGTGAGCCTTTTCAGATTTTCTACTTCAGTCTCTATATGGTTAAGAGTGCACATCAATAGTTGTGCTTGCCGTTGTAGTGAACTGCCATTGAAAAGCAGGTTGAATTGGAATTCTGCAGTTTCCAGTCCGTCCACCTTTTTTCCGTTTTGGATGGCTTGGCTCTGAAAGAATGTGTCGAGTTGCTCTTGCGGGTTGAATTTCCCTATATGTTTTACGTAAGCCATCACCACTACATTATTTAATAAGAAGGCAGGCTTTAGCTTCGGAGCCATATTTAAATCTACCATCAGGTTTTCTTTGCAGAATTTATTAGCAGTCTCAAAGTCTTTCGGAGAAAGGAGAGAGTTCAGCGTGGTATCACTTTCAATCATCATTGCCTTTTGCATCTTTCCCATGGTGGCGGGCGATTGCATTTCCGACATTTTCATCTCTCCATATACTTGTTGGGTTTCATTCATAGCCTTTTTAAGTCCGGCAATGCTGTCCATGATGCTGAACGGTGCCAGATGGTGAGTGCCTATGATGTAGGACGGTTGGTTCAGTCCGTTGCCGGACACTTTCCATAAAAGCTGTGCATTGGCGCTGAATGCCACGCAAATAAATAGAACTGCTCCGATGAATGATTTCATAATTTTATATCATTAGAAGTTGATAATTAACGTATCCTGCCGCCGCTTATCCAGTGTTTGCTATAATAGTTCTCGTTCAAGTTGCTGACGATCACTCCTTTACTGGTGCTGGAATGGATAAACTTTCCGTTTTTGAGGTAAATGCCTACATGAGCTACTTTATTTTTTGAACGGCTGCTGGTGAAGAATACCAAGTCTCCTTCCCGGAGATTCCGCTTGGCGACTTTATTACTTTCTTTTTTCAGATCTTCCGTGTTACGCGGCACTTGGGTGCGGTATACCTTACGGTACACTTGATAAACTAATCCCGAACAGTCGGCTCCTCGTTTCGAATCACCTCCACCACGATAGGGAACCCCTATCCAGTCGGCTGCTTCCAGATAGAGCTTATGGTTATCCTCCATATTGATATCTACCCCCAACAATATAGAAGCCCGCGCCAATGCTTGATAATCCAGCCGGGGCGCGGAAGTGCGGCAGGAACTAAGGCTGGCAACCAGTCCTAATAAAAGGACGAATTGCAGGAAGTATCTTTTCTTTCTATCAGGTTTCTTTATACTAGACTTATGGGTATCAGACTTTTCTGTTATATATCTCATCATAATTAGTTTATGCAATAATTTTGGTAAGGATGAATACTTACCATTCATTATTTTATCATTCCCTATTTACCGTTTACTCTTCTTCTACATTAAAATAATCCTCCAGTTCTTTCTCTGCGGAGTTGTCCTCGTTGATAATATCCCGGATGATGACACCGTGTTCCAATAAAGCGATCCTCGGACATACATCTACGGTATGATTGAGGTTGTGACTGGATATAATAACCGTAGCTTGATGCTCCTCATTATATTTCTTGAGCAGATGTTTGATGATAGACTGAGAACTTGGATCGAGGAAGTTGAACGGTTCGTCCAGTATCAGTAATTGCGGGTAATGAAGCATGGCAGAAATAATTCCGATCTTTTGCTTATTACCTGCGGAGTAGTTGCGGATTAGCTTCTTGTGCCCGATCACTTCTCCACTCATAAAACGTTCGAAAGGAATCAGACGTTCGTCCACTTCTTCTTTCTTTAGTCCGTACATCTTTCCGATGAAATAGAAATATTCTTCCGGAGTGAGATAATCAATCAGAAAACCATCGTCAATGAAAGCACCGGTAATGCTTTTCCAGTCTTCGCTTTGGCTGACATCAATATCATTAATAATCACCTTACCATCGTCTGCTTTTAGCAGATCCAGCATGATTCGGAAGAGAGTTGTTTTACCGGCACCGTTGTTTCCCACCAATCCGAGCATATCGCCTTGATTGATTTCGTAGTGTTCTATGTCTACGGCAATCTTCTCACCGAAATTCTTTTTAAGTTTGTCAATGATAATCATGATCTTCAATGTTTATATGGTTAATGATTCATGAGCGTTTATTGGCGGCTATCTCTGAAGCCTTCCATGTTTTCGTATCGCCGTTTCATGAAACGATGATATACATTTTTAATCCATAAAGGAGAAGTCAGGGTAAATCCGAGACCGACAACTAACAGAATTATGTAAGTGATTGTTTCACCTAAAAATGCATTTAATAGACTGTATAAGATGAGAGGCGCACCGAAAGCAGCGAAATTAACCACCATCTGTATAGCGCTATTCGTTTGCCGGCTTGCCACTTTCTCGTTTAAGGGTACCGTCTGTTTGTTGTAGACAGCCAGTTGGAAAAAACAGAAATAAATAAAGCCGATGGTATAGAAAAACCAGGCGAAGGCGCCCAGTAAAGTGAGTTTATTCATGATGATGGCGGGAATCATGAGTATGAAAGGTATGATTTCGCCAATGCTGTATGTGTAATATTTCGCTTTCAGCAGACTCATTATTGATTCTTTACGAGACATCAGGCCATCAATGTAATTACCTTCGAAGGACATAATCTGTGAAAGGATAATCATTCCGAATACGGCAAAGTTGTATACACAGATGAAAGAAGTCATGAAATTGCCGTCGTAGACACTGGAAAAGCTAAGTGCAACGGAGAAAGCCACCACTATAATAGCGATATTGCGTAATGCACCTTTACAGCGGCGGTTACGTAAAAGCATTTTCAGTTCCAATCTCATGTATTCGCCAACTTCCCCGTAGCGTTCGAAGAATTTATATTCGGAGACATGCTTAATCTGACTATCTTCTACTTTTGCCAGCTCTGCATAGATAAGTCCGGACATGATCTTGCGGTTAACCAGCCATAAAATGGCAATCATAAGTATGGTGCCGAGAAAATATAGAATGTTGCCCTGTATATATCCGTCTCCCAGATCCATGAAGAAATAGAAGAGGGGGCTATCTTCGGGAATGAAAAGAAGGCAGCCTATTCCACCGTAGAAAGCGATAGGTAATAGAATCCACCAAATACGTTCGTTGATAAGAGTGCGGCAAAGCAAGTACCAGTAATTATTGGCAATAATCAATAGCAAGATACCGATAAGATAGGTGATGACACCGGAGATACCGAAAAACTTGGTAATAGTGATGAAGGAAAAAGGGACAAACAGAAACAACCAGAACAGGTTGAACAGACTTAGTCCCGAGCGGATTAGTAAAAAGTCGATGACACGAATTCGTTTAACCGGCAGCAGGAGGTAAGGTTTTACCTCCTGTGTCGGTGTTTTTTGAAACGGAACACGCAACAGAAAGTCCAGTGCCAGGATAAAGATCAGAACCACTGCGTTCATCACATGATATGGTTCCCGGTTGGGAACCATATCAGAAAATCCGAACGCGAACGTCGTACCGAAGAATATCAGGTAACCGGCCCAGAATGCGCCCATGACATAACCGAGTATTTTAGCAACTTTGTTCTTTTCATACATCGGATGCCGTTTGGCGGCAAGCCTTCCATGTTTGCGTAATTCGTTGAATATCATCATTCAGTAGATATACTAGAGAATTTTTATTTGTTTTCTTCCGGCACGGTCATGATGACTTGAATTTCGTTGTTCTGTTTCAGCAAATTGGCGAGGAAGTCTTGCACTTCTTTCGCTGTGATGCTGTTGACCAACTTTTCATAGTCTTTGGTATTATCCACACCCGTGTAGAGGTATTCGTCCATATTATTAAGCCAGTAGCCGTTTTCTTTCTGGGCGTCTTTATACTTCTTCAGCATATATTCTTTGATCTTCTGCATGTGCTCGGCAGACGGACCTTCTTTTGCCATTTTGTGAAGTTGTTCTACAACAACAGCAGACAGTTTATCTTTCTTGGCAGGGTCAGTTTGGAATACAATCTGAAGAACAAGTTCCTCTTTCGGGTATTTACCAAGGCTTCCGTTACAGCTTACACCGTATGTACCTCCTTCTTTTTCACGGATTTCAGCAGTGTAAACCAAATCCAGAGCCTGATCTAAGAAGCTAAGCAGGACATTGTTGCGCAAGTCATATTTGCAAGTGCCGCTATAAAGGAACATGATGGTAGCCATTGGAGTTTCCTGTGTCTTTGCAAATACATTTTTGATCTCTCCCTTGCGGATATCCATCTTGTTATCTTTGAAAGTCTCTTTACGGTTGATAGATGGCAGACCTCCCAGATATTTGGCGATTAACGGTTTCATTGTAGCCAAGTCTACGTTTCCTACCAGGAAGAAAGTAAAATCACTAGCATCTTTGTAGCGGTCTTTGTACATTTCAAGAATACGGTCATAGTCGATCTGGTCTACCATGTTTTCCTTCATTCTGATGGCACGCGGATGGTGACCGTATAGTACACTTGTAACTGTGTCACTGAAAGCAGTCATCGGATTAGCGTCCGCATTTTGAAGTTCGGCTTTCAAACGGTTCTTGTAAGATTCGAATGCTTCATTATCCTTACGCGGAGATGTGAAAGTCAGATAAGTAAGCTGCATCATTGTCTCAAAGTCTTTCGGAGCACAACTACCGGAAACAGTTTCCGTAGTGTTGCCGATACCCGCACCTACGTTTGCACGTTTGCCGGCTAAAGCTTTACCCAGATCCACTTTGCTGAAATTACCGATTCCACCTACCAGAGCTACTCCGTTTAATTGAGAGATATTGATAATTTCTTCGTTCGGGAATACGCTGGTACCACCGAAGCTTACACCTTTCATTACAATCTGGTCAGCCTTGAAATCAGTAGGCTTCACATATACAGTTACGCCGTTGGAAAGCACCAACTTAGTCGTACCATAAATATCACCAGCTTTTTCAGAAACAATCTTGCCACCTTTAATATCTTCAGAGATCAGCGGTTCGTTAGAAACTTTATCTTCATAAGGTTTCAGATCGAATGACTTCATTTGTTTCAATAAAGCAGCAATTTCTTCTTTAGTAGGATATTTAGCGCCTTCTTTTTCCGGACCGGCCAGTAAAACCACCTGATTGTTGTCAGTGATTAGTTGTTGCATCACCTGATTGACAGCTTCTACAGGGATATTCGGAGCCAGTTTGTTTACCAGTGTATATTCAACTTCGATTCCCGGAATCGGTTCTTTTTCAAGGAAATTGTTAACGTATTCGTTGACGTAAGAACTACTTTTAGTCTTTTCACGTTCGTTGTAAGCAGATTCTACGGCTTGCAGATAGTTGGCGCGTGCGCGTTCATATTCTGATGCGGTAAATCCGAAGCGGCGTGCACGTTCAGCTTCTTCCAAAACTGTTTTCATTGCTAAATCGATGCCGTCTATTTTGCTGCTTGCATCAAGTGCGAGTGCTTCTTTAGTCTTGGCAAGGAAATAGTTTCCATATTCTGCGCTTGCACTAGTGAAAGGAGGATTAGCAGTTTGGCGGAGTTCGTTCAAACGGTTGTTCAGCATATTCATAGCCATGCTGACCATATACTGGGTAGCATAATAAGCAATGGTATTTTTCAAAGAATCCGGTGTAGCGTCTTGTTTGAAGAAGATGTTCACATAAGGATTCTTCACTTCCTTGTCTGTGCCGATATAGATAAGCGGTTCCTGATTATCTGCCACTGGATAGTAGATACGTTCGGCCGGGTTTACCGGAGCTTTTACATCTGCGAATACCTTTTTCAGTTTGGCTTCAATTTCATCTACATTGATATCACCTACAATAACGATTCCTTGCAAGTCCGGACGATACCATTTCGCATAATAATCGCGGATATCCTGATAAGGGAAGTTGTTGATAACATCAATGCTTCCGATAGGCATACAGTCTGAATATTTAGAATCCGGATATAGAGTAGACTGTGCATCAGTCATGATGCGAAGCATACCACTGTTGCGGCTTCTCCATTCTTCGCGGATAACACCACGTTCTTTGTCAATTTCCTTGTCGGCAAGGTTGATAGCATTCGACCAGTCATGAAGGATCAGCAGACAAGAGTCTACCACGTTTATATTTTCAGTCGGTACGTTGCTGATGTTGTACACCGTCTGGTCGACACTGGTATATGCATTCAGGTTCGTGCCGAATTTGATACCTTTCGTTTCGCACCAGGGCACGATGCCAAGTCCGGTTTCATCACCCGGGAAGTGCTTTGTGCCATTAAAAGCCATGTGCTCCAGAAAGTGAGCCAGACCACGTTGTTGCGGTTCCTCAAGAATAGAACCTACTTTCTGGGCGATGTAGAATTCAACTCGTTTTTCGGGAAGGGCATTGTGGCGAATGTAATAGGTAAGCCCGTTGTCTAGTTTACCGATGCGGACATTCTTGTCTACAGGTAACTCTTGCATGGGTTGTGCAAGTACGAGCTGGAAATTGCAGCATATAAAAAGGACTGCAATAAATAATCCACGTAATAAATGTTTCATGTTCTATTTAGTTTAAATAAATATTTCTGTGTTATTTGTCGTTGTGTTTGGTTGTAAATCACAAATAGACAGGGAAAAGAGTTATTTTATAGCTTCCCGTATCTTGACTAGCTTAGTTAACAGTCCTTCCAGGAGGTCTAACTTTAGCATATTGGCACCATCGCTTTTTGCCACGGCAGGGTTTTCATGCGTTTCGATGAATATTCCGTCGGCACCTACGGCGATACCTGCTTTGGCGACAGTTTCTATCAACTGCGGCATTCCTCCCGTTACCCCACTGGGCTGGTTGGGTTGCTGCAAGGAGTGAGTGACATCCAGAATCACCGGATAGCCGAATGTTTGCATTTCGGGGATACCACGATAGTCCACAACAAGATCCTGATAGCCGAAAGTTGTTCCGCGTTCGGTAAGCATCACATTCTTGTTTCCGGCTTCCACCACTTTGTCGGCAGCAAACTGCATTGCCAGCGGTGAAAGGAACTGTCCTTTCTTGATGTTAATCGTTTTTCCGGTTTTGGCTGCGGCAACCAACAAGTCGGTCTGGCGACAAAGAAAAGCCGGGATTTGAAGTATGTCCACGTATTCGGCTGCCATTGCAGCTTCATCTGCGGTATGGATATCGGTTACGGTAGGGACTCCGAAAGTCTCATGTACTTTTCTCAATACTTTGAGTGCTTTCTCATCGCCAATGCCGGTAAACGAATCCAGACGTGAGCGGTTTGCCTTGCGGTAAGAACCTTTGAATACATAAGGAATTTGCAGTGCTTCGGTGATCTTTACTACTCGTTCGGCAATGCGCATTGCCATTTCTTCACCTTCTATCACACACGGACCGGCCAACAGGAAAAAGTTGCCGGTGGGGTTGTTCTTAAGTTCTATCATACTTAACTACTATTATAAGTTTATTTTCAGGCACGGATTACGCGGATTACACGGTTCTTGCAGATACTGTAAATTACACTGTTCTTGCCAATTCGGTTATATTAAGAAAACCGTGTAATCCGCGTAATCCGTGCCTAATTATATTTAATTTGGAATAATAAGCGTTGTCTTTTCCGGGAGCACGCCTACTTCTAAAGGAAAATGTTTAGGCAACAAACGCCCGTCCAAATCCACCGCTGCATTCTGTGCCCGAAGTACCTTTACTTTTCTCGTCCGGTAGCTTTTCACCACTTTGTGATTCAGGATTCTTCCCTGAATCAGCATCCATAGTCCGGAAATAATTTGCAGGAATTCCGGGCGGTAGATTACGGATACATCCAGCCATCCGTTGTATGGAACGGCACTGGGTGTTTGTCCCCATCCCCAGGCACTGCCTATACATACGGTCATGATGCGTCCGCGGATATGTTCGTCATTGATACGGAGATGCATTCTGTAAAGCTTCCGTTCAAATATAAGAGAAAACAGGGCGGCAACGTATGAAAGGAACTTCACTCCCCAGAAACGCTTGGTCTGATCGGTGATTTTGACGATTCGTGCTCCCAGTCCGATATTAACGGCATTGAGGAAATAGCGACGCTGGTGTTCGTTTCCGTCGTAGAAGTTGCAGTAGCCTACGTCTATTTTCTTCAACCGATGATTGATGATACAGTCGACAGCCGGCTTGTATTCGGTGCTAAGTCCCCAATATTTGGCGAAGTCATTTCCGATACCGTTCGGAATCATACCGAGGGCAATGTTCTCTTTATCTTCGGCATCGGATAGCATAATGCCATTGATGGCATCATTCAATGCCCCATCACCTCCCACAATGACAATCGTGCGATAACCATTGTTGGCCAAAATTTTAGCGAGACGCTCTACCGAACCGAAACCTTCGGATTGTACATAGTCATAGTCTACACCTTTACTGTCCATGTACTCCTTAATTTCTTTCCAGCGCTTCTTTACCTTTCGGGTACCAGCTTTTGGGTTGTAAATCACTCCCCATTTCTTCGGTTCTACACTCATATTTGTATATCTATCCTATTGTGTATTAAAAATCGCACTATAATAACTGCCAAAGATACTAATTCCCTTGCAGTTTCTCTTTTACAAAAGCTATCTTTTCTTCCATTGGTAACTCTGCATTCATCCAATGGATCGTAAATCCTCTTCTTTCCATGCCACGGAACCAGGTCATTTGTCGCTTGGCAAACTGATGGATGGCTATCTCCAAACCGTTGAACATTTCTTCATAAGTCAGTTTGCCTATGACGTACAATGTCAGGTATTTGTATTCCAGTCCATAGTAGATGAGATCGTCCGGTGCAATTCCCTGTTCGATCAATCGTCTTACCTCGTCCACCATTCCTTCATCCAATCGTTGTTTTAATCGGCGGGTGATCTTTTCACGGCGCAGTTCCCGGTCAATATCCACTCCGATGATGAGGCTGTTCAGTTCCGGAAATTCCCTTTCGGGAACCGGATGGGCTGCATAATACTCTTCAATTTCTATTGCACGTATCGCCCGTTTCACGGTATCCACGTCGGTGGAGTTATGCAAAGCCTTGTATTGACTTAATATTTCCGTCAACTCTTCCAGCGAATGATTTGCCAAACGGTTGCGTAATTCCGGATTTTCCGGTACGGGCATCAGTTTATATCCTTTCAACACGGATTCCAGATACATACCTGTCCCTCCACATAAAACGGGAAGACAGCCTTTTTGTTTGATGCTTTCGTAAGAATTCAGGAAATCACGTTGATATTCAAACACATTGTATTTGTATCCGGGGGCTGCAATGTCAATCAGATGATAGGGGATTGTACGTCCGTTTACGGTATAGTCGGCCAAATCTTTTCCTGTACCGAGATCCATTCCTCTATATATCTGACGGGAATCGGCACTGATAATTTCTGTGTTGAGTTCATAGGCCAAGGCAGCGGCAAAGGGAGTTTTACCCGAGGCTGTAGGTCCGAGTATGGCGATTAAATCATAGTCCGGCATAGCTTCATTCTTTTATATCTGCAAAATTACGAAATATTTTTAACCTGTTTGGTATTCAATCGCTTTTTTATCAAGATAAATAAGAGAGTAGGGAAGGTTAATTTGTATTTTAACCTCTAATTGCTGGTATTCAATCTAATGATGATGAAGCGTGTGAGAATAACGCATAGATACGGGTAAAGTAGCTTGAAGATACTGGCATTGTTCAGCTAAAGTGCCTTTAGTTCAAAATCATTTTCACATTTATCTGTTGCTTATTGCCTGTATGATCCGGCATGCCTTTCCATTTTTATCCACACCTTCTATGGTTATATCTTCCGGTGCAGTGCTGTCCGGAGTATAGTATTCGATGATTGCTTTTCCATTAGCATCCAGTTGTAGGGTAGGATTCCAATAGATTGTACTTCGTAAATCCGAGCGTTGGTCATTCTTCTTTTCGGGCGTATCATAAGTAGGATGATAGAACTCGACCGAGTCGCTGTACCCCAGTGGAGTACACGTGATAATGCCCTGTGCCGGTCTTGCCGGGATATCTTTACCGTCTTTCAGCGTAATAACGATAGCACCTGCCGAACCGCGGGAGCCTAAGATTGCTGCATCGGCACCGCGGAGAAGGCTCAAACTCGACATATCACTGGTTTGTATCATGGTCAAGATGTCGTTATCGTCTTCATATACCACGTCGTCAACGACAATGACAGGTTGCTCGGGATTGTTGCGGATATGTATTTCATTTCCATTTGTCACGCTAATGCCCGGAAGTCTGGTGACTGCATCGAAAGCTGTTTGTGCACCGAATCCTTCCAATCTGTCCCCTTCGATCGTGTAGGTGTTGATACCTCCTGTGTAAATACTTTCTGAACTGGCCTTTTTACGACTTCCAGTGACTACCACTTCTTTCAGATTGTACACTCTCATTCCACCTTCCATGTAATATTGGTCGCGGGTATTGAGCAAATAATCTTCCATAAACGTTGCTGTTCCATCATGGAAAGGAGACTTGTGTGAAGTTGCCGGGTATTGAGGAGTGTCAATCACAATGTCTACTCCGGCAAATCCTCTTTTGGTACGTGCCTGAACAAGGAAAGTCGTGCTATCTCTGAAAGATGTGTTCACGATAAACTCTCCTTTTTCGTCTGTGGTGGTAGTGGCGATGATGTTCTGTTTGGGAGCCAGAATACAAATAGGTCCTTTCTTAACGTTACCTCCAAAGAAGCCTTTGATACGTCCGCTGATAGTTTGCCCCTTTTCCATATAGTTGGTGAGGTTCATTGAAGGTGCAGTCAGTACATTCCGGATATGGTGTCTGCGCCATCCGTGCGTCATCATCAGGAAGTCTACCGTGCGGAGAGTCCGGAGGTCTTGCTGCAGAAAATAATATCCGGGATTTTCTACATATCCTTTTAAGTCGGAGGTTAATAGAAGATTCGATACGATATTGTCAGCAAGCGAATCCGGACGGATACTCTTTCTGTCGGTAATGCTGACGGAGAAACTACCTTCTACCGGAGTGCCGTTATCATCTTTTGCTGAAATTTGCAGGGATACCTTTTCTCTTTTTCCGTATGTTGGCTTATCTGCAAGAATTTGCCATTGATGCGGATTCCGGTCGGGTACGAAAACCAGGCGTTCGCTAAGTGCGTTGCCCTGTTGGTCGATCAGCATGAAATGGGTGATGCCTGCGTTGAATAAACTGTCGTTCATTCTTCCAAAAGTCCTGTCGACACTGATTGGCTGCAGGATGATCAGCTTTCCGCGAGTATGTGCAATCAAGAATAACTTTTGAGGCCACTGGGTAGCTTCTGTTTTCTGGATTTCGTAACGGATTTCCTTTTTATAATGTGTCATGGAAAGTGTGATTCCTTTTTCTTCTACAGCTGGGAGGTCGAATCGTTTACTGATACCGTCACCGGATTTGGCAATCACATAATAAGAGTTCCCTATAGTCGGATTCAGTGTGAAAACTCCCATGCCGTCATGCTCTGAGCGGAAGACTGTTAATGTGTCTCCGTTGGCATCGAACAGGCAGCCTTCTATTTCTGTGGAAAAGCCGTCCGATCCTTGAGCCTTGAAAGCTATATTCTGATGAGCAACGGCCAGGAGAGCTCCCCCTTCCGGGAAGAACTTAACGTCAAAGTCTTTTGTAAACGAAGGCAGATAGAAAGTCTTTTTATAGATATATTGGGGATCATCGAATTCTACTTCAATGTGGCGTGTGGCAATAGGCTTCAGATCCGGCAGGGAAATAGAAATCATCCCATTCTCGTCTGTCTTTCTTTTACCTTTATCTTTTATCTTTCCATTTTCAAAGTAGTGGTAGCGGATAGCAGTATTTCCGAAAGCCTCTTGGACATTGCTGGTAAATCTTACCTTGGCTGTATAATGTGATTCGTCTTCTTGCTGATACTCAATATTCGAGACAATCGTGTTATCAATCGAGTTACCGATTTTCAGATTGCGTGAATAAAAGAATTCCGGTTCCTGATTAAGCATCCAGTTGCTATATCCCCGCAAATAATAATCACCTGCAGGGAGAGTGGGAGGGAGGGTGAAAGCATTATGAAACCCCAGTGAATCTCTACGAATCTTCTTACGTTCTACGATAGAGTCGCAACGGTTGACAAGCTCTGTAATGATGAAGTTGCTTTGTGTATTATCTTGATGTGTAACAGAGTTTACCAGATATCCCTTGAACCATATTTTTTCTCCTGCCCCATAAAATGGCTTGTCCAGATGCAGGTACAGCTTTTCCTGTGGGACTTTTTCCAGCAGATTAAAATACGCAATGATTGTATCTTGTCCGTTTTGCCCCGACAATGGAGCAAAACAGAACAGCATTCCGAAAAAGAAAGCTATTGAAACCCTATTAATCGAAAATGTAGTTATGCTTTTCATATATTATACGTCTTTGTGAAAACTTTGTTTTAGCGAGTCTTTTCCATCTACGCTTTATGCATCCATATGGAAAGCACTTTTCTTTTCACTGCCACTATATTGATAACCGATACGGCAATGAATAATACAATGCCCATGCTGATTGCTGCCCATAATGATCCGGTTTCCAGTTGTGGGAATAGCAAGCGGATGCTGTCTATATAATAACTGCGTAACCAGGAGACTAATCCGATGGATAATACAAGCACGATAACGTTCAATCCTACCGTGAGCAACTGATAAGGCAATGCTACCTTGTTGGGACTGTATCCGATTAGTAATAGACTTTCCAGCTTGGTCGTATTCTTTTGTAAGAGCAGGAAGATGCTCAACATCAGTATATAGAATGAAAGGATACTGATAAATAAACCCACTCCCAATACAATACCTACGATAAGACGGAGGAAATAAGTTGTTTTTCCGGCATCCAGCTTGCCGTCTTCCGTTTCATATCCTTTCTTCTGAAAATAACTGGCGATGGCGGAATCTGCCGGATTACTGACCTCGATAATCAATCGTGCCGGTTGGGCTTCTGCATTCGGTGCAAAATTCTCATTAGCCCATTTCATAAAAGACTGGGGGACAAGAATCGTATTCAGGCGGTTGGAGAAGCCGACAATGTTGCCTTTATACTGTTCCACCCGTCCGTTGCCACGCATCATAATATCCATTTGAATCAGACTCATCAATCCTTCCGATAGTTTGGGAAGGCTTCGGCTTTGCGCAAAACCGAAGTTGTAAAGATTCAGATAGTTGCGGGGAATGATAATGGGTATGGTATGTGTAGATTCATCGAAATGCCATTTATCGAGTTTGATGTCGACAAACTCATCGGGAACAGACTCAAAAAACATATCTGTGGAAAGATGAATACCAGCTTCCTTCATTCCTAATCCTGCCGAAACTTTAAATTGGGAAGGAGTGAAAGCTCCTATTGTTTTGGTAAACGGTTGCTTCTTCAGATCCGCAATTTCTTCGGCAGAGAATGTATTACTCTTTCCTGCAAAAGAACCGAGAGCGCTGATTTTCTTTGTAGCTATGATGAAATCCTTTTTCATAAAGCTGTCTCCTTCGGTGAATACCGGAATGACATCTTTATAAAACTGTACGCTAAGCAATACAATCATCATGCCGAATAGGTTGGCTAAAAAGAAACCGGCTAATTGACCGATACTGATATGTTGGCGAAGGAGTTTCCAGACAAGAGTTGGCATTTTATTTACGATTTTACAATTTACGATTTACGATTTGAAATGATGCTGTGAAAAGAGATTGTTTATTACCTGCTACCTATTATTAACCAGCTTACTACAGTTGAAGTGTATGGTTGTAAGGCAACTCGATATGTTTACCGATGGAAGTGGCGATCACTCCGGCTCCTTGTGCCTTTGCTTCGGCAATGATAAGTTCACCCATGATGCGGCTGTTATCATCGTCCAGGTGGCTGATCGGTTCATCCAGAAATAAAAAGTCGAACGGCTGGCAGAGCGCCCGGATAAAGGCGACGCGCTGTTGCTGTCCGAAAGATAGCTTACCGGCTTTCACATTTATTTTATCTGCGATCCCCAGTTGTTCGAAGAATGATAAGATTTCTTTTTTCTTTTTGCATCCGGTGAGGTTATTCTTCAATTGCACATTTTCAAGAGCGCTAAGTTCGGTGAAGATGCGTAAATCCTGAAAAAGCATACTTAGTGAATGCTTTCGCAGGTCGACCCATTGCTTCACGGAGTATGCTTTGATATTGGTTTCATCGAAATTAATAATCCCCTGATAGTCGTTGCGGTAACCATAGATGTAGCTGCACAACGAAGATTTGCCGGTGCCGGAAGCCGCTTCAATCAGATACATCTCTCCTTTCCGGAAGAAAAGATCCTGATGCCATACGTCCGAAGTCACCGAATTACGGTCAGCAAACACTTGGGGAAGTGTTTGCTGTAGGTGAATACTATTCATACCGTTTGTTTATACATTTATTACATGCCGGCAAATTGCTTGGCAAAGTCTACAATTTGTTTGAGGACATTTACATCCTTGTCTTTCAGGCAAAGGTCGATCTCGCTGATTTCTCCTTCCGAACTCATAGACAGGTAAGAAACCTTGTTGGCCAGTTCGATATATGTCTTAGCTTCCTGTCCTCCGAAACCTGCCACCATTTTAACTATAGGCAAATCAAGAATTGCTTCGGCATTGATTGCTATAAATAAGCTCTTTCCTTTCATATCCGATGCATAAGGAGCATCTTTGACTGATTTGTCGGCAGCTTTACCTACGTTTTTGTAAAGTAACTCATCATTGGTTGCATACATTTGTTTATCCTTGATGCCGAAGAATATATTCATGCCTCTTGTCTTGTAGACGTATTCGTCTTTGCCAAGTTGTATGATGTCTTCTCCTTTTTTTAGTCCCAATGATTGCTTGTTCTTGTAAATAGTTTCAAGTGCATTGCCGTTCTTGACGTCAGCATACATCATGAAAGTAGGGGCACTGCTCATGGTAACATTGATTAACCCTGCTGAAATATCACCATTGAACGAGCTGAACAACTCTTTTACTTCGTCTGCCTTAGCGATAGATACTGTGTTGCGGAATTCCTTGTTTTCACTCAACAGGTTATACAGTTCGCCTCCTTTTACGCCTACGTTGAAGAACATCAGGGTAGAAGCCGGGAAGTATTTAACGAAAGTATTGTTCGCTTTTCCAACAGATTCCATTTGTTTTTTCAGGAGAGCTTTCACTGCTTCGTTTTCAGTATAGTTTTCTGTTTTGAGGGCAATCTTTCCTTTTTCAAAGTTCAGTCCTCCTATCAGAGTGATGTCTTCCGCTTTCACTTCGGTAGGTAATCCCATGGTTATCTGATCGCGGTAGGTTGAAGGGATAGCTGTCATGGAAGCGAAGAAGTTAATATCACTTTTCTGTTTCTCCATTTTCTGGAAAGCTCCTGATTTCACAATACTGTTGCTTGCTGTCTGTTTCAACAAATTAGTAATGGCTTCTTTGGCTTTATCAGTTTGAGTCGTTCCGCTTACGTTAACTACTAGTACAGTAGAATTATTGAAAGCAAGCAAACCGCCGTTCATCGTTGTAAAACTGTAACCGTCAGCTTCACCTACCGGTTGGCAGATTTGTTCTTTTGCCATCACGTCGAGTGAAGCATGCAACTTATCTTCATTGTTCACTTTACCTACAACGGTGGGATAAGGGAAAGAAGATGAAGAGAATACATAGAATGGAGATTCAACATCGATTCCCGATTCGCCCGGATTTTTCATAACCTTTTCCAGTTGTTGGAATGTGGCGGCATTCATTCCACTTTTCAGTGCTTCCAGTACTTTTTGTTTAGCAGCTTCATTCTCTTTATCATCCAATCCTGCTTTGCTTGCGAGGGATTTGAGGTTGATAGAGGCAACTACCGAAGCGTCAGCCGGTATCACATTTGTATATTCCGATGTCTTGGAACATGCTGCCAGGAAAACAATCAGTACTGCCAGTACCGAGAGTCGTGAAATCGTTTTCTTTGCCATACTTATGTTATTTAAAAGTTGTATAATCATTGATTCAGACGTTTACTGCTGTTATTGATTTTGCAAATTCAGCGTGTGGCAGGCCACTAGTGCTGCTGTTTCTGTACGGAGCCGTGATTTGCCGAGACTGATCGGAACGAATCCCCGTTCGATGGCCTTCTTCACTTCCTCTTCACTGAAATCTCCTTCGGGACCTATCAGGACAAGAGCATCTTCTCCGGGTTTCAGGATATTTTTCAATAGAGGTTTCTCTCCTTCGTAACAGTGTGCGATAAATTTCTGTCCTTTAAACTCCTGTCCGATGAATCGGTCAAACTCGATCATGTCGTTCAACTTTGGCAGTCGTGCCTTGAGAGATTGTTTAATGGCTGATACCAGAATCTTTTCAATCCGTTCGGTCTTGATAACTTTACGTTCCGAGAAACGGCAGTTGAGGAAAGTCAGTTCGTCAAAACCTATTTCGGTGGCTTTCTCTGCAAACCATTCGTTACGGTCCATATTTTTCGTCGGTGCCATGGCAATGTGTAAATGGCATGGCCATAAAGGCTCCTGGAAAATGGATTCTTTGATGTTTACGAAACAACGTTTGTTGGTTGCAACAGTGATTTCAGCTTTGTAAAAGTTACCTTTACCGTCGGTAAGAGTGATTTCGTCTCCGATACTTAACCGCAGAACACGGATACAGTGTTGTGCTTCCTCTTCGGGAAGCTCGTTGCTTTTCTGTATATCGGGAGTATAAAATACGTGCATAATATTACTTACTGATTTTTATTTCTTGAATTGATTTGGTCACGTATCTGGGCGGCTAATTCATAATTCTCATCTTTGATAGCCTGTTCCAGTGCTTCTTCAAGTGTTCTGGAAGTAGCACCGGGCAAATCATGTTCTTCTTCAGCCTCTTCGTCGTTGTCCGTTTTTCCAGAACGGGTTCTTTCTTCTGATGACATATGAAGACATTCTTGTTCAAGAATAGATTCATAAATAAGAATCGGGCAGTCGGCGCGCACTGCCAGGGCAATTGCGTCTGAAGTCCGTGCGTCGATACGTATAATCTCTTCGTCTTTTTTGAGGTAAATATAGGAGTAGAAAATACCATCCTTTGCTTTGTAAATCAATACACGTATCAGGCTGGCTCCCAGTATAGTAAGGCTTGTTATAAATAAATCATGTGTCAACGGACGGGGAGTTTTTACTCCTTTCAGATATAAAGCTGTAGCCTGGGCTTCCGCAGGGCCGATGATGATAGGCAGTTGCCTCTCACCGTTCACTTCGCCTAATAGCATAGCAAACGCGCCTACTTGCGCCTGGCTGTTTGTGATATTTATAACTTGTAATTCTATCTTTTTGTCCATCGTTCTCTTTTACTTAATTTGTTTTACTTTCGCTGGTGTTTGTACTTGAATATCAGGGCAAACAGAATACCGATCACCAGCGCATAAGCGGCAAAGATCAGCCAGATATCCATCCATTCGCGGCTCACCAGTCTACCGTCAGCATACACCGAGAATGCATCAACTACCGCACCGCTGGCATATCCCCCCATGATGGCTCCCAATCCGTTAGTCATCATGAAGAACAATCCTTGTGCACTGGCACGGATAGAAGATTTCGCTTCTTGTTCAACAAACAACGAACCGGAAATGTTGAAGAAATCAAAGGCCATACCATAAACGATCATGGAAAGGATCAGCATCCATAGTCCCGATCCCGGATCTCCAAAACCGAACAGCCCGAACCGGAACACCCAAGCGAACATACTGATTAGCATGACTTGTTTGATTCCGAAATGACGCAGGAAGAAAGGTATGGCAAGAATAAACAATGTTTCGGACATCTGTGAAATGGATAACAGGATGACTGAATGTTTCACTCCGAAAGAATCTGCATATTCAGGGATGCTGGCAAAACTGCTTAAGAAAAGGTCGCCGTAAGTATTCGTAATCTGCAATGCTGCACCTAGAAGCATGGAGAAAAGGAAGAAAATAGCCATTTTCTTTTTCTTGAATAATACCAGCGCATCCAGTCCGAAAGCGGAGAGCCATGATTTGTTTTCAGATTTAGCCGGTCGACAGGCCGGGAGGGTAAATGAATAAAGTCCGAGTAGCAATGCGGAAGCACCGCCCACATAAAGTTGCGCACTTGAATTCTTGAATCCGGTAAGGTCGACAGCCCACATGGCACAGATAAAACCGATTGTTCCCCATACACGGATAGGAGGGAAGTCTTTAATCAGGTCACATTTGTATTGTTCCAGTGCATTGTACGATACTGTGTTAGCGAGGGATAAAGTAGGCATATATACTAACAAGTTGAGCAACATGGCCCAATACATCTGGTCGTATCCCGTTGCGGTAGAAGCGTAGAAGAGACATCCTGCCCCTGCAATATGGCAAAGTCCGTATAAACGTTCTGCATTAAACCATTTATCAGCGATAATACCGATAATACCCGGCATTACCAAAGAGGCAATCCCCATGGTGGCGAAAATGGCTCCGATCTGTCCTCCTTCAAAATGAAGTTCTCTTCCCATATAACCACCTAGTGATATTAACCATGACCCCCATACAAAGAATTGCAGGAAGTTCATAATAATCAAACGAACTTTTATACTCATGACTTTTTTAATTTGTGTTTCTCTTCACGTTCATAAACCTTGCAAATATAATATTTTCGTTGAATAGGTGGATAAGTAATTTGATAAAAAGGGGATAAAAATGGTATAAATGCGAAGAATAGATGAGATTTGGGTGTGAAAAAACAAATGAAGAGGGTATAAAAAAAAGAAGGCTATCTATCCCAGACAGCCAATCTTTGTTAACCTTAAATCTAATACCATGAAAAACACAGTGCAAAGATATGGGGTTTATGTTATACAACATAATGTTTTCTCGGAAATCTTCTGTTTGTTAACTCTAATTAACTTTGAATCTTCCATTTTTCTGTTATTGCCCTCTCTGATCAGTTATACTTCCGGAGAAATGCCTGATATCCGAATGGAAACTTGACTCCGGCACCTTACCGATTATTCTACGTAGAGTACCAACCCTTTTAAATATTCTCCTTCGGGATGATAGATGTTTACCGGATGGTCAGCCGGTTGAGTCAGCTGGTGTAGGATGCGTACACTACGCCCTGACATGGCTGCAGCGGTAAATACGGCAGTACGGAAATTATCTTTGCTTACCACTTGCGAACAAGAGAAGGTGAACAGGATACCGCCCGGTTTGATTTTCTCGAATGCTTTGGCATTCAGCTTACGGTAGCCTTGCAAAGCATTCCGCAATGCATCTTTATGTTTGGCGAATGCAGGCGGATCAAGGATGATTAAATCATACTGGTCGCCCATGCGGTCGAGATATTTGAAAGCATCCTCGGCAAACGCTTCGTGACGGGAATCACCGGGAAAGTTTAGTTCCACATTTTTGTTAGTCAGATCAATCGCTTTGGCTGAACTGTCGACAGAGTGGACGAGTTTCGCACCTCCGCGCATGGCGTAAAATGAGAATCCGCCAGTGTAGCAGAACATATTCAGTACCGAACGGTCTTTGGCATAACGTTCCAGCAAAGAGCGGTTTTCACGCTGATCTACAAAGAACCCGGTCTTTTGACCTTTCAGCCAGTCCACATGGAACTTCAATCCATATTCTTGTGCGATATTGTCATTGCTTCCTCCTTTCAGAAAACCGTTTTCAGGGAAAAGGTCTGCTTTAAAAGGAAGAGTTGTTTCTGATTTATAGTAGATATTTTCGATCTTGTCACCCATTACTTCGGATAAAGCTTCGGCAATTGTCATGCGGTCTACGTGCATTCCTGCAGAGTGTGCCTGCATAACAGCGGTTTTGGCATACACGTCAATCACCAGTCCGGGGAGATTGTCTCCTTCACCGTGAACAAGCCGGTAAGTATTGTTGACCGGATTGGTGGCGATGCCGATACTGCAACGCATAGCATATGCTATTTCCAGTTTGCGTTTCCAAAAATCGTGATCGATAGGTTCCTGGCGGAAAGACAGTACGCGCACAGCAATACTTCCGATCTGGAAATGTCCTTCGGCGATAAATTCTTTTTTTGAGGTATATACTTCTACAACTTCACCTTCATCGGGCTCTCCGTCAAAACGAGCGATAGCACCGGAAAAAATCCACGGGTGGAATCTCTTAAGAGAATCTTCTTTACCAGGTTTGAGATATACTTTATGCATAATGTAGTCTTTCCTCAACCCTCTTTCCCAACGGGGAAAGGGCTTTAGATGGTTTTATTATTGGTTATTAATCACTTATTTTATTACCTATCACTTCCTCCGTGGGAGAGACTGTAGCTGTTAGCGGAGAAACCTCCCAATCTCCTGTCTGTTTCAGCTCTTGCAGCAGATTATAGATATTGAGGCACGCCCATGCATCGGTAGCAGCGTATTGTTTCTGTCCGTCACTTAATACATCAGCTTCCCAGTTGGACAAGCGTTGTGATTTGGATATTTTTTCTTTGAATAAGATGGCGTAAATCTTTTGCAGACTTTTGTCTTGTATTCCGAATTGACGCACATAGTCCTGCAACTCGATACAGCTTTGTTGGGTAAAAGGTGCGCGTTTATGCAGCATCATAAAGTCGTCTTTCAGTGAAAGTCCCACTTTGATAACAGCCGGGTTTTCTAACAAGTCAACCAATGACTGGGTCAATCCCGTCATATTGAGACGGAATAAGAAACAGCATTCTTCGGAAGAAATCTGGAGAAGTGCTACTTTGTGCGATTGTCCTTTGGTAAAGGAAGGACGAGTTTCGCTGTCGATACCTATCACAGGTCTGGATTGGAGGTAAGCTACTGCTCTTTCCGTTTCAGCTTCCGACTGGATAACATAAATACGTCCCGGAAAGACAGTTTTCGGGAGTTCTTTTAGTTCATCTTTATCTATGGTTCTTCTTACAATCATTTCTATTTTAATTCATCATCATGGCAATGGCAACCGTCTTCGTGGCAGTGGCAATCGTCATCGTGGCAATGACAGCCATCTTCTTCACAACAATCGTTGTCGTCGCTTGGTTCGTAAAATCCTTCTTCCTCTTCTTCCTCCTGGTTGTATTTCACATCATGAAGGGCACGGAGCGTGTTTACCAGTTTCTGTCCCCACAGTGTACCGAAGTTCTCCTGGCAGATAGCCAATGAATCATTCATCGTTTCGTTCAGTCCCAGTTGGAAGACAAATATGAAATCTTTAATATCCTGATAAATGTCGGCCAGGTCTTCCGATATAGATTTCTTGATAGGCTGGTCGCTATACACCATATCTTGTACGAATACGTCCAGATAATCATCCTTGTCGGCCATCAATCCGGAAAGGTTGATGCGCAGAATTTCGTAAATCTCTTCTGTGACATACGTTTCGAGCGCTTCGTCCCCGATAGTCTCACATTTGGGCAGCATAGATGCTTTGAGATAGAGCAGGGGAAGTATTTTTAATGATGTATCAACGAAAGTGCTACGCTTCATGCGTTCGGCACGTTCGAGAAATGCACAAAATTCGGCAGCTACCGTTACGAACTCAATTACGTTTTTATCAAATATCGTTTGGCTTTCTTTTTCCATGATCTATATTGATTTGAAACGCAAAGGTAAGAAAAAGGATTGAATGAGCGTAGTGCTCGTTATTTTTTTATTATTTTTGCAGCTTAGAATCTCATTCCAGTTTTATAAAAAAGAATTAAAGACTCATGGCAAAGAAGAAATTAGATAAGGAGGCGGAACGTACTCCCTCTTCCCCCAGTAAAATTGTGGCTGTATGTAAGAATGAAACCATTCATTTTGTAATCGGATTGATGCTGGTCATCTTTTCCGTTTACCTGTTGTTGGCTTTTTCTTCCTTCTTCTTCACGGGGGCTGCCGACCAAAGTATTATCGATAGTGGTAGTTCGGCAGACTTGGCAGCCGTTAATAATCAGGTGAAGAATTATGCAGGTTCACGCGGAGCGCAATTGGCCAGTTATTTGATTAATGACTGTTTCGGCGTTTCCTCTTTTTTCATACTTGTTTTCCTGGCAGTGGCAGGATTGAAGTTGATGCGTGTACGTGTTGTACGTCTGTGGAAGTGGTTTATCGGCTGCACACTCTTGTTGGTCTGGTTCTCCGTATTCTTCGGATTTGCCTTTATGGATCATTATCAGGATTCTTTCATTTATTTGGGAGGTATGCACGGATATAATGTCAGTCGTTGGCTGATTTCGCAAGTAGGAGTACCTGGTGTGTGGATGATCCTGTTGATAACCGCTATCTGTTTCTTTATATATATAAGTGCACGTACCGTTATCTGGTTGCGTAAACTTTTTGCATTGAGTTTCCTGAAACGCGAAAAGAAAGAAGAAAAAGAGAACGTTCCGGAAGGAGAAGACGATCCGGAATTTACAACTTCCCAACCGCAAGAAGTGGAGTTCAATTTGAAACGGACGTATAAACAGACACCTCCTCCGGTACCAGTGATGGATATTCAGGCTGAAGAACCTGAAGAAAACCTCCCTATTAATAAACCGGAAAAGGAAGATACTTCTGTATCTGACGAAAGTGAAGGAGTGACTATGGTATTTGAACCGACAGTTTCCAATCTTGCTCCTATTGTGCAGGAAGACTCTTTGGAAGAGGCGGAACCTGGGTTTGAGGTAGAACCGGCAGCTTCGGAAGAAGAATATCAGGGACCTGAACTTGAACCTTATAATCCTACTAAAGATCTGGAGAACTACCGTTTCCCGACTATCGACCTGATGAAGCATTTCGAAAATGATGATCCGACGATTGACATGGACGAGCAGAATGCAAATAAAGACCGCATCATCAATACATTACGTAGCTTCGGAATCGAAATCAGTACGATTAAAGCAACCGTAGGACCTACGGTAACTTTATATGAAATTACTCCGGAACAGGGAGTGCGTATTTCTAAAATCCGTGGTTTGGAAGATGATATCGCATTGAGCCTTTCCGCTGATGGTATCCGTATTATTGCTCCGATACCGGGTAAAGGAACCATCGGTATTGAAGTACCGAACAAGAATCCGAAGATTGTTTCCGGACAAAGTGTGATCGGAAGCAAGAAATTTCAGGAATCCAAATATGACTTGCCTATTGTATTGGGTAAGACGATCACGAACGAAGTTTTTATGTTCGACCTTTGCAAGATGCCGCACGTATTGGTGGCAGGTGCAACCGGTCAGGGTAAATCTGTCGGTTTGAATGCTATTATCACTTCTTTATTATATAAGAAACATCCGGCAGAATTGAAGTTTGTACTGGTCGACCCGAAGAAAGTGGAATTCAGTATCTATTCGGTGATTGAAAATCACTTCCTTGCCAAACTTCCTGATGGAGGCGAACCTATTATTACGGACGTAACGAAAGTAGTGCAAACCTTGAACTCTGTTTGTGTGGAGATGGATACCCGTTATGATCTTTTGAAGATGGCGCATGTGCGTAATATCAAAGAATATAACGAAAAATTTGTCAACCGTCGTTTGAATCCGGAAAAGGGACATAAGTTTATGCCGTATATCGTAGTGGTGATTGATGAGTTCGGAGATTTGATTATGACTGCCGGTAAGGAAGTGGAACTTCCGATTGCCCGTATTGCACAGTTGGCGCGTGCTGTCGGTATTCACATGATTATTGCTACACAGCGTCCGACTACTAATATTATTACGGGTACGATCAAAGCCAACTTCCCGGCGCGTATCGCATTCCGTGTATCCGCCATGATGGACTCCCGTACCATTCTCGACCGTCCGGGTGCTAACCGCCTGATTGGTAAGGGGGATATGCTCTTCTTGCAGGGAGCCGATCCGGTGCGTGTGCAATGTGCCTTTATCGATACGCCGGAAGTGGAAGAAATTACGAAGTTCATCGCTCGTCAGCAAAGTTATCCTACTCCGTTCTTCCTGCCTGAATTCGTGAGCGAAGATGGTGGTAGTGAAGTAGGAGATATTGATATGGGACGTCTCGATCCGTTGTTCGAAGATGCAGCCCGATTGGTAGTGATTCATCAGCAAGGTTCCACTTCGTTAATTCAGCGTAAATTCGCTATCGGTTACAACCGTGCCGGACGTATTATGGACCAACTCGAAAAAGCGGGAATCGTAGGCCCTACCCAGGGAAGCAAGGCACGCGATGTCTTGTGCATGGATGATAATGATCTTGAAATGCGATTGAACAATTTACAGTAACCGTTCGTTTATTAATCAAATGAGAAAATACATTTTTAGTGTTTTAATAGCTTTACTGTCTTTGCCTGTGATTGCCCAACAACAGCAGTCGCAGGCTAAAGTCATTCTTGATAAGACGGCAGAGGCGTTTCGTAAAGCAGGTGGTGTAAAGGCCGATTTTACTGTAAAGGCTGTGACGAACGGTCTGGTAGAAGGTGTTGAAAATGGAACGATTCAGTTGAAAGGAGAGAAATTCGTACTGAAAACGTCGGATATCATCACTTGGTTTGATGGAAAAACGCAGTGGAGTTATGTGACAAAGAATGATGAAGTGAACGTCAGCAATCCGACACGGGAAGAGTTGCAGCAGATTAATCCGTATACATTTCTATATATGTATCAGAAAGGATTCTCTTATAAGTTGGGAGCAACTAAGATGTATCGTGGAAAAGCTGTTTGGGAAGTCGTTTTGACTGCCAGAGATAAGAAACAGGAGTTGGAACGTATCACTCTTTTTGTGACGAAGGATACTTATGAACCTTTGTATATTTTGCTTCAACAGCGTGGTCAACAGACACGTAATGAGATAACCATTACAAGTTATCAGACTAAGCAGAATTATGCGGAGCAGGTTTTTACGTTTGATAAAAAGCAATATCCCAATGCGGAGGTGATAGATTTGAGATAATATACGTTTATAACAAAACGAAAAAGATAAATTAAAATGGCAGAAATAGAAAAAGTAAAATGCCTGATTATAGGTTCAGGACCTGCCGGATATACGGCAGCGATTTATGCAGGACGTGCAAATTTATGTCCGGTACTTTATGAAGGATTGCAACCGGGTGGCCAGTTGACTACTACTACGGATGTGGAGAACTTCCCCGGTTATCCGGAAGGAATCAGTGGTCCGCAGTTGATGGAAGACTTGCGTGCACAAGCAAGCCGTTTCGGAACAGACATTCGTTTCGGTATTGCTACAGCGGCCGATTTGAGCAAAGCTCCTTATAAAATAACAATCGACGGTGATAAGGTTATTGAAACAGAATCATTGATTATTGCTACCGGAGCTACTGCTAAATATCTGGGACTGGAGGATGAGAAGAAATATGCCGGAATGGGGGTAAGTGCTTGCGCTACTTGTGACGGATTTTTCTATCGTAAGAAAGTTGTAGCTGTAGTCGGTGGCGGTGATACAGCGTGTGAAGAAGCTGTTTATCTTGCCGGACTTGCATCCAAAGTATATCTGATTGTCCGCAAACCTTTTCTGCGTGCATCGAAGATTATGCAGGAGCGAGTAATGAACCACGAGAAGATTGAAGTTCTTTTTGAACACAATGCGGTTGGTTTGTTTGGCGATAATGGGGTAGAAGGTGTAAACCTGGTGAAACGTTGGGGTGAACCGGATGAAGAACGTTATAGCTTGCCTATCGACGGTTTCTTCCTGGCTATCGGACATCAGCCGAATACTGAAATATTTAAAGAATACGTTGATACGGACGAAGTGGGTTATATCATCACGGAAGGTGATAGTCCCCGTACAAAAGTCCCCGGAGTTTTTGCAGCAGGAGACGTTGCCGATCCGCATTATCGTCAGGCTATTACGGCTGCTGGAAGTGGTTGCAAAGCTGCTTTGGAAGCTGAACGTTATCTTTCTGCCAAAGGACTTATTTAATCCGGTTTATATCCGATCATAGAAGGGGATTAAAACCCTTATAAATATAAAAATCACCCATGCTAGAGTTTAATCTGTAGTATGGGTGATTTTGTTGAACAGCATTTGCCGATTGTCTTTGGTCAATATGCTTCTATTTCATCTATCCATAATTCGGCAGGAATGACTTCCGGACCGTTATTCTTTTCAAAGTTGACACCATTACGCAGTGTGCCGCCATTCTTGATTTTGACTTTCAGGAACGTAGCCTGTGTCGGTTCAAATTCAATGGAATCGGTGAATGCAATTCTTCCTGTTTCCGGATAATCGTGTTTCAAAGCTTTTTCGGCTATCGGTGTGTATTGCTTACCGTCTGCTGATACTTCTACGGCAACTCCTCCTGCAGGAAGAATTCTCATGGCAGGATTAAATAAAGAACCGAAAATAACTTTGCTGACTTGTGTCGGCTTATCCAAGTGAACGATAAATTCCAAATCCTTACCTTCAACGATACCGAAGCTACACCATGGAGTATACGAAGCGTTGTTACCTCGTTTACCATTGGTCAGTCCGAAAGTAGTCTGGTCGGCTCCTAATACATCGTTTTCATCGAATATATCGCCTGTCCATCCCATCGTATAATTAACCGTATAGGGCTTTCCTGTCAATAAATTGCCATACAGTGGCTTGTGGGCTACTTTGCCCAATATCTTTCCGTCTTTGAAAGCAGCAGCTTTCAGGTCGATATTGCCTTCAAGAACAAAAGGCTTTTCATATAAAGCGGACGCTTTGGACGGTTCGCTGCCGTCCGTTGTATACCGGATTTCCGCATCCGGGTAAAAACTTTCCAGCAATACCATTAAAGGACCGTTCTCATCTGCGTGCGTATTTATATTTACGTCAAAGAAATTGAGACAAGGCTGGGTGTTCATAACTTTCAAACGTTCAAATTCAGTCACCATCCGTTCGCAGAAATTCTTCCAGTCTTTGTTTGCGTTTTGTGTCCAGGCCGTTTCGGCGATAGCCATTGCACGCGGGAAAGCTTGATAGTCTGTACGTTCTGAAGTTTGCATATACTCTCTCCAGATATTTCCTTGTATTCCGATGATATGTTTCTTGGCAAGCTCGTCAGCGTCGTCCGGAACAGGGTTGTAGCTATATGTTTTCTTCAAGGTATTGTATCCGCCGATAGTAGTCGGAGCAATTTCCGGCTCTTCTTGATAGTAGTCCAAATATACATAAGGATTCGGAGTCATGATGGCATTATGCCCAGCTTTGGCTGCATTCATACCTCCTTCTACACCGCGCCATGACATAACAGTCGCATTGGGAGCCAGACCACCTTCGAGAATCTCGTCCCAGCCGATGATGTTTTTGCCTTTACCATTCAGGTATTTCTCCATGCGGGTAACGAAATAGCTCTGCAACTTATCTTCTTTGCTGTGTTTTATTCCGTCTATCTTACTGGGAGTCGTATCATCTTTCAATCCTAACTGACGGATTAACTGCTGGCAGAAAGCACTGTTCTTCCATGCTGTCTTGGGACATTCGTCGCCACCGATGTGAATGTATTCGCTGGGGAATAATTCTATCACTTCATCCATCACTCCTTCAAAGAATTTGAAAGTCGTTTCACTTGGACAGAATACCTGCTCGAATACTCCCCAGGTAGGAGATACCTTGTAAGTCTGTGTCGAGTCGCATGACAATTCCGGATAGGCAGCAAGTGCAGCCAATGCATGTCCCGGCATTTCTATTTCGGGAACGACATTGATATATTTGCTTGCAGCATAAGCCACTACCTCTTTGATTTGCTCCTGTGTATAATAACCTCCATGTTCTTTTCCGTCGAATACTTGCGGATAGTTCACATAGTAATAGTCTACCAATGTCTTTTCACGCTTGGAACCGATTTCCGTCAATTTGGGATATTTCTTGATCTCAATTCTCCATCCCTGATCGTCTGTCAAATGCCAGTGGAAGACATTCATCTTGTTCATAGCCAGTAAGTCGATAAACTTGTAAATGTAGTCAATCGGTACATAATGGCGGCAAACATCCAACATGAGTCCGCGATGAACAAAACGGGGTGAATCTTCAATTTCTACGGCAGGAACCGACCAGTCAGCTTTCTTATCCAACTGCTTTCCGTAAATTGCCGGAGGGAGTAACTGATAAAGAGTCTGCACTCCATAAAAGAATCCGTTCGGTTGGGAAGCGGTGAGTGTAATGAGACTGGGAGTAACCGACAATTTATAACCTTCTTTCGGCATACCTTCCTGTACAACAAAAGAGATTGCTGTTTTTCCGTCTGCACTTTCAGCTTCTTTCAAGGAAATTCCTGCTGTCAGTTTTAGTTGTCCGGCTAAGCTGTCGGCAATGCTTTTTACTTCCGGAGCATCCGAAGGAACTACGAGGCAGACTTTGTTGTTTAGTTCAAAGCGTCCTTCCTGTGGAAGAATCTGGTTGGGGTTGGGAACGATGTTGTACTCGTTCACCGCTTCTTTTGTCTTCTGACAACTGGGGGTAATCATTAATAAGGACAAAAGAAGAAGAGAAATACTTTTCTTCATGGTCAAAATGTGTGTTAAGTTATAAATAGGTTTGACAGGGCAAATGTACTTGTTTATATGATAAGTTCCAATAATATGGAAATAAAAAAGCCGGAACGATGTCCGGCTTTTAGCTAAAGTTTCAGATTAATTTAGTTATATAATTAAGAGAGAGTTTTTATTTCAGTAGTTGTTCTTCGATGATTTGTACGTACTTCTCCGGAGTGGCTCCGACTTCAATAATCGGTTTGCCGCCTGCAGGTATGAAGAATAAGGTAGGCAATGCCTGTACACCGAAGTGATTGCATAAATCCTTTTCTTTGTCCGCATTAACCTTGTAGAATACAACTTTACCTTTATACTTTTCGGCCAGCTTTTCCATTTCCGGAAGTAAGCGCATGCAAGGTCCGCACCAAGTTGCCCAGAAATCAATCACAACCGGTTTGTCGCCGTTATAAACGAAATCATTCCCTTTTCTGTAGTCGAAGATGTGTTCGAGGAAGAATTGGCGGGTAATCGGATTCAGTTTACCGTCTTCAATTTTAGTTTCCGTTACTTTAGCTTCCGCTTCCGGTATGGGAACCATGTCAAATGGCTGGAAATAAATTTTCTGATGAATATAGTCAATGGATATGATTCCGTAGTCCAGTATTTTTTTGCCTAATACAGAGCGTTTCAAGTACGGGTTCTTCACTGCCATGGCATCTTCAATCTTTGTTTTTACGAACATGGTTTCTGGTAAGATGAGGCTTTCCTCTTCTTGAGTGGCTTCTTTATATCCATTGGAAACTTTTTGGTTGGTTCCTTTGGTGTATTGTGCGCTCCATGTATTGAAATCTTTTTCGGTAAGATTCACCAGTCCTTCGCTCCACGTATCCAGAACAAGAGAAACAGGTTTCCCTTGAATGGATATCGGACATACGATTCCTAATCCTGTAATCAGATCAAAGTTCTCCCGGTAGTTTAATTTCATATAAGAGGGACGATAGGGCTGCGTAATTGTGAGCTTTTTCCGTTGCATATCAATGGTCAGAACAGAAGTGCGGAAAATGGCACCGCTTAATACACCCATCACTCCCAGCTTGCGTAGATACGGTTCGTCTTCCAGAACGAAAGCTGGAAGATCGTTGCTAAACGTATTGTTGCCAATAGCAACAGTTGCCATTTCATATACTTTTCCAACAGGTACTTGTTTGAATACAAAATCCTGATAAGCACTAAAAGTTCCGTTCTTCCCCGTGTCGATGCGTAACTTCTTGATGGCCTCAGGAAGCAGGGCGTTATGTCCTGACAGATCGAGGACAAAGTCTGCCACTTCGCCATTTATGGCGGCTTCTACGATTATCTTTCCATCAATGGTTTTGAATGGAATGACCTCTGTCATACTGTTCTGTGTCTGTGCACTGATTCCTCCGGCAATACAAAATGCAAGTAGACAGAGATACATCTTTGTTATTATTCGCTTCATATCTTTTTTCTGTTTAAAGTTCATTTCTCTTTCCTGATTTCAATTCTTTTCTCTTGATTGTCTTTCTTGACAATAATATAACCGGTATCACCGGGGATGGCATTCATGATATCTTCTACAGCCATCTGGCTCATGGGACAATCTTCCAGAGAAGTACCGTTGATGTTAATCACCTGGTCGCCGAAAGCTACTTTATCTTTCATGCTGTCCCAGATCGTTGTGATTTCAAATCTCTCATTGCGCGGCAGTATACTTACGTTCCAGAGAGCTGGAGCACCGCCCATGTCGGTTTTTCCTTCTTCAAACGGAAAAAAGTAGAACCGTCTGCGCATATAATCGATAATTACTTTACCGTATTCCAGTAAATCCACTCCGATGATGCTTCCATTCATCACCGTGGTCGTACTACCCACATTTGTGAATTCTTTCCCCATGATGTTGATGGGGGGAACAGTCACCTTCTTTATATCTACCGGCTTGCCCAGACCTGTTATTCCGGCAGCTACGATACCATATCCGTGATTAGTAACTTTTGAAATGTCAGACAGTCTCTCATAATCTTCTGTAGAATAAAGCAGAAATCCATCTGCACCCGTATCGAACAGAACCTTGAAATCATTATCCCCTAAGCGGACGTTGACGATGGAATGATGCTCCGTCTCATCCAACAGTGGAATCCCATCCGTTACTTTTAGTCCTTCAGGACGATACGGATAATTGATAACCATTATTTTAGAACGGGAATCGAATGTAACTACCGACTGTGCGAAAGCGTCTCCTCCAAGAATACCGACAACCCCTAGTCCGGTGAAGAATGGATTCTTTGGCAGTACCATTGTCTTCAACTGCTTGATTTTATAGTTTTCCCCGATAGATACATTCTGTACATGTGCTTCCTGATAATTGGAGCCTTGTGCATTCACATCGGAAATACGCATATATCCTGCGGCAGTAGCTTTCATTTCCGTCGCAGCATCATACATAGTTCCGGTTCTTCCTCCCGTGTCGACGATATATTTCACTTTTATACCGTTAACGGTGACGGGGATAATGATTTTCTCTTGTATAAATTCATAAGGAATGGTGTCGCAAACCTTATTCCGGATTTGCGCTGCCATTCTTTGTCCGCAGTTTAGAAATAACAGCAACCATAAGCCGGTCAGTATTCCTATTCTTTTCATATTATTCTTTTTCATAGATAATATCCTTTACTCCAGAAGCTGTCTTGATCGTCAGTTTCGTTTTCTTCTTCTCTTTCAACTCCGGTATTCCGTTCAGAATACTTTCGCAGAAGTCATATTTCTTAGCAGGTTTGCCATTGATTTTAATCACCTTGTCTCCGACTGCTATCTTACCTTTCGTACTGCTCCATACAGTAGATACATATAAGTCTCCGTCTTTGACCGTCAAGTCAAAATTATTACCTTGATTGTTTATTTCATTGTCCGGTTGAAATGCTTCAAAATAGAATCTTCCGCGTGGATAGTCAATGGTCACTTTACCGTATTGCAACAGCTTGACACCCAATAATGTGTATGGGTGATTGTTGGTGCTGGTTGTTACGTTACGGAATTTGGTGGCTCCGACTGATAACAATGGAATACGAACCCTGTAAGAAGACGCCTTGTCCGCCTGACCGGATACTCCGATACTCCCTTCTCCATATCCTTCGGAAACCACTTCCATAGAGGCTTCGGGTTTGATTTTTTCAAAATCGCTTTCAATAAGAGATAACAGACTGGGACTACCTGTATCAAATAATACAGTTATGTTGCTCACCGGGGCTATCTGTATATTGATAATCGGCATACCACCATCTTTCGTGAAATTCAGCATTTTCCGTAAAGATACCGTAGAAGGCTTTTCTGCAGATGTGACTATGATATTTTTTGTCTGTGAATCTATGCTGACAATGGTACTGGCAAACAAATCGCTGCCGATAATACCGTCTACTCCAAAACATTCCCAACCTTTTACCTCATCGATAACCAGCGACGGTGCATTTTTAAAGTTGATAATATTATCGGGAGTTGTCAGATTTTCTATCCGCGCAGTTTTGTAATAGCTTTCCACGTTGTTTACATCCGTCACCTTCATCGAGTCCGTAGCCACTATCTGTAGTACTTGGCAGGCTTTGGTCGTGAGTGCGGTACGTCCCCCGGTATCAAAGATAAAAGGACGTGCGGTGCCGTTCACTTTCATTTCGATAACCATTTTTCCGCCTACCATTTGATAAGGTATGGTTGCTTTATATTGTTGGGCGAATAAAGAGACCGCCATGCAAAAGGCGATGACGGTTCCTGTTATACGAGTATACTTCATAGACTAATCTTTATTTGCTGACTTTTTCCGCTTCCAAAATTGCCTGATAAGCATTTACGATACCTCCGGAAATACATAAATCGTCAAAAAGAAACAAATCTTGTGAAGGACTATCGTTCACACGGATTCCTTTTTCTACCTCCACTCCTTTGCGTGAGGTGACGCTTTTCAGTAATATATCACGGATCTGAGAGCCGGTCAGTTTGGGGAAATAAGATTTTACAAGGGCAGCTACACCGGCCACGGTAGCCGAGGCCATTCCTTCACCGGTTCCTTTCTGGTAAGTATCGCCCATATAAGAAGAATAAATATCCGTTCCCGGAGCATAGATGTCAAGAGTCGTTGCGCCGTAGTTCGTGTTCAGTACCGGATTACCTTTCTTGTCGGATGAAGCAACCACCATGAAATTGGTAAGCTCGCCATCCTTGCCCATCTTCCGGTTCGGGAAGAATTCACTTTTATCCATGTCTATCGACAGATCCCAAACAGGAACGATAACTAATGCTCCTTTCTTTTCTGCCTCTTTCAGCGCATCTGTTACCCATTGTTTCTGTTCTTCAGGATATAAGGAGTTCTGTTCCGGCAGTAAGATAACGTCTGCTCCGTGATTTACTGCATAGCGGATGGCCAATGCCATATCTTTCAGGTAAGGTTCTCCTTCTCCCGGATGGATGCGCAAGGTCATGATTTCGGCATTATCGGCAATACCGTTACTTCCGATACCATTGTCACGTTTGGCTGCGATGACACCAGCTTTCATTACACCGGTTGCTGCATCCGATGTCAACAGTACATTATTGCCGTAATGCGTGTCATTAATATCCAAAGGATTGTCACCTACAATTTCTCTCCGGTTGTCTGTACCATATTTCTTCAATGCATCTTCGTAGGATGCTTTGGCAGTTTCTGCGCTTTTCTTTCCCATTCTCTGATATACAGTTTCCCACTTGTCTGTATTATAGATGCTGAATGAGTAAGCTGTAAAAACAAAAGCAACTTCAGAAAGACTGTCTCTTTCCGCTTTAGGATTATAACAACTCTGGAATTCTTCAACAGTCAGTTCTTTTCCGGGAAAACGTTTTTTCATGTCCTTGTCGAACTTTTCGATATATTCCTCAATTACATAGGAAAGTTGCAAGCCACCGTATGAACCGCCAATTCTGGATTCCGGCATAACCTTAAAACGATAATAATTGTATTCTTCCATATTTTCCGGTGCGGGAACCTCCTGACGTTTTCCGTTAACGATTTTATAATATTTCTTTCCATCAAAGACATAATCAGCGTATTTATCTTTGAGGCGGAAGAATTCACGTTCTCCTTCACGTGTCAGGGCTTCCATGACCTGACCATCTTTACCGCCGATGAAATTCCATCCATTGATGTCGTCTATCAAACCATTCTTGTCATCGTCTTTCTGGTTCAGCTTTTCTTTGGGATTGACCCAGATAGCCTGTTTCAGATCTTCGTGTTCTACGTCCATTCCTGTTCCGATCAATGCGACGACCGGTCTTTTTTTAGCTTTCTTTTTGTTGGCTTTCAGGTAATCATAGGCCTTGTTTACTTCAGCCCCGTACACACTGTCTTGGTCGAAAGAACAGTTAAACCAGTCCAGTTCGGATTGTTTCTTTTGTGTTTCTACCTTTTGTTTGACTAACTGGGCCGATACTGCCATGCTGACAAAACAGCATACGATAGGAAATATAAGTTTCTTCATTGTTGGATGAGTTATAATTTATACAGTTTAGTTATTTTCTTATTTTTAAAATGGCTTCGCGCACCTGTTCGCCCCGGACGTTGCGTGCTGCGAGTTTGCCTTCTTTGTCAATGACTACAAGGAAGGGGATAGAGTAGAAGCCATAAGCATTCTGGATAGCACTTGGAGTTTTACTGTTTTTAGGGAAGCCTGTCTTGTCCCACAGCATCACCCACGGGAGTTTTTCTTCGTCCAGCATTTTTCTCCATTTAGCTTCGCTGTCATCTAATGAGACGCTGATAAATTCCAGATCGTCAGCTTTCAGTTCATTGTATATTGTCAGCATGCTACGCATTTCTTTGCGACAGGGACCACACCAGGAAGCACAGAAATCCAGTACGACAATTTTCCCACGGAAATCTTTCAGACTTACATTTTTTCCGTTGGCATCTATGAATGTAAAGTCGGGACATTCCGCGCTGATAATTTGATGGGAGAGGACCTCTACCCGATTTACCAGCCATTTGGCAGATAAAGACTTTCTGTCTTGTTCCGGTATCATATCCAACAACATTTTGTTGGATTGGTAATCATTTATATTTGCCAGATAGGCTAGTGCGGCTGCCATGCCGGGAGTCAGTTTCCCTTTGACAGAAGCAGAAATCGTTGCTATATCCGGATCTCTTTCTGTAGGCATATAGTTTTGTAAAGTCAGAAACGAATCGATGCCGGTGAATGAAAGCGAACTTTGTTCGGGGTTCTTTTCATCAAAAAAGCCATTAATGCTTACAGGAACGTTTTCGAAGTATATGTTTTGTTCCGTATTTCCAATATATAATGTGTATACATCAGGTGAAATTTCTTTTTTTTCAGTTTCGAATACTCCATTTTGGTTAATAGAACAACCTAGAATAAGGTTTCCATTCAGATCCTTTACTTGTAAAGTGGTCGGTTTGAGCAGTCTTAACTTTCCCTTGAATTGTAGTCCATTGTCGCTCCATAGAGGAGTGGTACTGTATAAGAGTAATAGTATCAGTGAGAGTCTTATTAATTTCATGATTTGGAGTTTATAATATATTGTGAATTCTAAATCTCTTCGTTTTTATTTTATCTATCCTTTAATAATGAAATGACTAATTTGATTGTTATGGAGTTTTTTACCAATCTGTTTCTCCAAGGATCATCATCGCCATTTCCAGCTTCTCCTTCATCAGTTTTCGGGTAGTTCTGGATAAGGTTTAATATCCCAATCTTCCGGTCCTTTGGCGATAGTCTCCAAGTCAATATTATATTTTTTTAGATAGTTTATCACAAAATCGAACTTAGTACTTAGAAATGGATAGGTTGCTGAAGGAAACATTGCTTCCCGTTCTTCTTTGGTATGACGCATAGCTATTTGCAGATAGCCGATAAATGTTTCTTTAGGTGTTGGAGGATTATCAGAATCAGGTTTATAGTATTTTCCAGATAATGAATTTATATTACCGGGATAACCTCTTTTCAGATAGTAGTTAGCATCAGTTTTGCTTTCAATATCTTCATTTCTGATAAGTGAAGTTGAATGGTCGAATCCGGCATCAAACTCTTCTTCTGGTATGATGATATTTCCTCTTGTAATAGCTGTACGTATGATTTCATCAATGATTTTAAAACGACGTATTGTATAACTATCTTGGTTGCCGGCAATGGGAGTTTTCCATTCTACAAGTGGATCATTAGGCATTATTGTACCATACATAATGGTACTGCAGTGAACTACATCTCCCCAAAAACAAGTTATCCAGCAATCGGTTTGGGTTTCATCATGTTCAGATAATGCTACATAAAATTCTAGCATTCCAGGGACCATGGATGAAAACACAGAATAATTGTATACAAAATACCAATACATAGGAAATACTCTATCAGTCACTTCCCGATTGAGGTATGGAAACACATGGCTTTTCATAAAGGTGATATAAAATGCAGCCATTTCGTCATTGAGGCAATTTTCGAATATTTTTGATGAATTACCAAGTCCGCCATTGGTCCAGCTTTTATTGAGGTCTTTTTCTGTTATATTTTTATATATCAGTTTTACTCCGAAATTTTTATAGATTTCCAAAGCATCATTGTCCCACGGGTTATCTCCTTGAGGAAATTCAAATCCTCCGGCAAGTGCTAGCGGATCTGGTGTCGGCTCAATTATATCTTCATTGTAACAGGAAGAGAATGTGAGACAGAATAGTAATATCCATACATTATATATTGGCTTCATAATTCTCTGTTGTTTAAATTGGGTGATCATTGTTTTTTGTTATTTATAGTTTGGTCTATAACAGGAACTCCGATTCGTTGAGGTCCGAATGAATTTTGTTCTAGTAATAAGTTTCTTTGCAAAACTTCTTGAGGGATAGGCAACACATACGAAAGATCATTCTTTGTGAGTGTATACACTTTTCCTTCCCATTTGTGTTGTATGGGAAGCATACCATAGCGGCGTAAGTCGAACCAGCGTTGCCCTTCATAACAAAGTTCTTTCCTGCGTTCTTCACGTATTTTAGTGATAAGAGCTTCTCCGGTTAGTTCAGAAAAGGAGGGTACATTGCCTTCAACGTATCGTTTTTCCAGTAATGTGTTCATTGCTGTTATGGCATCTCCTTCAGCCTTATTCATGGCAGCAGCTTCTGCATAGTTCAGATAAGCTTCTGCTATTCGGAAAGAGAGAGCAAAATAGTCACTACTTCCTGAAGCGGGAACAGAACGGAGTGTTTTGTATTTGCCATAAGGGAGATAAGTATCATAAAAAGTACTGTTTTCCGGTTCCCATTCGTTGTACTGCATCTCTCTGGTGATGTAACGATCTTTGCGTAAATCACCTTCTTGGAAGCTTTTGATTAATTCGTCTGCAGCTTTAAACATTTTTCTGTTCTCTTCTTCATTGGAATTATCGTCTTTTTTTTCGATATAACCTTCATATTCACCTGTTAGGTCTCTTATGGTTCCATAACTCCAGATAACTTCCGGTGAGTCGTATGTATTGAATGTATAATAAGGTTCTTTCATACCTGCTTCCGGTACAGGGATGGTATTCAGGTCGCGTAAGGAGAAGTTCCAATCTTTGATAACTTTCTCCGCATACGTTTTTGCTTCTGCCCAATTTTCCATATATAGAGCTACACGTGACTTTAATAGTTGCACCATAGGTAGGCTGACGAGGTAGTTTGGCTCATATTGTTGAGTAGTGGAGAGAGCTAGGAATAAGCGTTCCGCTTCGTTTAGATCGGTAACAATCTGTTGATATACTTCTTCTACCGTGTTCCGTTTCATTAATACATCGCCCTCATCTCTCATTTTGCTATCCAATTTGAGAGGAACTCCCAACGATTCTTTATTATAATTATAAGGAAGTCCGTACTGATTGACCAACATGTAATAATAAAAAGCCCTTAACGCATAGGATTGTGCTTTGATATAATTTTTTTCAATTTCAGTGCCAGACACTTCATCGATATAGTCGAGTGCGGCATTGGCTCCTAGAATGTATTCATATAGGTTTTCCCATGTATTGACCGTTTGGTATCCTAACTTCTCCCGTATTTCGAACATATTGGGTTGCCAGCTATACAAAATCTCAAAAACTTCCATTTTTGCTTGGTCATTTTCTGTGAATCCGTAACCTTCTACCTGATTCTGCTCGATATCATCTGTAAGTATTTCCAGATAGTTAAGAAATTTTGTGTCTTGTTGTCGGGGATAAGCTTCTCCGATAAGCATCTCTTGTAATGCATTAGCATCTTTGGGGATGTATTGGCTTTGTGATTTGGGTTCTAAAAAATCTCCACAAGCGGTGAGACTGGTAAGTGTAATTGTATAGATTAAATATTTAAGTTTCATATCACTCTTTGTTTATTGTTTAAAATCCGATATTAAGTCCCAGTGAGAAAGAGCGTGGCATGATGCTGTTTTCCAATTCCGGGTCAAAGCCGTTGAAACGTTTGCTGGCTATTACAAATATGTTGTCCATATTGAAATTGACGGACAGGTTTTTGGCATGCACCTTGTCGCACCATTCTTTTTTCATTTGCCATGACAATCCGATATTTCGGCAGCGCAAGAATGAGGCGTTTACTACCATAGCATCTGATTTTTCCCACATTGGAATGGGGGATTCTCCGGAATCTGTATTTGGCAAAGTCCAAGCTATCCCTCTCGGCCATGTAGGTAGTCCGGGAATATTTGTATGGGCTTCGTCTCCTGGTTTCTGCCAACGATTCAGTAAATCGCGGTTTATGTTGCTGATTGGGCTGGGCATCATGTCATGGAATCCTTGAAAATCACCGTAAGGTGACGGTAAACGTTTATGGCTACCTAATAAGAGAGAGAAACTGGTGTTCAGTGACAAAGACTTGTAACGGAAACTTAAACCAAGACCTCCGGTGAAGTAAGGTTCTTTTTCTCCGGAATATACAAGATAAGTAGTTGGGTCGATACTTTTACTTTTTTCTTCTTCGGGGACTTCAACATAGTTGAATGTCGGTTTACCGTTACTTCCGTCAAGACCAGCAAAGGAATATGACCAGAATGCAGTTAACGGATAACCCTCTTTTAAGATTTGGGTGCCGCCTCCATTCAGATACATAGCTGTGTTTCTGTCAATCGTGGTTTCTCCTCCTTTGTTCCAGTTTTTAGAGGCATTCAAGTTGACATTCAGAGCAAAATCACGCTTTTGGATAGGTGTGAATGATAATGTGTATTCAATTCCTCGATTGTAAATGATTCCTCCGTTCCGTTTCATCTGGTTAATTCCGTATTCGAATGGCAAATCAACACTGATTACTGCATTGGAACGTCGGGTGTAATATTCTAGGTTCATGTAAAACATGTGGAATAGTTCCAGGTCCACGCCAAAATTCCAGTTCTTGGTACGTTCCCAAGAGAGGTACGGATTGGGGATCTGGCTGATAGTAGAGTAGTAACGGTTATATCCGGCTTGTACTCCATTTTGATTTAAGATTAATTCAGGACTTTCGCGTGTTAGGGCATTTCCCTGAATACCGAATGTTCCTCTGAAATTGAGTGTAGTGATCCATGACAGATGCTTTTGGAAGAAAGTTTCTTCCGATGCTCTCCAAGAGAAACCGAATGAATAAGTAGGGTCGATACGATGATTGATATCTTGTCCGAAAACATTGGAAGCATCATTTCGCACGTTGGCGTTCATTACATAGCGGTTCTTGAATGAATATGCGAAAGTGGCAAAAAACGAAAGGAAGTTGTTGGTGTTGTTTGTTCTTTTCCAACCTCTGTCATAGATCTCTTTTAATATTCCCCAGCCTGTCGGACTTCCTGCTGGTGATACTACCTCGCTTGGTATGGTAGGTGCTACGATGCGTTCACCTCTGTCCGGGACATATCCCCAAACGGTATTGGCAGTGCCTTTGGCTGTAGATGAACGAAGCTCCATACCCAATAATGCGTTTAATCGGTTATCAGCATTGAATGCTTTACTGAATTGTAATTTGTTTTGAATATTATAGGAATACTGGTTATTATCGTTTGTATACAATTTACCTCCGAATGGAAGTTGTGCGGCCTTAAATTCAGGGCTGGTGGGAGTCACGGAATTAAAATCGTATCCGCGATACTCGTTGGCTATGTAGTATGTGCGTTCGGTAGCCCAACTTTCATTGGTGCTGTTATTATTTGAATAACCTCCGGTAAATTGATAGGTTAACCAGTCTAGAATGTGCCAGTTAACATCTAAAGCGGCGGACATGAAGTTTGAACGCGCTTTTGATCCACTATTGTCTCGTTCATTGATAAAATTGTATGAAAGAGTTTCTTTATTACCAGTTTTATAATAGTATCTGTTCTCTTGCATATAGTAGGCATTCGGATCGATGGCACGGTTTGTATTAGTGGCATACCCCATAGGATTGACATCGTCAAAGAAACCGTTGGTGGTAGAAACGCTACCATTTAATGTCAGGCTGATAGTAAGTTTCTCTATAGGGCGTAGCATGAGGGCAATACGTCCGGTCATACGTTCGTTATCGTTCCCTATTTCTTGACCTTCGCTGTTGTTATAACCCATGGATGCTGAATAGCTGAACTTGTTCGTTCCGCCAGAAACACTAATATTGTGCGTATGACTGAACGAACGGCGTGTCAGGCATTTGAACCAGTCTGTATTACGGGTTTCCATGGCGTTATACAGTGTTCTGTATTCGATGTCTGAAATATCATGTTCTTGTAGCATGCGTAACAAACCTTCATAAGTGTTAGGATCTTTGTAAGGTGTTGTTGCATAGGTAATTCCGGCGTCGAATGCCTCTTGTGAAAAACGGATACGTTCTTGAGAGTTCATAAAGTTGAACATTCCATAATTAGGACGTTGGCCGATATTGAAGTTGGCAGAGTAGTTTACTGTCAATCTGTCAGTCGTATTTTTTTTAGTTGTGATTTCTATTACACCGTTAGATGCTTTTGAACCATAGATAGCAGTAGCGGAAGCATCTTTTAAGATGGTGATGTTTTCGATGTCAGCAGGGTTCAGCCATGAAATTTGATTACCAATGATGTCCTTTAAGTTTTTGGTCATCAATTCGCCGCTATCTAGTGTTACTTGGAAATCTTCTTGAATAATACCATCTACTACCCACAATGGATCACGGTTTCCTTGTAATGTGCTGGTTCCTCGAATTTGAATCTTAGGAGCAGTACCTACACGACTACTTGAGTTACTAACCACCATACCTGCTACGCGTCCTTGTAGCATTTGGTCAATAGTAGTGTAAGAAGGCATTATAATATCTTTCGCTTTGATCGTAGTTATAGAACCTACGAGGTCGCGGCGTTGAATGTTCTGATAACCGGTTACCACCACTTCGTCAATTTCCGTACTGGAACTGGTCAGAGTGACATTGATTGTTTTCTTACCTGTATATTTCAAAGTTTTCTTTTCCATCCCGATAAAAGAAAAAGTCAGAATCAATCCCTCTTGTGCCGGAATATTAAAAGTATAATGTCCGTCTAATCCTGCGATGGCTCCATGTTTGGAGCCTCGAATCGTAACAGTGGCACCGGGTAATGCTTCGCCATTGGCATCTCGAATCCAACCACTGATTGTTACTTTCTGGCTTTGCTTTTTCTTTATAACAATTGCGCTACCAGAGATTTCGTAAGTCAGATTAGTGCCTTCCAGACATTCATCCAGAATTTCAGTAATTGTTTTATCTTTTGCCTTGATGGTGATTTCGGTCACATTAGCAATGTCTTCCGTTCCATACATAAAGACAAATTTTGTACGATTCTGCAGATACCAGAGTGCTGCTTCCAGCGTTTCTCCTTTCAAGTCGATGGAGATTCTCTGATTGTCCTGTGCTTGAATCATAAGTGAAGAAAGGGAGAATATCCATAAAAGACAGAACTTCACAAAGTTTCTGCTTGCATAAGATACCACCCATGGCAGGGATTTTACTCGTTTTTTCATAATGCGTTAGTTATATTATGTATTATTACTGTTTGTAGGAAATGTGCAGGATGCCCTCCCGTTGTTTGATATTGACCAGATTTAATTCTGTAATCATGTCGATAATCGGGTTCATGTTGGCGTAGCGGTTAAGGTACGCTCCGATACGCACCTGTTTGGCAGCTTCGTCTTCAAAAGAATATTGGAATCCATACCATTTGGATAGGTATGACATTACATTCTCAAGAGGGACATTTAAAAAGATAAATGATCCGGATTCCCAAGATGTATACAAATCAGTGTTTACGTTGGCGACGGTATTTGTTCCGGTATTTTTATTATATGTATAGTGCTGGTTGGGAACTAATTCAAATTCTTCATTTCCACTGTTGATTCTTACGGTTCCACTGATTAAGGTCGTACTTTCCGTATCTTCATCAGCGTAGGCCCTTACGTTGAACGACGTTCCCGTCACTCGGACAGATGTATGCGATGTTTTTACGATAAACGGATGCTCCTTGTCCGGGGCAACATCGAAATAAGCCTCCCCTTCAATTTGCACAATACGTTCTTTGCTGCTGAAACAAACTGGATAAGTCAGTCGGGTTTCTGCGTTGAGATGTACCCTTGTGCCGTCGGAAAGCGTGATAAGACATTCCATACCCTGCAACGTGCGTAGTGTGTTTGGGATTTCTTTTACTTGCGGTTTGTTGGCGGGGATCTGATAGTTGATCCCTTTAGAATCGATCACAAATGCTCTGACCGCATTCTCCGGAAGATTATTGTCGGAAAGATTGAAAGATTTGCCGTCACTCAAGATCAGTTCTCCGCCATGGGTTCCTGGAGTGATTTCGCCGATTGGTTCTCCGGCTACCCAATTATATATAAGGTAGGAAGCCGGTATTATCAGAAGCAAAATAAGAGCTGCATATTTCAGGCTCTTTCTCCATGAAAGAAAACCGGATGCTTTTTCTCCTCCCAATCGCGGGTAGATTCTGTCCCATGCTTTTTGTGAAGAGAAACTTTTGATTAACTGAGTGTTTTTTTCATACGTTTCCTCATTCAATATTCGTTTGGCTAGCTTTTGATGCTCCGGATTTTCATTAATCCATTCACGGTAGGCTTTTTCTTCCTCCGGGATAGCCGAATGAGTGAATAGGGAAGCAAGGAATTTTGCAATTCTAAAGTTTTCTTTGAATGAATTCATCGTTTTTAGGATTTGTTTGTATATAAAACAATCCAATCGAAAAAACGGGGTAATCAAAAAGTTACTTTATTTGCATAAAAATAGTAATAAGGCGTAGTTTATGCCTTTGAGGCTTTCGCGAAGTTTGCGATAGGCGAATTTCTTTAACGTATGGACAGTACCCTCTGAAATTTGCAATTTGTCAGCAATCTCATGGTTTTTTAACCCTTTCATGGAATATAAGATGATATTTCGCATTTGGGTAGGCAATTCTTCTACCGCTTTGCGAACTATGCGGAAAGTTTCTTGTTCGATAATTACAGCTTCAAAACCGCTGTCAAACTTTTCTTGTTCCGGAAAATCTGGAATATCCAATTGTTCATGTTTGAGATGATTCAGGCATTTATTTCGGGTGACGGTATAGAGGAAGCTCTTAACTTTCAGAATGTCATCAAAATCTTCTTTTCGCTCCCAATAAACCAACAATGCATCTTGTACGATGTCTTTGCAAACCTCTTTGTCATCGATATAGTGGGATGAAAAAACACAAAGAATAGGATAGTAGTCATCAAATAGCTTTTTGAAAGCCTGTTTGTTACCACGTTTTATGTCTGCAATTATATTTTCTATATGTATGTTCACTATTTAGGGTGGAGCGATTGGTGCAGAAACTCTCTTACCCAATCTTACTTATTTTCTTCAGCTTTTCTTCTTCGATAATTTTAATCTTTCTTCCGTCGATAGTAATTAGTCTTTCCGTAGCGAATTGCGACAAGGTACGGATAGCGTTCGAAGTAGTCATATTGGAAAGATTTGCCAGATCTTCACGTGAAAGATAAATGCTCAAAGTGGAACCGTCTTCTTCAAGACCATAGCTTTCTTTCAAGAAAATGAGTGATTCGGCCAAGCGTCCGCGAATATGCTTTTGTGTCAGATTAACGGTACGTTCGTCGGAGATACCCAAGTCAATGGAGAGTTGGCGGATGAAGAACATGGCCAAATCATTATTTTGGGCAATCAGAGTAGTGATGGCACTCATAGGAATCAGGCAAATAACAGAGGGTTCGAAAGCTGCTGCTGCGGTTACAAAATCTTGTTTGGCAAAATAAGCACGATATGCAAAGTATTCGCGTGGTTTAATCATGCGGATAATCTGACTTCTACCCCCTACACCATCTTTGAAGATTTTCACTTTACCACTGATGAGACACATCAGATGAGACGGTGTCTCTCCTTCACAGTAGATGGTTTCATTCTTTTTGTAGGTTTGTATCGTATAATTGTTCATCAGAAACTCCTTTTGCTCATTGTTTAGAGGAGCTAACATATCGGATAACGGTTCCGAAATATCGATGTCTGACATATTCATTTTTACCATGAGTGCTACAAAACTGTGTTATACAGCACAAAAGTAAAAAGAAAAAATGAGAAAATGAACGAATCTATAAAAAGATTGCACAAAAGTGGGAGCTTTCGTGCAATCTTGTGGACGTTTTATTTAGTAAATAGTAGTTCCCTGTATTTAGGCAACGGCCATATTTCGTCGTCTACTTCCATCTCCAGGTGGTCGATGTGGTCGCGGATTTGGTCAAGATACGGGCGTACTTTTTCTTCGTATGCAAATGCCCTTTCTTTGTAGTTTTCCATGTGGTTGGCTACTTTTCTTGCTTCGGTCATATCGCGCACGAGTACTTTGATAGAAGTGACCCGGTGTGAAATCTCACGAATTAATTCTTTACGGTCGGCACTCAATACTTCGTATTCTTCAGCCGGGAATATTTCTTTCAGTCCCCGAAGATTTTCGAGCAAACGGTTCTGATAGGCAACGGCAGTAGGTACGATATGGTTGATGGCGAGGTCGCCTAATACACGGCCTTCGATCTGCACCTTCATGGTGTATTTCTCCAATTCCACTTCCAAGCGGCTGTTCAATTCGGTTTCGTTGAAAATACGTTCACCGATGAGTACTGCTTTCGATTGATTATCTACATAATGCATCAGGGCTTCCGGAACATGGCAGATATTCGTCAGTCCGCGGCGTGCGGCTTCTTGTTTCCATTCTTCGGAATAGCCGTCCCCTTCGAAACGAATCGGTTCGGAGGCGATAATTGTTTCTTTCAGCAGGCGGAAGATGGCTTCATCTTTGCCTACTCCTTCTTCCATCAGTTTTTCTACCGATGCGCGGAATTCGTTCAGCTGGTTTGCCATGGCCGCATTGATTACAATCATGGAGGCGGCACAGTTGGAAGAAGAACCTGCGGCACGGAATTCGAATCGGTTTCCGGTGAATGCGAAAGGAGAAGTACGGTTGCGGTCGGTGGTATCCAGTAAAATTTCGGGGATACGTCCGATGCCTAACTTCAGCGTGGTTTTTTCTTCCGGCGTCATTTTTTCGTTTCCTACTTGGCGGACAATTTCGTCAAGAGTGGACGAGAGTTGTGAACCCAGGAAGCAAGAGAGAATGGCGGGGGGAGCTTCATTGGCTCCCAAACGGTAGCTGTTGCTGGCGCTCATGATGGAGGCACGCAATAAATCTTGGTTTTTATAAACCATCATTAAGGCGTTCACCAGAAAAGTGAGGAATAGCATATTTCCTTTCGGGTTCTTTCCGGGAGCGAACAGATTGATGCCGGTGTCTGTGCAGAGCGACCAGTTGTTGTGCTTGCCCGAACCGTTTACTCCGCTATATGGCTTTTCGTGCAGGAGTACATTAAAATGATGTTTTCTGGCGATACGCTTCATCAAATCCATGACGAGCTGGTTGTGGTCGTTGGCAAGATTGCAGTTTTCGAAGATAGGGGCCAACTCAAATTGGTTGGGGGCTACTTCGTTATGACGGGTTTTGGCGGGAATACCCAGTTTGTGACACTCGATTTCGAGTTCTTTCATAAATGCAGTGACACGTGGAGGGATAGAACCGAAATAATGGTCTTCCAACTGTTGGTCTTTGGCAGAAGAATGTCCCATCAGTGTCCGTCCTGTCAGGCAGAGGTCGGGGCGTGCATTATATAAGGAAGAGTCTACAAGGAAATATTCCTGTTCCCATCCTAAATTGGTATATACGCGTGTGATGTTCTTGTCGAATAGCTGGCAGACTTCCGTTGCTGCTTTGTCTACGGCGGCAAGTGCTTTCAATAATGGAGTTTTGTAATCCAGCGCTTCACCTGTATAAGAAATGAAGATAGTGGGGATACAAAGAGTGGTATCTACTACGAATGCTGGTGAAGAAACATCCCAGGCCGTATATCCTCGCGCTTCGAAAGTGTTGCGGATACCGCCGTTAGGGAAAGAAGAGGCATCCGGTTCTTGTTGGATCAGTAGTTTTCCGGAGAAGCGTTCGATCACTCCGCCATCTTCGCCAAATTCGATAAAGCCGTCGTGCTTCTCGGCTGTTCCGTCTGTCAGAGGTTGGAACCAGTGTGTGTAGTGAGTGACGTTGAGTGACTTAGCCCAACTTTTCATACCGTTAGCAATTAAATCTGCTATTTCACGGCTGATAGGCGTACCTTTTTCGATAGCATCGGTTACAGCTTTGTAAGCTTCTTTAGGAAGATACTCTTGCATCTTCTTGCGGTCGAACACGTGGCTACCATAATAATCAGAGAGTTTGTTGGAAGGGGCAATAACTTCCAGAGGTTTCCGGTTGGAAAGCTCTTGTAAAGCAAAAAAACGCATTTTTGACATAAATGGTCTATTTTTTATCGGTTGATGGCGCAAAATTATATGTTTTTTCTGAAAGTACCCCTATTTTGAAGGGGGTATTTTGAAAAATAATATGTTTTTCTAAAAGTGCCCCCTCTGCTGATTCTCCAACTTCTATTCTGATCGTTGCTGTTGGTCGATTTCTTTAGCCATCTGTTTAACCAAACTTTCCACTTGGATATAATGGTTGTGATAGTTCTTGAATAACAGTTTGAACACTGGGCTGCTCACGGCCATTTGAGTAAGAAATTGTAGGTGTTTACCCGTAGAGGTGTTCATATGTATACGTTTTTCTTTGCTCAAGTTATCTTGTATGGAGTAAGCACCGCATGAAATTTGGATTTCTGCAATGCCTTCATCCCAAGGATGGGTGTTGAGGTGAGTCAATGCTGCCAGGATTTTTTTCAAGTCTTTCAGCAGAATGTTTAATAGTTCGAATTCGGTGCGGTTTATGGAGCAGGAATCCGGGTTCAGGAGGAAGGCGAATTTAAGGTAGAAATCCTTTAATTCCTCTTTAGGAATAACGAATGAATCTTTAGAAGCCTTTATCATGCCCCCCACCGCTGGTTGAACGGTAACTTGTTTTGTTTCCATAATATAATTATGAGTAATGTGGTAGGCGAAGATTTTCTATGAAATAAGAGCGGTTCCGCCTTTCCCGTTGCATTTCACCAGAAGGCAGTAGATGCATTAACATTCTACACGGGGGTACGGAACCGCCATATAGAATGAACATGGACAGGCATAAAAATGCCTGCCACGGAAATTGGCAGGTTTCCCCGCCTTCTGGTATGAAATGCATTACAAAGATACGACAATTTTCTTCTTTGTCAAGAATAAAGTGATAAATAAAAAGATAGAAGGGTTGATTTAGTCATTAATATGTTTTCAGGGATCTCTTATATTTACAGATATTGGAACTCTGTATTTTTTCCATTATTGTTGAAATCCTCTTCATATTATAACTTCTTCCATACTGGTTTTATTAATTTCTCTTTCAACCTATCACCACATTTCTGAAACTCTTTATTCATCGTGCTTGCAGAATGGTGATAGGTTGTTTCTAACCTGTCACTACATCTGTCACCTATCACCTTGGTGATACTGTATATTTATGCTTTTCTTGTCTCTATCCGCGTCACTTTATAAACTTCCTGCGTTTTGTAAAAAAGGAAACCTATGATTATATAAAGTGTTTCAAGCCTTTGAAACTAGAGTTTCAGCTAGGAGAAACTCTAGTTTCATCGGTAAGAAACCAATGGTTTCAAGTAATTTGAACTAGAGTTTCAAGCGTATGAAACTCCAGTTTCAAGGCTTGAAACTGGAGTAATCCCTTGTGGAAACATTTGTTTCCACAAGGCTTCTGTTTTTATGCAGGCTTTATTTAATGTTGGGCGGTGATAGGTGATAGATGCGGTGACAGGTTAGAAACAACTTATCACCATTCTGCAAGCACGATGAATAAAGAGTTTCAGAAAGGTGGTGATAGGTTGAAAGAGGATTTTCGTTTTTTATATATGAAGAGAATAGCAGAATATACAGAGCTTCCTGCATTTATTTCGAGACAACCGCGCCAAAGATTTAGCTCATCTCCATATTATTTTGAATAATGTGAAGGTTTTCTTCTGATAACTCTTTTTAGTGTCTAACTTTCCTTGCTTTTCGATATTCTTTTTTATATTTGCCTACGTTAATGAAGGAGATACGACGATTGAGAGATAAAATATTGATAGGATGCATATTGTGTCTGTTCTCTTTTATTCCAAAGGGGGCAGCCAATAATTATATAATGAATCCTTATACCCACCAGGAAATCTCTGCTGATTCCATCATAGAACGTGTGATGACTTTTGCACCTTTGTATGAAACAATCGTAAGCGATTATCGTGCGAACTTATATATAAAAGGTAAGATGGACATTCAGAAGAAGAATTTTATTCTCCGTTATGTACCTTCTATGTTTCGTTTGCAAAAGGGTGTTCGCGAATATCTGCTTGAAACATACAGTGACCTTCATTATACGGCTCCCAATATTTACGATCAGAAAGTAAAGGCCTCGCAGGGAACTGTGAGAGGAAACAGGGGATTGCCGGGTTTGCTTGAATACTTTAATGTAAATATCTACTCTTCGTCTCTGTTGAATGATGAACGCTTATTATCACCACTGGCTAAAAACGGACAGAAATATTATAAATACCGGATAGACAGCGTGATGGGAGAACCTAACAATCTGGATTATCGGATACGTTTTATTCCCCGTACCAAGAGTGACCAGTTGGTGGGTGGATATATGGTGGTCAGTAGTAACGTTTGGAGTGTTCGTGAAATTCGTTTTTCAGGAAGGTCGGAACTGATAACATTTACCTGTTGGATTAAGATGGGGGATGTAGGTAAGAAAAATGAATTCCTGCCGGTGCGCTATGACGTAGAAGCTCTTTTTAAATTTCTCGGAAATAAGGTGGATGGTAATTATACCGCTTCTTTAGACTATAAATCCATCGAACTGAAAGAAAAAAAAGTACGCAAGAAAGAGAAAAGAAAATATAATCTTTCGGAATCTTTCTCTTTACAGTGTGATACGAATGCATATAAGACGGATGCTTCTACTTTTGCTATCATGCGGCCGATCCCTTTGGATGAAAGTGAGAAAAAACTATACCATGACTATACCCTTAGACGTGACACGACTACGGTACAAAAGCAATCCAAGAGTCAGGCCTTTTGGGGAACGATGGGTGATTTGATGGTAGAAGATTATAAATTCAATTTGTCCAATATCGGAAGCGTACGGTTCTCTCCGTTTATCAATCCGCTTTTATTCAGTTATAGTGGAAGCAACGGTTTGTCCTATCGACAGGACTTCCGTTATAACCGTCTTTTCAGAGGGGATAAATTACTTCGCATTGTGCCTAAGCTCGGATATAACTTTACGCGTAAGGAATTCTACTGGTCACTGAATGCCGACTTTGAATACTGGCCGCAGAAACGGGGATTCTTCCGGTTGAATGTGGGTAACGGTAACCGTATTTATAGTAGTAAAGTGTTGGACGAACTGAAAGCTATGCCAGACAGTATCTTTAATTTCGATTTAATTCATCTCGATTATTTCAAGGACTTGTATTTCAATTTCCGACATACCGTTGAAGTAGTCAACGGACTGGATATCGGTCTGGGGTTCTCCGCCCATAAAAGAACAGCGGTAGAGCCTTCACGTTTTGTAATCACCGGTGACTATCCGATGCCGCCCCCGGAATTTATGGATAAATTCAAGAACACTTATATCAGTTTCGCTCCCCGCATCCGGATAGAGTGGACTCCGGGACTCTATTATTATATGAACGGAAAACGAAAGATTAACCTTCATTCTTTATATCCGACTTTCTCGGTTGATTATGAACGGGGTATTAAAGGAGTGTTCAAGAGTACGGGCGAATATGAAAGAATAGAGTTTGACCTTCAACATCAAATCCGGATGGGATTGATGCGTAACATTTATTATCGTTTCGGATTCGGAGCATTCACCAATCAGGATGAGTTGTATTTTGTGGACTTTGCCAATTTTTCCCGCCATAATCTTCCCGTAGGCTGGAATGATGAAATCGGCGGAGTATTTCAGGTGCTTGACTCACGTTGGTATAACTCCTCCCGCCGTTATGTACGGGGGCATTTCACCTACGAAGCTCCGTTCCTCATTCTCAGGCATCTGATGAAGTACACCCGTTATGTGCAGAATGAACGTATTTATATCAGTGCCCTCTCTATGCCGCACCTTCAACCTTATCTGGAAGTAGGATATGGCATCGGTACGCATATTTTTGACGTAGGAGTTTTTGTGAGCAGCGAAAACTGGAAATTCGGGGGGATAGGCTGTAAGTTCACGTTTGAGTTGTTCAACCGATAGTTTTCTTTGTTCCGGTTGTTTTATCGAAAGATTTTACTTATCTTTGTATAAGAGAGGATGAGGACCGAATTTAGCATCAAAGAGGTGTAGTCGCCTTGTAAGCACAGGTATTTTCCTAGAAAATAAATTCTAAGGTATAAATACCTAAATTTATTTTAGTAAATAACTCATCCTCTCTTCTCTTTTTTTATATGCATATACAAAATGGACGGAATTTTAATAACGATCATTGTTATTACCGCTTTCCTGGTTTATAAGATGATTTCCTCAAGCAGGAAACAGGAGGGGTATAAAAGATGGAAAGCAACAAGCAGTGGTAAGGAAGAAAAGACTACTAAGGTAAAATGGGAACACGGAGCCTGGCTTAGGCATGCTTTGGGGGGAACTGTTCCGAGAGCGCAGTATGTTCAAAAGTTTGATGAATCGGCTGTTGTCTGGTGCGCCAACCTGTTGGGGGTGGAAACGGTGCGGTTGAAGGAAATATTACGGGATGTTTCCGAACATTACCGGGAGTTCTGGATGAGAAAAAGAAAGGGAGGTTATCGGATGATTTCTGCTCCTGACAAAGAATTGCAATCTATTCAAACCACTATTAATTCTCGAATATTATCATCTGTGACACTGATTCATCCGGCAGCAGTAGGTTTCCGGAACGGTCATTCTGTGGTTGATAATGCCAGTCCTCATTTGGGAAAACGGTATGTGTTGAAAATGGATATTCATGATTTTTTCTTTTCGATACGGAGCCGGAGGGTAAAAAAGACATTTGAGAAGATCGGTTATCCGGAAAATGTGTCTAAAGTATTGGGAACATTGTGTTGTTTACACAGACACTTGCCGCAGGGAGCGCCTACAAGTCCGTCGTTAAGCAATATCGTCGGGTATGAGATGGATAGGAAATTAGCGGCACTGGCAGCGGAATACGGACTGGCTTACACCCGTTATGCCGATGACCTGACTTTTTCGGGAGATGTGTTTCCCAAAGAACAAATCATTCCCCGAATCAAACAAATTATCCGCGATGAGAAATTCGAACCGAATCATAAGAAGACCCGTTTTATCAATGAGTATGGCAGGAAGATTATTACAGGAGTATCTGTCTCTTCCGGTGCGAAACTGACAATCCCTAAAGCCAGAAAGAGAGAGATCCGGAAGAATGTCTATTTTATCCTGACGAAAGGTTTGGCGGAACATCAGCGCCGGATTGGCTCGAGTGATCCTGTCTATCTGAAACGGCTGATTGGAGAACTTTGTTATTGGCGGTCAATAGAACCGGACAATGCGTATGTATCCGATTCTATTAACCGTTTGAGATGTTTGGAGAAAGGGTATTAATCTAATTGGCAATCGTTACCCGTTCATTTTCTATCTTGGCGTAATTCCTTTTCACAGCTTCGCGAATACCTCTTTGCATGGCAGCGTCTATGTTCGATCCCATACGGGCAAAGCCGAACAGTTGTGCGCATGCTTTTATCAAATCTGCCGCAGGCAGGCTGATGGAGTCGGTCAATAGTTGCCGGATGGCATTGGCTATCTCTTCAGGTGGTATGTCTGTCGCTTCCCGGTCGGAAACCGGGCGATAGACTGAATAGGAAGCGCATTGTTCTTTGTCGTTCCAGCAGAAAACAAGTCCTTCGTATTCTGTGCGATAGATATTCAATGTGTCGAGTGCTGTTTCTATCTGTGCTTCTACCCGTGTTCCCAAGCGGCTGATTCCCCATTCGGACAGGATTTTCTTACAGAGCAGGGATTTACTGATTGGCGCCTCGCTTTCCATAATCTTCCGTATTTGGGAGAGGAGGATAGAGTAACTGTCCGTAAAGAAAAAGTCTTCCGGCGAATAACTGTATGGGGTAATCTTTGCAAACTTGTACTTTTGCTCTATCCGGTTTTGCGTAGAAAGAACGGAAGCTGTTTGCTTTTCAGGAGTAGCAGGCGATGCCTTGAGCACGAATGAATGTTCATTGTTGGTTATTTGTGCAGCCGGTGCAGGTTCTGCCACTTCTGTCGGAGCAGAGCCGATTCCGGCTGCTGTCATTGAGCCGACTTTTGAACTCTTTTTCCGGGCGATAGCCTCTTGGATAGTTGCCATTACTTCGTCCGGCTTTTCCCACCAGTCCATTGTCCATATCCGGTAGATGTCCCATCCGAGTGCTTTCAATACATTATTCTGCACAATTTCCCGGTCACGTGCGGTCTTGGTGCGTTTGTAGTTTTTGCCGTCACAGATAATACCTAACTGATAGTTAGAGGTGTTTTCGGTGTCGACAATACCTATATCTATCTTGTATCCGGAGCAACCGATGTCTGTATGCACGGTGTAACCCAGTGAGCGCAGTCTGTCGGCAATGATCGTTTCGATGGAGGCTGTTGCTTCCGACTGTTGTCTTGTCACGCTGTTGATGGTGTTTCGGGTTCCCTTCTCCGCATATTCAAGGAAACGTTTTAGTCCGGCTACTCCGATGGAAGAAGTCCGGTTCAGGTCGATCATATCCGACCTTAGGGTGGAATAGATAATCATCTCATACCGGGCACGGGAAACGGCTACATTCAATCTTCTTTCACCGCCTGCCCGGTTCAGGGGCCCGAAATTCATGCTGACGCGCCCTTCCGCATCCGGACCATAGCCCACAGAGAAGAGAATGACATCGCGTTCGTCTCCCTGCACATTCTCCAGGTTTTTGATAAATAACGGTTCGTCGCATTCCAACGCCAGAGTTTCCAGTTCGGGGTAAAAGATAAAGAGGTCGGATAATAAGTCTTCTATCAAGGCTTGTTGGACAATGCTGAAAGTGACTACACCGATACTTTTCTTTCTTAATTCCTCGCTTCTCAATCTTCTCGCTATTTCGTCCACCACTGCTTGAGCTTCCGCCCGGTTCTGGCGCGACTTGCCTTTATCATAGTAACCGTTGATGTTGACTATCCTGACTTTCGATTCGATGTTGTCCGGCGAGGGGAAAGTCATCAGTTTGTTATCGTAATATTCGGAGTTGCTGAAAGCGATGAGGCTCTCGTGCTTGCTCCGGTAGTGCCATAATAAATATTTGGAAGGAATAGAGAGGGCGAGACAGTCGTCAAGGATACTCTCCAAATCTTCCATTTCAATGTTGTCTTCATCAATGGTGTTGACCGAGAAGAAACTCGTAGGAGGCATTTGTTTCGGGTCGCCTACAATAATGACGTTTTTACCCCGGGCAATGGCGCCCACCGCTTCATAAGTAGGCATCTGTGAGGCCTCATCAAAGACTATCAAATCAAATTTATCAGCGTCCGTGTCAATGAATTGAGCGACGGAAAGAGGACTCATCAGCATACACGGGCACATGCGCGACAACAAAGTGGGAATCTGGTCGAACAGCTTACGAATGGATATGCCGCGGGCATTGTTGCGGATATTCTTTTGGAGGATACCCACTTCTGAACTTTGGATGGCTTCTTGAGTGAAAGACGGAATGTTGGAGGCCAACCGGGCATACAATTCTCTTTGGGTCGTTTCTTCGAATTTGGCGGATATTTGTTTGTATTTAGCAATGATGTCATTGAATATCTTACCGTTGAATAATTCCAGAGTCGGTTCTTTGTCGATGATATACCGGATAGCCGCCTGATAGAAACTCTTGCGGAAGCTGTCTGTAAGTTGCCCGGTAGGAATATTCTTTTCTTTATATTCCGTCGCAATAAATCCAATTCCCAGGCTATGCAGGGTTTGGTAGGCTTGTAGCCACTGATACCAGTCCTTGAGCTTGTCGAGGTTCTCTTTCCAGGTCAGGGCTTTAGACAAGGCAATCGTTATCCAGTCGGCTGAATCGGTATAAAGTTCTTCAGTCGAGATACCCAGCATGCCGGACAGCTTCTTTTCGGTGGTTGTGAGTGTATCTGCGAGTTGATACAGTTCATTGAAGGAATGGGCATGAATGTCTCTGAATGTTTGAATTCCTTCTGTGAGTTGTGCGGACAAATTCTGCTTGATTTGCGAAACTTTGGCAATGTCTTTAGCATAGTTCAACAAATGCGAATGAAGGGAAGTCATGTCGTCGATTATCTGTTCAATGGTGTTCCAATCCTCGTTCTTGCCGGGTCGTCCGAATAGGGAGGGAAGTTGTCCGGTGTATTTCTGAACGGCTTCGGCTTCTTCCTGATACCTGATAATGCGGTGAAGCAGAGCTTTGATGTCTTCTGTTTCAATCGTTTTTAAAGCATATATGTTGATTGCTTTTTTGATTTTCCGCAGCCCGAAATATCTGGGAAGGAACCACTGGGCGGATACCCGGTTCCATTCGGCTAACATCTGCTTTGCGTTGATGGACAGGATTTCTTGGGTGAATCCGGTTTCTATCTCTTTCCTTTGTTCATCCCGTTTCCGTCCGTGAACCACTACTTCCCGGTATTCATTCAGTGTTTCGTTGAGCAATGGCAGAGTCAGCAATCCGGGAGTCAGTTCCGGAATGTCGAGTATTTTTCGGATGATGTGGACAATCGTCCGGAAATCCTTGCGTGTAGGGCGTATATCCGTATCTTTTAGAAGTACGGAGAATACATCCAGCTTCTGCCGGATGGTGGTTAACAAGTCGACAAATCCGGTGAGCAGTTGGGAGGACTCCTCTTTAACGGCTGATGAATATTCGGTAATCGAGATGCCCGTTAATGGATGCTGATAAGGATGTCCGCACGCATTGGCCGTCCGGACTAACAGCTCGATGGCATCTTCCCATTGGGCAAATGTTTCTTTATCTAATGTATCCAGATAAACTTGTGGAATATCAAAACAAGATTCGACATCCACGGATTGATAATGAATAATGGCGTCGTATAATGAAACTCCGAACGGGTATTCTTTATGTAGGGCTTCGATATATTGATTCAATTCCGCCCGTAAATTCAGCAGGCGTTCCGCTTCCTTTCTGAATTCTTCGGGAGGTGTCTGCCTGATAATTTCCGTAGTTTCTTTCAGTTGCGAGATAACGGCGGATTTCTTTGTCTTGTTGGAATGAATCTCCAAGCAGAACGGAGCCAGGCCGATAGCCGCCAGTCTGTTTTGTACAACGGAGAGGGCAGCCATCTTTTCCGCAACAAATAAGACGCGTTTTCCTTTGTAAAGCGCATTGGCAATGATATTGGTAATCGTTTGCGATTTTCCTGTTCCCGGAGGGCCGTGCAGGATGAAAGTCTTGTCATGTACGGCTTCGTAGATGGCTTCCAGTTGTGAGGAATCGGCGATGATGGGTAATACAATGTCTGTGGGCGACAGTTGCTTATCCATATCCGTTGCATCTATTTCCTCTGTGGCGGCTTCCCATTCTATCTTTCCGTTGATGAGGCTGGACACAATCTTGTTCTGAACCAGTTTGTTGGCGTTGTTGTGGATGTCGTTCCACATGATGAATTTGTTGAAAGAGAAAATACCCAGAATCGCTTGCTCTTCCACGTCCCATTTGCGCTGGTTCTTGATGCTGTTGCGAATGATGGAATAAATCAGTTTGACATTTACACCACTTCCGTCGGTAGGCAGCGGGTCTAACCCTGATAGGGCGATTCCGAAATTTTGGCGGAGCATTTCCAATAAGGTGATGTTCATCATCGTTTCTTCCTCCCGAGAACGGATAACATAACCTTTGGCTGCCGATTTACGGATGATTTCAACCGGCAACAGCAGGATGGGAGCGTAGCGGGGGCGTTCGCTGGAGGGGGTCTCGTACCATTTTAAAAGTCCGAGAGCCAGATAGAGCGTGTTGGCTCCATTCTCTTCAATAGAGGTACGCGAAGACCGGTATAGATGGGTCAGTGCTTTGCCTAAATCGTTTTCGGATAGATAGAAACGTAGTCTTTTCTGTGAAAGTTCAGAGTTGACGAAACCAACTACAGGATCAGATTCCGGTATGGAGGAATAAATCCCGAAGTCCATTGCCGGACTCTCCCAATCGGCAGGACGGTGAAGGATGCGAAATTCTTCTCCGTCGGCCAATGCATCTTCCAGGCAGGATAGATTAGCCGGAATGAGTTGGAGCGTGTTTTTGGTGATCCGGATATTCAGCAGATTGTTGCGCAGACTTAAATCCAGCAACCGTCTTTCCCATAACAGTTGTTTGGTAATTACGGTCTGGGTTTCATTGCCTGACAAATCATACGGATTGATACTTTGCGGAGTGGCATGAACGGCACTTTTGGGAATGTCGGTCTCCTTTTCTTCCACTTCCCATACCTGCCCGTGCAGAATGCGTTGGGGGATGGGGCGGATGCCCGAATGTCTCGCTCTTTTCACATCTATGGCAAGAATGAAATTATTTCCATCCGTCAGCTTTCCGTTCGCTTGCTTCACTGCATCGTCGAAATCGGACGAATGTCCCATGTTCATGCAGGTCGTTTCGACTAACGTTATGTCGTAGATCCCTTCGGCAGTCCGTTTGGTCAACAGAGAGACATCGTCAATGGTAGGGTCAGGGAAAGTTTCCGGCACTAGCCAGGCTCCCGCAAAAGCATGCCCTTGAGTGATGATAATGAGTGCATTCAGTCCGATTGCCTCCAGGCAGGAAGCATAGAGTAAGGCCATATCCAGACAGGTTCCCAGTTTCTGTGCCATCACGGAGTTGGCTAGCCGGACACGCTGGCCATATTCCTCGAAGCTGGCGGGGATGGTACTGTATATAATCTGTTGTTCCGTGATAGCCGTGTAGATGGCGGCCATCTGTTTCCTTACCCGGTCCGGAGTACGGCTTTGATATTCGTCGAGGGACGGATTATCAGTCCATTGCCCCAGGATGGAAGCGGCTCTCTTGATGATCGGCAGAATGGCTGTATGATTGGGGGTGATGAAAGCGGCCAGCATTTCGGGCAATACATTGATTCCTCCCCATTGGTCGTATGCCAGAATGTCGATAGGGTAGGTTTGGCTGAATACGGAAACTGCTTCGGAAGTAATTTCAATTTTCAGATTGCCGGATAAACGTTCGGTCAGCTGTGTGAAATAGTTGGCAGACAAAGTGAGGTTGAATGATGACAGGCAGATCGAACTGTTTGCCGGAATCTGTTCCACAGCTATCGGAACGGCGTTTCCGAAAGTCGGCTCTGTTGTGATTTGTACCTGAATGTCCTTCAGTGGGGCAGGTGTCGTATTCTCAATAGAAAGCTGATGAATGACCGACGCACCGTTTTGCTGTATCGCAAAATTAATAAGCGGTAAATAGTCGCATTGCACCTTGACTTTGTCCAATCTCTCGTCCATGGCAAAAACTGTATAAATTAAAGATTGCAATATTACAAAAAATACGGATATAATTCTCTTTTCTTCTGCCATTCTTTTGTCAATCAAGAAAATATTTCTACCTTTGCGCCCGATTTATAGATAATATAATGTCTTATTTAATTAAAGTATTAAACAATTTATTTATTAATGGAAAACTTAAAGAACGTAGCTCCTATTGAAGATTTCAACTGGGATGCTTATGAAAATGGCGAATCAGTAACCAATGCAAGCCACGAAGAACTTGAAAAAGCTTACGACGGTACGCTTAACAAGGTGAACGACCGTGAGGTTGTTGACGGAACCGTAATCGCAATGAACAAGCGTGAAGTAGTTGTGAACATCGGTTACAAATCAGACGGTATCATTCCTTTGAATGAGTTCCGTTACAATCCGGACCTGAAGGTAGGTGATACTGTAGAAGTATACATCGAAAACCAGGAAGACAAAAAAGGACAACTCGTTCTGTCACACAGAAAAGCCCGCGCTACTCGTTCTTGGGATCGCGTTAACGCTGCTCTGGAAAATGAAGAAATTATCAAGGGTTACATCAAGTGCCGCACGAAGGGTGGTATGATCGTAGACGTATTCGGAATCGAAGCATTCTTGCCGGGTTCTCAGATCGACGTTAAACCGATCCGTGACTATGATGTATTCGTTGGCAAAACAATGGAATTCAAAGTGGTTAAAATCAACCAGGAATTCAAAAACGTTGTTGTATCTCACAAGGCTCTTATCGAAGCTGAACTGGAACAACAGAAGAAAGAAATTATCGGTAAACTTGAAAAAGGACAGGTTCTTGAAGGAACTGTTAAAAATATCACATCTTACGGTGTATTCATCGACCTTGGTGGCGTAGACGGTTTGATCCACATCACTGACCTTTCTTGGGGACGTGTTAGCGATCCGAAAGAAGTGGTTGAACTGGATCAGAAGCTCAACGTTGTTATCCTTGACTTCGATGACGAAAAGAAACGTATCGCTCTTGGCTTGAAACAACTGACTCCGCACCCATGGGATGCTCTTGACACTGACTTGAAGGTAGGTGACAAGGTGAAAGGTAAAGTGGTTGTTATGGCTGACTACGGTGCATTCATCGAAATCGCTCCGGGCGTAGAAGGTTTGATCCACGTTTCAGAAATGTCTTGGAGCCAACACCTGCGTTCTGCACAAGATTTCATGAAGGTAGGTGACGAAGTAGAAGCTGTTGTATTGACACTTGACCGCGAAGAACGTAAGATGTCTTTGGGTATCAAACAACTGAAACAAGATCCATGGGAAACTATCGAAGAAAAGTATCCTGTAGGTTCCAAGCACACTGCAAAAGTTCGTAACTTCACTAACTTCGGTGTATTCGTAGAAATCGAAGAAGGTGTTGACGGCTTGATCCACATCTCTGACCTTTCTTGGACTAAGAAAGTAAAACACCCATCAGAATTTACTCAGATTGGTGCTGACATCGAAGTTCAGGTATTGGAAATCGACAAAGAAAACCGTCGTTTGAGCCTTGGTCACAAACAGTTGGAAGAAAATCCTTGGGATGTATTCGAAACTGTATTTACTGTAGGTTCTGTACACGAAGGTACTATCATCGAAATGTTGGATAAGGGTGCTGTTGTAGCTCTTCCTTACGGTGTAGAAGGTTTTGCAACTCCGAAACACCTTGTAAAAGAAGACGGTTCACAAGCACAGTTGGATGAGAAACTTGAATTCAAAGTGATCGAGTTCAACAAAGACGCTAAGAGAATCATCCTGTCTCACAGCCGTATCTTCGAAGATGTAGCTAAGGCTGAAGAAAGAGCAGAAAAGAAAGCTGCTTCTGGTGCTAAGAAGTCATCTTCTAGCAACAAGAGAGAAGATTCTCCGATGATCCAGAACCAGGCTGCTTCAACTACGCTGGGCGATATCGACGCTCTTGCTGCATTGAAAGAACAGTTGGAAGGAAAGAAATAATCTGAATAGAATATTTTCCAATGAAAGGCGCTCCCGTTTGGGGGCGCTTTTTTTGTTCACCACAGAGGACACAGAGGACACGGAGGGTAGGGAGGATATAGAGGACAGGAAGAATATGGAGAATACAGAGGATTGAAGGATTGATTTAACAAATTAGCGATGGTAATATATATTTATTTATATAAACTACCCTCTTCTCCTCCGCATCCTCTCCATATCCTCTTTACCCTCTGCGTCCTCTGTGTCCTCTGTGGTGAATAGAAAAAAAGTTTCTTCCTTTGCAAGATTAAATGTGAAATGTCCTATCTTTGCATACCATGGAAAAATTCGAGTTACATATATTGGGATGCGGCTCCGCTTTGCCTACCACGCGACATTTTGCGACCTCTCAAGTCGTGAATTTGCGTGAAAAGCTTTTTATGATTGATTGTGGTGAAGGGGCACAGATGCAGTTACGCCGTTCCCGGCTGAAATTTTCCCGGTTGAATCATATCTTTATCTCTCATTTACATGGTGACCACTGCTTCGGATTGCTGGGATTGATCTCTACATTCGGATTATTGGGGAGAACTGCCGATTTGCACATCCATTCTCCACGGGGATTGGAAGAGTTGTTTGCCCCGATGCTTGCTTTCTTTTGCAAGACACTGACTTACAAGGTATTCTTTCATGAATTTGAAACGAAGGAACCGGTGCTCATTTACGATGATCGTTCGGTGACTGTAACGACGATTCCCTTGAAACACCGTATTCCCTGTTGTGGTTTCCTTTTTGAAGAAAAACAGCGTCCTAATCATATCATCAGAGACATGGTAGACTTTTATAAAGTCCCGGTCTATGAACTGAACCGCATCAAGAACGGAGCGGATTTTGTAACTCCTGAGGGAGAAGTAATACCCAATTTACGTTTAACCCGCCCTTCGGCTCCGGCGCGTAAATATGCTTATTGTTCCGATACAATCTATCGTCCGTCCCTTGCTGAACAAATTAAAAATGTAGATTTGCTTTTCCATGAGGCTACCTTTGCACAGACCGAGCAGGCACGCGCTAGGGAAACTTATCATACCACTGCTGCACAAGCTGCGCAGCTTGCTTTGGATGCCAATGTGAGACAACTGGTGATCGGACATTTTTCCGCCCGTTATGAAGATGAATCTGTCTTACTCAATGAAGCATCCGCCATTTTCCCACAAACCATTTTAGCGAAAGAAAATTTGTGTATTGACGTTGATGGAGGGACTTGTCTATGAAAAGTAGTCGACTGCTTTGGGGAGTAATCATCCTGTTCTTCGGTTGTTTGGCAGCCTGTAAAAAAGAGAAGCCTCAATCTCCAATACCCGACTCTTTGTCTTCCCTCAAGGAACTGTTCCATCCTGCTTATCAAATAAATGCAGACAGCATTCATCAGATGATCCGTTCCTGTTTGAACGAAAATCCGGTGACTGCGTGGGATTCGGTTTTGCTGGCTCATTATCAGGAGAAGGATGAATTCTTTTGGCTGAACGATTCTCTCATATCCGATAAACCAGCCATACAGGTGGCGGACTCGATGTTATTCTGGTTAGGAAATATTTCACAGCATGGAATTAATCCGAATTATTATCCTGTCGATAGTATTCGTGGAGAATTGCAACAGATACGTACCTTGAATCTGCGCGAAGGGAAGACGATGAACCGTCTGCTGGCAGACGTGGAATATCAGTTGACAGCCGCCTATCTTTCGTATGTGTGTCAATTGAAATTTGGATTCCTGCCTTCGGAACGCAGATGGAACGACTCGATAGACCACATTCCTCTGAAACATTGTGATACGGAGTTTGCAATGGCTGCCCTTGATTCTTTGCGTGCAAACCCTAACGCTGCTTTTCGTCGGGCGCAACCCTCTTCTCCGCTTTATCATAAGATGCAAGAAGAGTTGGTTCGTGTGAATGGCTGGGGAGTGACAGATACTACGGATTATTATCGGGATCGGCTATTGGTAAACATGGAGCGGGCACGTTGGCAATATGCATTGGATAAAGGACAGAAATATGTGATAGCCAATGTGGCGGCATTTATGTTGCAGGCCGTCAACGAAGAAACGGACTCTATTCTGGAGATGCGTATTTGTGTGGGGACTGTGAAGAATAAAACTCCCCTATTGTCAAGCAGGATTTATTATATGGAATTGAATCCGTACTGGAATGTGCCTCAAAGCATTATCCGGAAAGAGATTATCCCTACTTACCGTAGAGATACGACATATTTTACCCGTAACCGCATGAAAGTGTACGATAAGAATGGTACGCAGGTAGATCCCCACAGTATTAAATGGGCGAAGTATGCAGGAAGTGGCGTACCTTATACGGTGAAACAGGATAACAAAACGGGGAATTCGTTGGGACGTATCATCTTCCGTTTTCCCAATCCTCATTCCGTATATCTGCATGACACTCCCTCACGGTGGGCTTTTACACGGAATAATCGTGCGGTGAGCCACGGTTGCGTCCGTCTTCAAAAAGCCCTCGACTTTGCGTTTTTCCTGTTGAAAGAGCCGGATGAATTGTTGGAAGACCGTATTCGTATTGCAATGGATATCAAGCCGGTGAGCGAAGAGGGAAAGAAGCTGCCCATCAGTGTGGCTTATCGTGAATTGAAACATTATAGTTTGGAACAATATATACCTTTATTTATAGATTATCAGACGGTTTACCTGTCTGCCGATAATAAATTAAGGTATTGTGAGGACATTTATAAATATGATCCGTCTTTACTAGAGGCGATGAATAACCTGAATTTGAAACCATAAATAAACATACAGATACGAGAGATTATGACCCCTTATAACGAACGAGAAGTTCTGAAACTCCTTCAGGAGGAGAGTACACAGCGGAAAGGATTTGAAATGATTGTGGGGCAGTATAGCGAGCAATTGTATTGGCAAATCCGCCGGATGGTACTGTCGCATGAGGATGCGAACGATCTCCTGCAAAACACTTTCATCAAGGCATGGACGAGTATTGATTATTTCCGTGCTGAGGCGAAGCTGTCAACCTGGCTCTATCGTATCGCGCTGAACGAGTGTCTTACCTTTCTGAATAAGCAGCGTGCCATGACTACCGTAGATATTGACGATCCCGAAGCAGTAGTTGTGCAAAGGCTGGAGAGTGACGCTTATTTTTCAGGCGACAAGATACAGATGTGCTTACAAAAAGCCTTGCAGACTTTGCCCGAAAAGCAGCGTATGGTGTTCAACCTGAAATATTATCAGGAAATGAAGTACGAAGAGATGTCGGAGATCTTCGGCACGTCGGTCGGTGCACTGAAAGCATCTTATCATCATGCGGTGAAGAAAATAGAGAAGTTTTTAGAAGAAATAGATTAAACCTTTTAAATGAGACACTGTCTAATGAAAAGAGAGGAGAAAAACGTATGAAAGAAGAAGATATTTTATTGAAGAAGCTTGGAAAGGAAAATTCCTTCAAAGTGCCCGATGGTTACTTTGAGAACCTGACTTCGGAGATAATGAATAAACTTCCTGAAAAAGAGAAAGTCGCTTTTAAGGAAGAACCTGTCAGCACATGGACAAGACTGAAACCATTGCTCTATATGGCAGCTATGTTTGTAGGGGCGGCCTTGATTATCCGGGTGGCGTCAACAGACCATAAGCCTGCTACGGCAGATGATGTAGCGGTGACAGAAGTAGATACTGAAGTAGTTGTATCTGACGAAATGATTGATGTAGCAGTGGATCGTGCCATGCTGGATGATTATTCGTTATATGTTTATTTGAGTGACGCAAGTGTAGAATGATTTATAAAAACTGATTGAATACAGAAAATGAAAAAACTAATCGCATGGATCGTTTTGTTGTGTGGCTTTATGCCTGTTCTTTGGGCTGCTGATGGATGTGATCAGCATTTATCCCGGGAGGAGTTCAGGGAAAAACAAAAAGCTTTCATTATCGAACAGGCTGGATTGAATAAAGAAGAAGCAGCCAAGTTCTTTCCCGTTTATTTTGAACTCCAGGATAAAAAGAAGAAACTGAATGATGAGTCATGGGATTTGATGCGCAAAGGCAAGGATGATAAAACAACGGAAGCTCAATATGCAGAAATCAACGAGAAAGTGGCCAACAACCGTATTGCTGCCGACCAGCTTGATAAAACTTATTTGGGTAAGTTTAAAAAGATTCTTTCAAGCAAGAAGATTTTTCTCGTGCAACGTGCAGAGATGCGTTTTCACCGCGAAATGATAAAAGGTATGAATCGTAGCAAAGACAAGGGAGACGATTCAAAGAAGAAATAAAGAAAAACAGAGCGTCTGATTCGTATGAACAGACGCTCTGTTTTTTTATGCCAGTAAGGAAGTTACAGTCCTTTTTTCTTTGCTTCATTCCAAATGGCATCCATCTCTTCGAGAGACATATCTTTCAGACTTTTTCCCTCCTTGATGGTGTGCTCTTCCAGATAATTGAAGCGGCGGATAAACTTCTGGTTGGTAAGTTCCAGTGCATTATCGGGATTGATTTTATAAAGGCGTGCCGCATTGATGAGGCTGAACATCACGTCGCCGAATTCAGCTTCCGCTTTCTCTTTATCCATGTTGGCTACTTCCTCCTGAAACTCACCGATTTCTTCTTTTACTTTATCCCAAACCTGTTCCCGTTCTTCCCAGTCGAAGCCTACATTGCGGGCTTTGTCCTGAATACGGTAAGCCTTGATTAGTGAGGGTAGGGCAGCGGGCACACCGCTTAATACACTCTTGTTGCCATCTTTCTCTTTGAGTTTCAACTGTTCCCAGTTCTCGGAAACTTGTCCGGCTGTCTCTGCTTTCACCTCTCCGAACACATGCGGATGGCGGAAAATCAGCTTATCGCACAACTTGTCGCAAACATCTTTGATGTCAAAATCTCCTGTTTCCGAACCTATCTTGGCATAGAAAGCAACGTGCAATAATACGTCTCCCAATTCTTTGCAGATCTCTTTCTTGTCATCCCTCATCAGGGCATCGCAAAGTTCGTAAGTCTCTTCTATGGTGTTGGGACGCAGACTTTCATTTGTCTGTTTACGGTCCCAGGGACATTTAACACGCAGTTCGTCGAGAATGTCCAGGAAGCGTCCGAAGGCTTCCATCTGTTCTTGTCTGGTATGTGACATAAATCTCTTTATTTAAAAGTTGATGCAAAGATATGACTAATAATTCATCCCGAAGTTCCAAAGCGGAATAATATTCCCATAACCGGTTTCAATATCGTCTTTCACAATATGTCCTTCCTGTGCTTTAGCAATCTGTTGCTGTCCTTTGTTTTTTCCTCCTATTTCGAATGTTCTTTCTCCAATTTGAAAATCAGAAATCTTGGAAGATATAACATCCTGTTTCACTCGCATCTGGTTATAAAAAAATGTTTCGCGCATATTACCGATATTGGAATTTTCTCCTCCTAACGCATAAATGAGATTAGTATTATCAAGATATATTTTTTCTACTTTACCTAACCCTCTGATTCCACCTGTATCATCCCTAACCTGAGCTATCATTCCCGCTTTCTCAATATAAAGTAAGTAATCGCTTAAATAATTACGACTTACTCCGATGATGTCAGCGAGTTTCTGCATGACAGGTTTAAATGGGACGCTTTTGGCAATAATCATCAGCAATTGTTTGAGTTTTCGCCCTGTCGAGACATTCATATTAGCGTATTGAGGAATGTCATTCTCCATAGTTTGGTTGATTACTTGGTTTAACTCAATTTCAAAAGTGGTATCTTTGCTAAACGGGTAATAGCCGTGTCGTATATATTCAGCGAATAGCGGAAGTGGATGTGCTATTCCCGGAATTTCAACTTTATGCTCCAGTATTTCTTCTAATGAGTAGGCTGGTACATGAATTTGATGGAACATACTTAAATATTCTCTGAAAGACAGTCCTTGCATTTCATAGATTGGTGCACGTCTGCTCAAATCTGCCGTTCCTTTATAAATATCCAGAATAGAGGAACCGGTAAAAAGAACTTGCATATCCGGATAAGAATCGAATATCTGCTTTAATTCACGAGACCAATTAGGATATTTGTGTATTTCATCAATGAATAAATGTTTGCCGCCTTGTTTGCTGAATTTGTCCGTTAGGTCAATCAGGGAATTATCGGCAAAATACATATTGTCTGCTGAAACATATAATGTATCTTTCGGATTCATGTTCTGCTTGATATGTTGCAGGAACATGGTGGTTTTACCTACTCCGCGCGGTCCGACAAGTCCGAGCATATGGCTGCCCCAATTTATTTCAGCATACTTGTATCGGATAAAATCGGTACTTGTTGCTTTAAGGAGTTTATTGAAGTTTTCGTATAATCTGTCCATGGTTGGCATATATTTATATGCAAATATACATCAATTGCACAACAAAAGTGCAGAAAACTATTAATTTCTGCACTTTTGTTGTGCAATTGATGGATTGACGCAATGAAAACAGCTTTTCTATGACTTTGAATTAATCTTTAGGTGAGTTGTTATATTTCATTGTAATAAAATTAATTTAGTTTACGGTGATAGTAAGTCCATCGTTATAATCGAAATTGAACACAAAATTAGGGCTGATATTGAAGTCGACAAATGTTACTTGAAACTTCTTACTTCCCAACTTGTGGAATTCATTAAGCTGTAATTTATTATCGGGCAGATAACCATCGAATATTTCAAACCATTGGCTATTTAGAACAACTTCATGTTTATTTAGGCAATCGATTGCTATGTTTCCAAGATCGCTTTCAAATAAGTCACCTCTGTATTTTCTGTTGCCATTTACGTAAGCTCTTAATAGACGGGAAAAGTTTGAAAATTCGAATTGTTGCAACAACCATTGATAATCTTCATTGGATATCAAAAGCAAATCGTCATTTACTTCTTCATCGCCACCAACTACTTCGAGACCAATACCTTTGTATCCATTGGTTATGGCTTGTTTCATGTTGTAACAGAAAGTATAGATAGCATAATAGCAAGCATAGTCGTGTATAATCTGTTTTTTGAAATTTTCATCGTTTCCGTTATTTATATTCTGTCTGTTCTCGGAATAGTTTACGTTGTCTAACGTGTCTACTCCGGCAGTGTCTTCATCAAGATACCAATTGCTGTTTTGAGGTTGGGATGCCTGAAACTTTTCAGCAGGTTGTAAACAGGTCAGTATAACCAGAATTGCTACAATGATTGCAGATACACTGAGTACTATTTTATCTGTAAAGGTTAAAGGAATATGCAGATTGACCGCATTTCCTTTCTTGCATAGCAGAACGAGTAGCCAAAACATGCCTACTATGGGAACAAGAACGATTAGATACCACCATCCACTTTTTCCGATATCATGCAGGCGGCGTACACTTATTGCCAACGAAGGAACAAAAAGAGCCAATGACGCAAAAGTGAACAGCCAGCCGTAGCCAAGACTCTCATCGTATAGTTTAAAATCTATTCCCAATAATAGGTCGGCACATGAAGTAACGCTGAGTATGACCGAATAAAACAGTATATATAGCCAATACTGTTTTCTTGTTGCTATACCACTAAAATCAGCATACTGTTTCAGAATAACGTTGGTAAAATAGTGAGATAAGAATGAAGTTCTTTTCACCTCCTTGTTATCCTTTGTTTGCAATGATTTATCCTTCTCTTTTTGCTTTTCCTCTACATGATGATGTGTGGGCTTATTTTCTTGGGACACGCTTGGGAAGGCTAGTGCTTCATGACAATATGGGCAAGATGCAATACCTTCTTCTATCAGCTCTGCACAAACAGGGCAGGTTATCATCTTTTTTGTGACCAGTGTCTTTTCTTCCAGCCATTCACCACAGTATTTACACTTCTTAGCCACAGCCAAGATCGCTTCCCCGCAATAAGGGCATTTTTTTATATCTTTTTCCATAAGGCTTATTTTTTTTGAAGTGAAGAAATTTTATACCGAACTTCTTTATTCTCATTAACAAAGAATGAAACCTTGACACTAAGGGTCTCTTCTTTCTTTTCATTGCTGAATTGATAGGTGAAATTGGTTCCGTCTATTCTATTGATAGTGTAACTTCTGATTAAGGGGTAGTTGTCATCACGCAGTTGCTCCAAGTACCGTTCCCCAGCATTTATTTCCGGGCTTTCACTATCTGCCATTGCTTGATATACGGATTCTGTAGATTTGGCTCCCAATTTTATTTTAATTCTATTGTACGTGTTCAAATCGATTTCTCCTTTACGTAGCCTTTCTTGTGCTATACGGAATTTTTGGGCGTTAGCTATCATCTCTTTATATACAGGACTGTCGGCAGGTGTTGACTGTTTTTTAAGACCTAATTTTGCTTTTATGTATTCTTGGGTTTTGGATGATTCTTTTTGTATATCATATTTGTTGTTTAGAAAGTCTTGCTGGCATAAAAAATTTATCATGTCTATGCGAAAAAGATGGTCTTGCTCGCTTTGGTCCTTATCGTTTTTAGTTGGGTGGCATACACCAACTAATTTTCCATTCAAATAGGCATTTTTATTTATTACTTGATATTGGGGAAACAGTGAATTTACTTGATAGTGTTCTTCTTTAGGGTATGTGCGGTCTACTTTTTCCCATTTGCCTTTTTTGTCGTACAACCATTCCCATGTTTGAGCAGCTCGGATTAAATACAAAGAATCGGCTATTCTTTCTTGTTCTATTTTTATGATTTCATTAACTTTTTGAATGGAATCAGTTCTTTGCAGTTCGAGTTCTTTCTTGATGATATCCTGCTCTATTCTTTTTTTTATTTTCTCTAATTCTTTAGATTTCCTTTTTAGGCTTTCCATTGATTCTCCTGAATAGAATATAGGAAAATTATATGTGTAAGGATTATCAATAGCCATTCCAATATTATCTAAAGATGTACTTTTGTATAACTTATTATCTATTACTTTCAAAAGTGAATCTTTTGTGTTTTGTAATTGCCGAGAGAATGCTTCTGTTTTATCTTTCTTAGACTTAATCAATTTTGATAAATCCATTATTTGTGCATTCGTCTTGCATACTCCCATACAGAGAAATATGCATATTAATAAAGACTTTCCCATATTTACCAGTATCTTAACCAAAACTCGTTAAACAAATCGCTTTCCGAATCTTGCTGTTCATAATCATTTAAATCTCCCAGGCAAAATGGAGTATATCCGTTCTCTTTACATTCGTTTGTCAGCATAGACGGCATTTCATCCAAGGCGGTGATTAGTATATAATGCCTTTTAGCATCGGGCATGTGCTCTTCACATACTTGGTCGAAAATAGCCTTGTATCGTGCTAACTGATTATGGTGAGTCGGTGTATATGTTTTGTTTTCAATTAAAATGGTATGAAGTTCTTCTTTCCCATTGTACGTTATATGTATATTGGCCCAAAGATCAATATATTTCCATTGTTTCCAAGTTTCAACGGAGATCACTTGCACTTCGTCTGTCATTGCGATGTTAATCAGTTTGCCAAGAATCTTTCTGCAATATTGGTAAAGGATAGGTTTCTCTTTACTGTATTGTTGCATAGATCTACGTAATGTCCATGAAAGAATAAAGTCTATCATGGTTTCTTTTTGAGAATCTCCTTCGGAGGAATCTTTCATTAGTAATGATACTTTTTCCATGTTTTATATAGTTTTAAATTAATGTACAGGTACAAAAAAAGAGCGTAAACTAACTTTTATCCTTATTTATTCGCTTAGGCTCTCGCATTGCCTGAATCTCAAATAAGGTAAAAGCAGTCCACGCCCTATTCGGGTGTGAACGCTACTTTAACCTACTATCCTGAGATTCATTTTAAATTTGCGAGATTTAAGCGAACGGGATAATACGTCTTAACGTTCAATCAATATGTCTGAAAATCTTTGTTCTCTGTTTCTTACTACTTGTTTTTAATGGTTGTATATTGCAAAACTAAGAAACATTTTTTAGAATTGAAAGAATCTTATCAGAAAAGATGACCGGACTGCTTTAATATTTACTAATGAATACTCATTTCAATGCACCTATGATGATATTCATTGATATAGTTGATGCATTCTTTGAATCATTGTCCCGATTTGGGTTCTGAACCATTGAGGCTCCAGGACTTCTACAAAATCTCCGTGCGATAGGATAGCCTGACAGAAATCATAAGTAGGGCGCAATATATAATCAAAAATGGAATAATCGTTATGTGTTTCGCTCTCTTTTTGAGAGTGATGTAGCGGAAGAGAACGAAAGTATTTACATTGATTCCCGTAGATTTTTATTCTGATTTTTTCCACATCATATTCTTTATCGATAATAACCCCGAAACTATTATCGAAGTAGGCTTTAGGATTAAAAGTGCGAGGACACTCAAATAATAAGTCCGTTTGCTCCATTTCAAGTATCCGGTCGAGGGAGTAGATCAGAACTTTGTTATAATACGGACTTCTTGCTGCGACATACCAACGTTGTTTAAAAGCTTTTATGCAATAAGGTTCAATGTGAAATGTATACGATTTATCCTGCCAATAGCTTTGATATGTTATTTCTAACGTTATATGATTGTCGATTGATTCAATGATTGGTATCAAATACTGTTCTCCTGAAGGATATTCTTCCAGTAGTATTTTATCTCTTAATTTATGGTTTTCGTTAAGGACTGTATTGACCGCAAATATATTTAATAGCCATTTTCTGAGTCCTTCCTTTTTAAGTTCTTCGGTGTTTTCTATATAATAATTGCATCCGTTGCGTCTATCGCATTCTATATTTATGTCGAATAGTTCTTCAATGGCTTTCCGGTGATTGTGAAAAGTTCTATTGGGGATTTCCTCTCCGTTACTCATTTCACACCGCAGCCATTTACGGTTAATCTCTTCTAGTGTTATTGTTCCGGCCCGATAGATTGTATCTACTAACCAGAGATATTTATTAAAAAGATCTTTTGCCATAAAGAAATTAGTCTATCCGTTTTATATTAGTGTTGCAAATATCGGGATACTATGTGCCAAAACAAGGCACAATCTACATCTGTTTTTTCCATTCCTGGTAAGAAATCAACAACCCTACTACTTCCGAGTAGTTTTGGCGGCCACTTTCTATCTTGTTTCCTTTCAGGTAAAGATCGTATATCCAATCCTGTACGGCTCCCACTACCGGGCTATACTTGGCAGCCCAATAGGCTTGATTATTCTTGGCTAATTCAATAATTTCCGGTCGGATGCGTTGAAAGAGTTTTGCATATTCTTCTTCTGAAAGTAATCTTTTTGCATTTCCCAATACATGCCCCAGTACAGAGAAATATCCGGAGAAACGGATACCCATTGCCTGTGAACGGGTGCAAACCTGATAGGCATAGAAATTGGCTTCCGCTTCGCTGGTGATACCTAACAGGTGGGCTAGTTCATGAGCATAAGTGGCGGGATAGTTGGCGGGAAGCAAATCTCCGTTAAGGGTGAATTCGCAGAAGAAAGGCCCCATGCTACCGGTTACTCCTACCATGGAAATGAATGGAGTAAACAACATGGTCTTTACTCTCGGATGATCATGTGGAGGTCGGTGCACGCCCAAGCTATCACTTAACTGATTATAGATTCGTACGGTTTCTTCCCGTATCAAATCCTGGTTGATACTATTTATAGGGGTATACGAACGATTTAATTGGGTGATATAGTCGTCAACGAACTCCTGAAAAATTTCGGGAGTGTAGGCTGTATACGGGATTTCAGTTCGTTGGTAAAAGTTCTTTTGAGAATAATTCAGTCCCCATGCCAGATAGAACCATACATAAATCCACAACAGATATTCGCCGTCGCGCAATAAAATTTTTTTCCAAGGCAACTTCTTGCGGAGACGGGCGTAAATAGGATAAATAATCACCCCCGTGATGCTAAGGAAGATGAATAAGTCTCCTATCGCAAAAGGAAATAAATTGGAAAAAAACGACAAAACGTAAGAGATAAAAGGATAGATTGTTTGCGAATAGATTGTTGCCAGAGCAGGAATCCATTGCGTTAGCCACACCAGGATTAAGATTGCTCCTAGGGCTAAATATCTTACATTTGGCTTCTTTTTCATCATTTGTCTAATATCAGTCAACAAAAATATGCATTAAATAGACGTCGCGCGAAAAAATACCTCTATATTTGCAAAAAATCTGTTAACAATGGCTTTATTACTTGTGTAATAGGAAAAGTCATTCAACATAAACCGGATAAAAGATGGCTACAAGTAGGAAGAAACACCCCGAGGGTGGTAAGATTTGAATTTAAATTATTAATTTTGCACCCGTTATTTTTAGAATATACATTATCATATATACATAAAACAATATGGAATTAGCAAGTAAGTACAATCCCGCTGACGTGGAGGGAAAATGGTACCAGTATTGGCTGGACCATCATTTATTCAGTTCGAAACCCGATGGCCGTGAACCTTACACCATCGTCATTCCGCCCCCGAACGTCACCGGTGTGTTGCACATGGGACACATGCTTAATAATACCATTCAGGATATTTTAGTTCGTCGTGCCCGTATGGAAGGCAAGAATGCCTGCTGGGTACCGGGAACTGACCATGCTTCTATTGCTACTGAAGCTAAAGTAGTAAACAAACTCGCCGCTCAAGGTATCAAGAAAACTGACCTGACTCGTGACGAATTCCTGAAACATGCCTGGGATTGGACAGACGAACACGGAGGTATCATCCTGAAACAGCTCCGCAAACTCGGTGCATCCTGCGACTGGGATCGTACTGCTTTCACTATGGACGAGAAACGCAGTGAAAGTGTACTGAAAGTTTTCGTAGACCTGTTCGATAAAGGATTGATCTACCGCGGTGTCCGTATGGTAAACTGGGACCCGAAGGCATTGACCGCTCTTTCTGACGAGGAAGTGATCTACAAAGAAGAGCACGGAAAACTATATTACCTCCGCTATAAAGTGGAAGGTGATCCGGAAGGACGCTATGCCGTAGTGGCAACTACCCGCCCCGAAACAATCATGGGTGACACAGCGATGTGTATCAATCCGAACGACCCGAAAAACGAATGGCTGAAAGGCAAGAAAGTGATCGTTCCGCTGGTAAATCGCACCATCCCTGTGATTGAAGATGATTATGTAGACATCGAATTTGGTACAGGTTGCCTGAAAGTGACTCCGGCTCATGACGTAAACGACTATATGCTGGGTGAAAAGTACAACCTGCCTAGCATTGATATCTTCAACGATAACGGTACATTGAGCGAAGCTGCCGGTATGTATATCGGTATGGATCGTTTCGACGTCCGTAAACAAATAGAGAAAGACCTCGAAGCTGCCGGACTGCTGGACAAGACAGAAGCTTATACAAATAAGGTAGGTTACTCGGAACGTACCAATGTAGTGATCGAACCGAAACTGTCTATGCAATGGTTCCTCAAGATGCAGCATTTTGCTGACATGGCATTGCCTCCGGTAATGAACGATGAACTGAAGTTCTATCCTGCAAAATACAAGAATACCTACCGTCACTGGATGGAGAACATCAAAGACTGGTGTATCAGCCGTCAGTTGTGGTGGGGACATCGCATTCCTGCTTACTTCCTTCCGGAGGGCGGTTATGTGGTAGCTGCTACAGCAGAAGAAGCATTGGCAAAAGCAAAAGAGAAAACCGGCAATGCCGCCTTGACAATCGAAGATCTCCGTCAGGATGAAGATTGTCTGGATACCTGGTTCTCTTCCTGGTTGTGGCCTATCTCTTTGTTCGATGGAATCAACAATCCGGGTAACGAAGAAATCAACTATTACTATCCGACCAGCGACCTTGTGACAGGACCGGATATTATCTTCTTCTGGGTAGCCCGTATGATTATGGCAGGCTACGAGTATGAAGGAAAGATGCCGTTTAAGAACGTTTACTTCACAGGGATCGTTCGTGATAAACTGGGACGTAAGATGTCCAAGTCACTCGGTAATTCTCCCGACCCGTTGGAGTTGATCGAGAAATACGGAGCCGATGGAGTACGTATGGGCATGATGCTTTCTGCTCCTGCCGGAAACGATATTCTTTTCGATGACGCACTTTGCGAACAGGGACGTAACTTCTGCAACAAGATATGGAATGCTTTCCGTCTGATTAAGGGCTGGACAAATGCCAAAGGCACTATTGAAATTCCTACCGATGCACATCTGGCAGTTCAGTGGTTTGACCAAAGACTGGATGCGGCAGCTGTTGAAGTGGCCGATCTCTTCTCCAAATATCGTTTGAGCGAAGCGTTGATGCTGGTTTACAAACTATTCTGGGATGAATTCTCTTCCTGGCTGTTGGAAATCGTGAAACCTGCTTATGGACAGCCTGTCAATGGCTTTGTTTATGATATGGTTCTTAGCTCTTTCGAGCGTCTGCTTGAATTGCTGCATCCTTTTATGCCATTTATCACAGAAGAACTGTGGCAACAATTGCGTGAGCGTGAACCGGGTGAAAGCCTGATGGTTACTCAACTGTTTGAACCGGTCGGAGCAAATGAACAGTTCCTGGCAGAGTTTGAAGTAGCTAAGGAAATCATCAGTAATGTCCGTAGCATTCGTTTGCAGAAGAACATTGCTCTGAAAGAAGAACTCGAATTGCAGGTTGTAGGTACTCATCCGGTGGAGAAATTGAATCCGGTGATTATCAAGATGTGTAACCTGTCTTCCGTAACAGTGGTAGAAAGCAAATCAGAAGGCGCTGCATCTTTCATGATAGGAACGACCGAATTTGCCGTGCCATTGGGCAATAAGATTGACGTGGAAGCCGAAATCGCCCGTATGGAAGCCGAATTGAAACATAAAGAAGGATTCTTGCAGGGAGTGATGAAGAAACTTAGCAACGAGAAATTCGTCAATAATGCTCCGGCTGCCGTTCTTGAACTGGAACGTAAGAAGCAGGCCGATGCGGAGAGTATCATCAAATCTTTGAAAGAAAGTATTGCGGCTTTGAAGAAATCATTGCGGCTTTGAAGAAATCATAGTCCTCTGATACTTAATTTTATATAATAAAGGGCATCTCAATTCGTTTTGGGATGCCTTTTTTTTGCGCTAAAGAAATTAATACTATCTTTGCTTTCGCTATTTATAGAATATCACAAATGAAACAACCGCTGCGGATCATCCCATTTTTCCTTGGATTATTCCTTCTCATTGAAGGATTCTTATCCCCTGCGTCAGCCCGAACCGAAAAAACAAATAAAGAAGTACTGGTTTTAAACTCGATTAATTTCAATCTGCCTTGGGCTAAAAACTTTTATTGGTGTCTTCATGATGCTCTCCAGAAACAGGGAATCTCTGTCAAAGCGGAGTCGCTTTCTGTACCTGCTTTGGAAAATGAGATGGAAGTGAATGCTCTGGTTACCCATTTGCGCCAGAAATATCCGACTCCTCCCACTGCGGTTGTGTTGATTGGAGATCCGGGATGGATAGTCTGCCGTGAATTGTTTGATGACGTATGGAAAGAAGTTCCGGTAATTGTGACAAATGCCCGCGACCATTTACCGGCTTCCCTTGAGGTCTTGTTATCTCACGTTCCGTTGACGGAAGCCAATACCCTTTCCGGTGATGAATGGAGGCGCGGATATAATATAACCATCTTGAAGCAACATTATTATGTAAAGGAGACAATCGACTTAATTTACAAACTGATACCTGATATGGAACGTCTGGCATTCATTTCGGACGATCGGTATATCAGTGAAGAAACTCGCAGAGATGTACAGGAAGCTGTAAAGGAGAACTTTCCGGACTTGCGTCTGGATTTACTTTCCACCACTCAGTTGTCTACGGAAATGTTGCTGGATACTTTACATGGTTATAAACCGAATACGGGGATCATTTATTATTCTTGGTTTGAATCACATAACAAAAATGACAATACCTATCTTTTCGATCATATTCAGGAGGTGATTGTCAATTTTACTCCGTCTCCATTGTTTTTACTTTCTCCCGAAGACTTGTCGAACAATACTTTTGCAGGAGGATATTACGTTTCGACAGAATCGTTCTGTAAATCTTTGTTGGAAATACTCGGTCGTATTTTGGATGGAGAGCAGGCACGTAATATTCCCGGTGAGGTGGGAGGACAAGGAAGTGCCAATCTCTGCTATCAAGTATTGAAATCCTACAATATACCTTCTTCCCGTTATCCGGACGATGCGGTATATGTCAATGAACCCAGGACTTTTTTCCAGCAGTATTATGTTCAAATCCTTTCCTGCTCTTTCTTTTTATTGATATTGATTGTTGCTATTGTATATTATATCAGCATTCTTCGGAAAGCATACAGTCGTCTGCATGAAGCGATGGAAAAAGCGGAGCAGGCTAATCAATTGAAATCCGCATTCCTGGCTAATATGAGTCATGAGATACGTACCCCCTTGAATGCTATTGTAGGGTTCTCGAATATGCTTCCTCATGTCGAAAACCGTGAAGAAATGTCCGAATATGCAGATCTTATTGAAACAAATACAGATTTATTGCTTCAGTTGATTAATGATATTCTGGATTTGTCGAAGATTGAAGCCGGTACATTCGATTTCTACCCTGCCTTGATTGATGTGAACCAGGCGCTTGAAGAAATCGAGCAGAGTATGCAGCTACGTCTGCGATACAATAATGTGACTTTCACATTTGCGGAAAGACTGCCCCAATGTACATTGTATACGGATAAGAACCGTTTGATTCAGTTACTTGCCAATTTCACTGTTAATGCCATTAAGTTTACAGAGGTGGGTACTATCCGTATGGGGTATCGTTTGCTCGATCCTGAAACGATTTATTTTTATGTGTCGGACACCGGCTGTGGAATGTCTCCTGAACAGTGTCTCCATGTATTCGAACGGTTTGTGAAGTACAATTCCTTTGTGCAAGGTACCGGACTGGGACTTTCTATCTGCCATACGATTGTAGACCGCCTGGGAGGGAAAATAGGAGTGGAGTCGGAAGAAAACAAAGGATCTACTTTCTGGTTTACCTTACCTTATCAGCAGAATTAGTGCTTTACTTCTCTCCAATCTATCAGTAGATAAGTTGCTATGCTCTTATTGCAAACTTCCTTTCCCTTATTGGATAAGTTGTCTTTGACTAAGAAGAAACTATAAACGCAAGTTCTGATTATATAATTGCAAGTTGCATTTATATAACCGGAACTTGCAGTTATATAAATGAAGCTTGCAATTATAGTTTTCTCTCGGTCAAAAAGAAGTTTGTCAGCAGGGGAATGTAAGTTTACCTCTAATGCAACAGAAGTTATCTATCAGTACTTTAGTAAATAGATAGTAATAGATAAGAAAATAGATGGCTGGCTTATTTTTAAGGAAATAGAATCGGTAGCAATAACGGCAGATAATCCTTTAAATCTACACGTAGTTGCTTTAGTGCCTGTTGAATGCGGTAATCTACAGTTTTGGGAGATACTCCCAAAATCTCAGCTATTTCTTTATAACTCATATCCCGGAACCGATGCATCACAAAAGCTTCCCGGTAACTTTCCGGCAATGTGGCAATGGCATTTTTGATACGTTGTGTCAACTCTTCGACTTGATAAAGATCCGTATCTTGTAGCATCTCCTGCATCTCTTCATAAAATCGAGTGTCGGCACGTTGGGTGGCATCAATATGTGCAAGCTTGTTCAGAGCTTTGCGGTATATCATTTTAAAGAGGTATGAACTAAGCGAGGTTTCGATAATCAAATTTTCTCTGTTTTCCCAAATCCATAAAAGAGAATCCTGCACAATTTCTTCCGCATCTTCCAGATCGACGAAGCGATGGCCGTAGGCGCACAGTGCCGGATAATATCTCCGAAACAGTACATCAAATGCCTTTTGGTCTCCTTGTTGTATGGCAGATAATAGGAAATTGTTGTCTGACAGGTGAATTTCTTTCATGCATTAGTTCGATATTTCACTGCAAATATAGCTTTTTTATAAGAAAACAAAGATTTTCTGAAAAAAAATGAGATTTGGTTTAGGAATCTCTAAAGTCTCCCTTGTCTTATAGTAAAAGGCAATAAAATACGAATATGGATAAGACTGATAAAAATACAATAGAAGAATTGCTTCCCCGTTATTGTGAGGGACTGGCAACGGAAGAAGAGCGTCTGCAAGTTGAGACGTGGATGGATGAGTCGGAAGAAAACCGGCGGATGGCCAAACAGATACATGCTCTCTATCTTGCCACAGATACCGTTCACATCATGACGAAAGTCGACACAGAGAAAGCATTGACAAAGGTGAAAAGTAGAATGACAGGTAACAGACAAAGGAAAACGACATGGTGGGAATGGGCGCAACATGCGGCAGCAGTGCTGTTCATTCCACTTCTCGTTACTCTGATGGTACAACATTGGGGAGGAAGCGAACAGGAATTGGCACAAATGATGGAAGTGAAGACAAATCCCGGAATGATGACTTCTCTGACATTGCCCGATGGCACATTGGTTTTCCTGAATTCCGAATCTACCTTAAGTTATCCCTCACGCTTCGATAGCGACACGAGAAATGTAACATTGCAGGGAGAAGCTTATTTTGAAGTAGCCAAGAATCCGGAAAAGAAATTTATAGTCTCTACTTCCCACCAGTCACAGATCGAGGTATTGGGAACTCATTTTAATGTAGAGGCTTATGAAAAAGAAGACCGGATTGCAGCAACATTGGTTGAAGGAAAGATAGGTTTTATTTATTCATCTGACAATGGTTCGAAAAAAGTACTGATGGATCCCGGACAGAAATTGGTCTATGATACAAGAGACAGTAAAGTACAGCTTTATGCCACCTCCGGCGAGTCGGAAATAGCATGGAAAGAGGGAAAGATTATATTCAAGAATACTCCTCTCAAAGAGGGATTGCGAATGTTGGAGAAGCGGTATAACGTGGAATTCATTATTAAAAACGACCGTTTGAAAGGAGACTCATTTACAGGTACGTTTACTAATCAACGCTTGGAGCGTATTCTGGAATATTTCCAGCTTTCTTCTCAAATCCGTTGGCGTTATCTTGATTCGCCGGATATAAAAGATGAAAAGAGTAAAATTGAAATATATTGATTGATTAACCTTAAAAACAAAAATGCAATGAAAGACAGATCCCCTTAAACAAAAACATACGGGAGGATATTGGCGTATCTCCCCGTATGGAAATCGGTAAATCTTTTTGATGCTTGTTTGGCGACAAGCTTAGATAAACTTTTTATTAACTTTAAGTCATTACAAATTTATGCAAAATTATTTTAGCATCCAATTTTTGTGGGTGGTAAAGTCACTTTGGCTAACCTCAAAAAAAATCCCATTATCTATGAGACTATTGGTTTTGTTCTTTGTATGTTCTATCGGATTGAGCTATGCAGCCGATAGTTACGCTCAAAAGGCTTTAATCAGTATTGATGTACGTAATCAGCGAGTGGAGGACATTTTGAAAGAGATTGAAGCGCAGTCTGATTTCGATTTTTTCTTCAATAATAAGCATGTCGATTTGAATCGTCGCGTATCAGTTTCCGCTGATAAAAGCAACATTTTTAGTGTGTTGAAAGAAATCTTTTCCGGTACTAATGTAAAATATTCGGTACTGGACAAGAAGATAATATTATCCATCGAGGCACAGTCTCCGGAACAAGAAAAGAAAATAACCATATCCGGTACTATATCAGATGCACAGGGGGAACCGATTATCGGGGCCAGTGTGTTAGAAAAAGGAGTACAGGGTAACGGTACGATAACAGATATTGACGGGAATTTCAAACTCTCCGTTTCTTCATCGAAGGCACAGCTCGATATCTCCTATATCGGCTATCAGTCGCAGACGGTTGCCGTACAACCCGGAAAAAACATGAGAATCACTTTGCAGGAAGATTCCAAACAACTTGACGAAGTGGTAGTGGTGGGTTACGGTACACAGAGCAAGAAGACATTGACCGGTGCCGTTTCTATGGTAAACATGGGAGATGTGGAGATGAATACCGTACCGAATGTATCTCGTGCGTTGGCAGGTAAAGCAGCAGGATTCCGTGTGAACCAGGTTTCTGCGCAGCCGGGCGGTGAAGCGAAATTCCGTATTCGTGGAGAGGCGTCTACAGGTGCTGGTAATGAACCTTTATTTGTAATCGACGGCTTCCCGGTATCTTCTACTTCCAATTTAAGTTCGGGTAATGGTTTCTACGAATCGGGTAATATCGATAATGTACTGGAATCATTGAATCCGGATGACATTGAATCCATTTCTGTGTTGAAAGATGCTGCTTCTACGGCTATTTATGGTGCGCGTGCCGGACATGGAGTTGTTTTGATTACCACCAAACGCGGTAAGAGTCAGAAGCCCAGAGTGACTTATTCCGGTATGGGATCGGTGCAGGTAGCCCGTTCCAACTATAAGATGCTTGATACCCGTATGTATATGGATATGTATAATAAACAGATGTATGAAGAGTGGTTAAAGTTGAACGGAATGGGTATCTATGAAGGATATGTTGAAAAGCAGGACACTCCGCCTACTCAATATAAACCCACTTTCAATAATGATGAAATATTGACAGCTAGCGGTACCGATTGGTTGGATGCGGTGATGCGCAATGGATATACGCAACAGCACAATCTTTCTGTGAATGGTGGTACGGAGAAAACCCGTTATCTGGCTTCTGTCAACTATATGAATCAGGAGGGTATTGTCAAGAATAATGGTGTCAGCCGTTTTTCTGCCCGTTTGAATCTGGATCAGGAATTGAGTGAATATGTTTCTTTCGGACTGACTGCTACTTACTCACAGAATAAGTATGATAATGTTCCGCTGGGAGACAATGCCAATGAATATTCCGGTGTATTGACCGGTGCTATCCAGTCCAATCCTACTATTCCTATCTATGATTCTGAAGGAAATTATTATATTGATCCGAAACGTCCTTTTGTTGCAAATCCGGTGTCTCTGTTGGATATAAAGGATAACACTGTAAAAGACCGGATCATAGGCTCTGCATTCGTATCCGTGAAACCTTTGAAAGAATTGGAAGTGAAGTTGCAGTTAGGCGTCGACCGTAGTTTCCAGAAACGTTCCAGCTATTTGCCTAAAACAACTTTGCAGGGAAAGACCAAAAACGGAAGAGCGGATATTTCGCAGGAAACAAGTACTACCTATCTGATGGAGCTGACAGCACAATATTCCAAGAGTTTTGGCGATCATAACGTGAAAGCTATTGGTGGTTATTCATTCCAGAAATTTAAGAATGATGGATTGAGTGCCGGAAATGAAGACTTTCTTGTAGATGGTTTCGGATATAATAGTTTGGGTTCAGGTAATTACAAGAAACCTTCTGTAGGTTCATGGGCTTCTATTAACAGTATTGCTTCTCTGTTTGCCCGTGCCAATTACTCGTATAAAGGCAGATATTTACTGGAAGCTACAGTTCGTGCTGATGCTGCTTCCAATTTCGCCCCGGAAAATCGTTGGGGGTATTTCCCGTCCATATCAGCCGGTTGGATGATAAGTGAAGAAAATTTCATGAAAGGGGCTTCAAACTGGTTATCTATGTTGAAGTTAAGAACTTCTTATGGACAGACGGGTAACTCTAATGTCGGTTATCGCATTTACGACTATTATGAAGTGGGAAGAAGTGCTATTATCGGAGGTGCAGAATCAACAGGAGTATATGCTTCGGATTTGGGTAACAGGAGCCTGACTTGGGAAACGACCACGGAATTTAATGTAGGTGTGGATCTAGGCATACTCAACAACCGGTTTAAGTTGACAGCCGAATACTTCAAACGTAAGATTACAGACTTGTTGGTGACAAATAAACCATTGCCTTTTTATAATGAGATAAATAAAATAGCGGGTAATATAGGATCAACACAAAGTCAGGGTGTGGAAATCACAGTGAATACGGTGAATATCGTTACTAAAGATTTTGAATGGGATACGACATTAACCTTGTCACATTACAATGACCGTTGGCTGACACGTGACCCGAACTGGAAACCCAAACCTTATGAAAAAGAAAATGATCCGATTCGTGCATGGTGGGAATATGAAGCGCTTGGTATCCTGCAACCGGGAGAAAAAGTTCCGGACGCTCAAAAAGACTTGGTTCCGGGTATGATGAAACTGAAAGACCGCGATGGAAACGGAGTATTGGGAGATGAGGATAAAGTATATATGGGTAATGGTGACCCCAAAATAATCTACGGTCTGAACAACTCGTTCAGATATAAGAACTTCGACTTGAATATCTATTTCTATGGAGAAGCCGGCAGAAAGAGAGGAGCCAGTTATTATGAGGGCTGGACACGTATGGACAATGGTATCAATGTTTCTACTTATGCCCTGAAAGCTTTCAATAGCAATAACCTGACAGCCACTGATCCGACATTCGTCAGAGGTGGAAGCGGATGGGGTGATTATTATGTGAAATCTATCTATTATGTTCGTTGTGGAAGCATTACATTGGGATATAAAGTGCCTGTCAGCCAGAAGATTGCCAAGAATCTCCGTGTATATGTAGACGTGAACAATCCGTTTGTGATTACTAACTGGACAGGTCTGGACCCGGAAACGGACAACGGGACCTATGCATATCCGAATGTAACCTCGTATAATTTTGGTGTATCAATATCTTTCTAATAAGTGATGAATATGAAAAAGACAATTTATACTGCAATAGCAACTCTCTTGTTCCTCATTTCGTCTTGTACGCTGGAGCAGGAAGTATATAATAAAATTAATCCGGGAATGTTTCCCCAAAATGCTGAAGACGTAAATGCTTTGGTCAATTCGAGTGCTTATTATGTGTTCTCTCCGTGGGGGATCTTTGAAGTAGCGGCAGGCTATGTGACGACTTCGGAAATGGTAACCGATTATGTGGAAAACACTTGGGGATGGACTACCGTATACAATTCGTATGAAGCTAATGACTGGCATATCGACGGTGACTATCGTCGTGTGTATGACTATTCCCAGTATTTGGCTTCCATGACTTTGACAATGGATCGCATCAAGGACGTGAATATGGATGAAACCTTGAAAGCTCGCTATATGGCGGAATTGAAATGCGGACGTGGTTTCCTGGCTTTCCTGATGTATGATATGTACGGTCCGATACCTATCGCTGATCTGGAGACTTTGCAAAAACCGGAAGCGGAGATTGTTATTCCACGTTTGTCGGAAGAAGCCATGCGTGAATACATTGTTTCCAACTTGAAAGATGCAGCTAATGTGTTGCCTTATAAGTATGAAGATACAAATTACGGACGTTTCACCAAAGGATTGGCCAATACATTATTGCTGAAATTCTACATGATGACTAAGCAATGGGATGAGGCGGAGAAAATAGGACGTGAATTGACAAAACCGGAATATGGTTATAAATTGGTAGACGATTATAACTCTCTGTTCTCTTTATCTGGTGAAAAGAATTCGGAAGTCATATTCTCATGTGTGGCCGAGGCCGGTGTGATGGAACAGAAATGGTTCGCTCACGTACTGACTTCAGACTATCCTCTTCCAGCCGGAATGTCGGTAACTGCCTGGGGAGGGTATAAAATTTCCTGGCCTGCATACGAATCGTATGATCCAAAAGACAAGAGACGCGAAAGAATTATTGGTGAATATACAGGTACGGAGGGCGTACACCATAGCCGGGCGCTTGACCGTGACGGTGGTACGACAGGTATACTTTTCTACGGTGCAATTCCGGTGAAATATAAAATTGAGGGTGTAATAGGAGAGAAGTGCGAAATAGATATGCCCATCTATCGTTATGCGGATGTATTGACTTTACTTTCGGAAGCTATCGTTCGCAATGGAAACAGTATCACTCAAGAGGCGATTGGCCTGTTGAATCAGGTGCGGGTTACTCATGGTGGATTGAAAGCTTATCAATTGAGTGATTTCTCATCAGTAGAAGATTTTCTGGATAAACTATTGGAAGAACGTGGACATGAATTCTATTTTGAAGGAGTGCGCCGTCAGGATTTGATCCGCCATGGAAAATTTATTGAAGCAGCACTTGCCAAAGCAAGATTTGCCGGACAACCGACAGGTAAAATAGAAACGAAAGTGGATGGACAATATAAATATGAGAAATTCCCGTTGCCTACTCATCTGATAACTGAAGGACAAGGCATTATAATTCAAAATCCCGGTTACTAAAAAATAGATAGCATTATGAAACATTTATTATATAGTCTATTAGGAATATTGTTGCTTGCCGGATGTAAGGAAGACAAGTACAATGTGATCATTCCGATGTCGGATATTTACTTGAGCACACCTCAAGATGGAGCGATCATTGATTTGAATGATTTATCGATTGAGAAATATAGTTTCTCTTGGGAGAAGCCTCTGGAAAATGGAGCAAAGCTGCTTATTTGTGCTGACAGGAAATTCAAAGAACCGGTGATAATTGATGCAGGAAAATCGACTTCTGTTGCGATATCTGCATTGACTGCCGATCAGAGTTTTTCTCAATTGGGAATTAAAGCGGGACAGGAAGCAATACTGTATTGGACGGTCAAAGAAACAGGTAATATAACCGCAGCAGCTTCGGAAGCACGCACCATTCGGGTGAAACGTATGACTAGCAAATTAGTGCAGCCGGAAGATTTGACTAAGATTTCCTTGGCTGAAAATGCGCCGGAGACTGCTGTGCAATTTGAATGGAATACCCAGGAATGGCCTGAATCCACCTCGTACTCGCTTTGTTTCTCACTGGATCCCGAAATGAAACAGACGGTTGCCGAACAGAGTGTGGGAGTTGTGAATGGTAAAGCATCATTGACTCATGAAGAACTTCAGGCACTGCTCGATAAACTTTCCATTAAACGTTGGACTTCCAATTCTGTGTATTGGAATGTGAAGACTGATGATGGGCAATGGGTATCGCGTTCTTCCGGAGTATTGAATATGACAGAAATGATGCGCTTCGTCGATGTTCGTGGAGATGAAAAGATTACTTACCGTGTTGTTCGTATATTTTATAGTGATAAAACGTCATTGGTTTGGTTGGCGGATAACCTGCGTGCGACTAAATATGCTGATGGTACAGATATTGAAGCGAATAATTTCAAAAATACACCTGCGTCGCTCGGAGAAGGTAGAGTGAAAGCCTATGGAGTGCATTATCATTACGATATTCGTGATAAGATAGCACCTAAGGGATGGCGTTTGCCGACCATACAGGAATATAAGAATTTGTTTGCGGAAGCCGGAACTGCCGAAGGTCAATGGAATGTATTGAAAGATCCTGAATATTATGAATCAGTAAAAGGACAGGCGCATTTGAACGACTGGAAATTCAATTTGTGTGCTTCCGGTCAATGGAGCGGTGATGCAATCACTAATCATACCGGACCGTATTCTTATCTGTTGGTCACTGATGATATGTCTCATCAATGTATTCTTCATGATGGAGGAGCAACATTGTGGAGTCCTTGGACAACCGGTGCTCCTGCACGTTTTATCTACAATGAAAATTAATCGGGTGAAAATTAAAAGTATATCAATCATGTTAATCAATATAAAGAAAACTATGACCATATTATCTACCTTATTATTAGGTATTATGTGTAGCTTTTGTTCTGATACAATAGATGTATATGCGGGACAATATGGAGAAGAAGACGGAACGAGTGAACCGGAAACTCCGGAGGTAACAGGAAATATTGTACCGATCGAGTCGCTTAGGAATCCCGATAGGGGATTCCACTTGGAATGTAATTTGCTTGCCGACCAAATGAAAAGTCCATATAATGATTATGAGGTTTATGGCAATGATTTGTATACGAAGAAAGTAGAGCAATTTGATGCAAAGGACGATAACCTGACTCTTGTGCAGCAATATATCTACTTAACTAACTGGGTGAGTAAGGATCTGGATGCTGAAGCTCTGTCAAATATCCGCAAGATATTCGAATTGATGAAAGCGCAGGGATATAAAGCCATTCTTCGTTTTGCATACAATCACGCCGGACTGAATACTTCCGGTGGCGAATCCAAACAATGGATTCTCCGGCACATCGAACAACTGACTCCTCTGTTGAATGAATACATTGGACAAATTGCTACCATGCAGGTGGGGTTTATCGGTGCTTGGGGAGAGTGGCATACTTCTCCGTTGATGAATGACCAGAGTGCGAAGAATGCAATCGTCAGTGCTTTATTGAGAGCCTTACCTTCACCTTATTGTGTAGAAATGCGTTATCCGAATCATAAGAAAGCGTTGACACTGGAACAGGAAGGATCTCGTGGACGCATCGGATATGCGAATGATTATTTTACAGCCGGCGAACATCCGCTTGCACCGGGCAATGACTTTGTTCCTAATACGGATGACTACAAGCAGATAACGGAAGAGGTGAAAGCGAACAATTTCTATATGAGCGGTGAGATCCCTTATAATGAGGATACAGAATGGGGATTGGCAGCGTTGATTAGTCCGATAAAATCATTGCGTATTTTGCGCGAACACCGTTACTCGGCATTTGATGTGACACAAAACTTTGATTTGAATATCATGAGTTGGAAACGGGTAAAAGTAAATCCCGCTTTATTAAATGATAATCATATTCTGTTCGATGAGAGTTACTTCAAAGATGAGGAGGGCAATGATGTTGTTCGTTCATTCTATGATTTTGTCCGCGACCATTTGGGCTATCGTCTGAATCTCCAAAGTGAATCGAAAGTAGAAGCAAAAGGTGGAAATCTGGAATATGATCTGACGATTACGAATACCGGTTTTGCTACGGTGATTAATCCGAAAGAGGTATATCTCGTACTGGTTTCCGAAAGCGGTCAGGTAATGAAAGAATTTAAACTGGATGTGGATCCTAAGACTTGGATTCCGTCTACTGATCAGGAACCGAATCAGGCTGCGAAATACACTATCAAAGGAAGTGTGGCAGCCGGTGTGAGCGGGACTTATAAAGTAGGAATCTGGATGCCGGAAAAAGTAGCCGATTGGAAATACAATTCGGTATATGCCATTAAGTTTGCTCAAACAGAAAATGTGACTCATTGGTATGATGATGCAAAAAAATACGCTGTAAACCTGTTCGGAACAGTTACATTCTAAAAATAAATTGATGAATACTTCCGACCGTATGGAATGGATTTCATGTTGCGGTCGGAGTATTCGGAATTCACATCTTATTTGAATGAAGATGAACAAAAATCATAAAACCGTACTTGTTATACTTAACATCATAGTATCATTTCTAATTTCATCCTGTTCCTCCCCCAAGGAACAGGTTAGAATAGGAAATGGTACTTTTACTATCGAGGGAAAGGATGTCCAGTTGATTTGTGGAGAAATGCACTATCCCCGCATTCCGCACGAGTATTGGCGTGACCGCCTGAAGAGAGCGCGTGCGATGGGACTGAATACGGTGTCTGCCTACGTCTTTTGGAACTTCCATGAACGTCAGCCGGGAGAATTTGACTTTAGCGGACAGGCTGATATTGCGGAATTTATCCGTACGGCACAGGAAGAGGGACTGTATGTGATTCTTCGTCCCGGTCCGTATGTATGTGCAGAATGGGATTTCGGAGGTTACCCGTCGTGGCTGCTGAAAGAAAAGGAGCTGACTTATCGTAGTAAAGATCCGCGTTTCCTGTCCTATTGTGAACGATATATCAAAGAACTTGGCAAACAACTGTCTCCTTTGACCATCAATAATGGAGGTAATATTATTATGGTGCAGGTGGAGAATGAATATGGATCGTATGCAGCGGATAAAGAGTATCTTGCCGCTATCCGCGATATGATTAAAGAAGCAGGATTCAATGTTCCGCTATTTACCTGCGACGGTGGTGGACAGGTGGAAGCCGGACATGTTGAGGGTGCATTGCCTACATTGAACGGAGTGTTTGGTGAAGATATATTCAAAGTGGTAGATAAGTACCAAAAGGGCGGTCCCTATTTTGTTGCGGAGTTTTATCCGGCCTGGTTTGATGAGTGGGGCAGACGGCATTCCTCTGTTGCTTATGAACGTCCCGCCGAACAGCTGGACTGGATGTTGAGCCACGGTGTTTCTGTCAGCATGTATATGTTCCACGGTGGTACAAACTTTGAGTATACCAATGGAGCCAATACCGGAGGCGGTTATCAGCCCCAGCCCACAAGCTATGATTATGACGCTCCCTTGGGTGAATGGGGAAATTGTTATCCCAAATATCATGCATTCAGGGAAGTAATTCAGAAATACCTGCCTGCGGGAACAGTATTGCCGGAAGTTCCGGCAGATAATCCGACTACCACTTTTGCAACAGTCGAATTAAAGGAAAGTGCTCCATTAAGGACTGCATTTCATCAGACTACCCAGTCGGAAAATGTACTGTCGATGGAAGATTTGGGGGTTGATTTCGGATATATTCATTATCAGACAACACTCCCCAAAGCGGGAAAACAGAAACTTGTCATACAGGATTTGCGTGACTATGCTGTGATCCTGATAGATGGTAAGCAAGTAACCAGTCTGGATCGTCGTTACAATCAGAACAGTGTGACCTTGGATGTGCCGAAGACACCTGCCACACTGGAGATTCTGGTAGAAAATACCGGACGCGTCAACTACGGCCCCGATATACTGTTTAACCGGAAAGGTATCACCAGCCAAGTTTTGTGGGGAAATGAAAAGTTGACCGGATGGTCTATTACTCCATTGCCTCTGTATAAAGAAAAAGTTTCGGAAATGGAGTTTGGAGAAACCATCAAAGGCGTTCCTGCTTTCCATAAAGGAACGTTTACAGTAGAGAAGAAAGGTGACTGCTTTGTGGATATGAGTCAATGGGGCAAAGGTGCTGTCTGGGTAAATGGCAAATCTCTGGGACGTTTCTGGAATATCGGCCCTCAACAAACACTCTATCTGCCCGCTCCATGGCTGAAAGAGGGAGAAAACGAAATTGTAGTGTTTGAAATGGAAGATACGGGTAAGCGTGTTTTGCAAGGATTGAATCAACCCATTCTGGATAGTCTGGGTATTGATAAGAATTATCAGAAGGGCCAGCGTCGTGCAGTGGCAGGCACTCCGATTCTGGAAGACGGTGATCTTGCATTAAAAACTACTTTGCAGGAGACTAATGAGTGGCAGTCATTCGATTTACCGGTTGCGACTACTCTCCGCCATTTCTGTATAGAGACTCTGTCTTCCTACACAGAGGATAATCAGGCCTGCATTTCGGAAGTGGAACTGATAGATGATAAGGGACAGCCGATTGACAAAACTAAATGGGAAGTCGTTTATGTAAGCAGCGAACAAGCTGATAAGAACTTGGGAATAGCGGAAAACCTGTTTGATGGAGATATCTCTTCTTTTTGGCATACGGATGCAGCTATGGAACCTAATCATCCTCACCGGGTTATTATAGATCTGAAAGAAATTTATAAGGTTTCGGCTTTTCGCGTGAAAGTTCGTAAAGGTTCATTCTTGTCAGGAAAGGTGAAAGATATAAATGTATATGGCCGTCCACAATTCTTCTTATTTCATTGAATAAAACGTAGTAAATAGATAAAATACGACTCTTAATTATTATATTTGACAAACTGTAAATAAAGCTATGTATATACGTCTTTTATTCATTCTATTATTGGGGGCTACATGGATGTGTAGCTGCCAAACCGAACAGTCGCCTGTCAATGCATTGGCAGATCGTGTGACGGAGGGTACTTCGAAAGATCGTATTCTTTTTCGGATGATTGCTGATGAAAACAATCCGTTAAGAGATTATTTTGAAATATCTTCTGAAGAGGGTAAAGTGCTGATAACCGGAAACTCTGATTTGTCTCTGGCTACGGGGTTGAACTGGTATCTGAAATATGTAGCCGGTATTCATCTTTCCTGGAATAATCTTTCGCAGAAGTTACCGGAAATACTACCGCTTCCACAGGAAAAGATACGTAAGGAAACATCCATGCAGGACAGATATTATCTGAACTATTGTACCTATTCTTATTCCATGGCTTTCTGGGATTGGGAGCGTTGGGAAAAAGAAATAGACTGGATGGCAATGCATGGCATCAATATGCCTTTGAGCATCACCGGAATGGAGGTGGTCTGGTACAATTTGCTGAAACGTTTGGGATACACAACAGAAGAAGTCAATGAATTTATTTCCGGCCCGGCCTTTATGGCTTGGTGGCAAATGAATAATCTCGAGGGTTGGGGCGGACCGAACCCCGATAGCTGGTATCAGCAACAAGAAGCACTTCAGAAGAAGATCGTAGCCCGTATGCGGGAGTTGGGTCTTGAACCCGTATTCCCCGGATATGCTGGAATGGTTCCCCGTAACATTGGTGAAAAGCTGGGTTATCAGATCGCTGATCCCGGTAAATGGTGCGGTTTCCCCCGTCCGGCTTTCCTTTCTACGGAAGATGAACATTTCGATTCTTTTGCCGCTATGTATTATGAGGAATTGGAGAGACTTTATGGAAAAGCCAACTATTACAGTATGGACCCATTCCATGAGGGAGGCAACACGGAAGGAGTCGACTTGGCGAAAACGGGTGCTTTCATTATGGCAGCCATGAAGAAAGCCAATCCGAAGGCTGTTTGGATCATTCAAGCCTGGCAGGCAAATCCTCGGGAAGAAATGATTGCTTCTCTTAATCAGGGAGATTTGCTCGTTTTAGATTTATATAGCGAGAAACGTCCCCAATGGGGAGATCCGGACTCCATGTGGTATCGGGAAAAAGGCTTTGGCAAACACGACTGGCTCTATTGTATGTTGCTGAATTTTGGAGGTAATGTCGGCTTGCACGGCCGGATGAATCAGTTGGTGAACGGTTATTATGATGCTTGTGCACACACTAACGGGAAAACGTTGCATGGAGTAGGAGCAACCCCGGAGGGCATAGAGAATAATCCGGTGATGTTCGAACTACTTTACGAACTTCCTTGGCGTGAAGAACGCTTTTCTTCCGATGAATGGTTGCAGACTTACTTGAAAGCTCGTTATGGCAGAGAAGTTTCACCGGAAATAATGGAGGCTTGGCGTGCATTGGAACACACCGTTTACAATGCTCCGAAAGATTATCAGGGTGAAGGAACCATTGAGTCTTTGTTATGTGCCCGTCCGGGTTTCCATCTGGATAGAACTTCCACTTGGGGATATTCCAAACTATTTTATGCTCCGGATTCTACAGCAAAGGCAGCCCGGCTATTTACTTCCGTTGCCGACCAGTATAAAGGAAACAATAATTTTGAATATGACTTGGTAGACATCGTACGTCAGAGTAATGCCGATAAAGGAAATGTGTTACTTGAAGAAATATCACATAGCTATGACCGAAAGGACAAAGAGAATTTCCGCAGACAAACACAGCAATTCCTGGACTTGATATTGGCACAGGATCGTTTGTTATCTACCCGGAAAGAATTCTCCGTTTCCTCTTGGTTGAATGCAGCTCGTTCTTTGGGAACTACAGAAGAAGAAAAGCGATTGTACGAATGGAATGCTTCCGCATTAATCACAGTCTGGGGAGATAGCATTGCTGCCAATCAAGGCGGACTACATGATTATTCGCATCGGGAATGGAGCGGACTCTTGAAAGACTTGTATTATCAGCGTTGGAAAGCCTTCTTTGAGCAGAAACAGGCGGAGCTGGACGGGAAGCCTGCAGGACAGGAAATAAACTTCTATGGGATGGAGAAAGCCTGGGCAGAGAAGAGTAAGGCACAGACATTGAAGAACTAAATAAAAGTAAGTGATATATAAGTAATATGCACGTAATATATAGCCGGGTATGAAACATTACCCGGCTATATTTGTCTTAGCCCCCTTTCATAAAGAGTTTCTAATTTCATTGCTAATAGGAAATTTCTTATATTTGCTGCAACTAATACTTAAACACAATAGTTGCAAATGGAATTTACAGAAGAGCAAATACTGTTGAGAGCTTTGTCACGAGGAGATGAGAAAGCTTTTGAGGTTTTGTTTATGCGTTATTTCCCGAGAGTGAAACGTTTTATATCCGGTTTACTTCAGGATGATATAACAGCAGAGGACTTTGCACAAGATATTCTCCTTAAACTATGGCAGAAGCGTGAGGAGATGGCAAAAATTGAAAATCTGAATGCCTACCTTTATCGGACTTCCCGGAATGCTGTGTACCAGCATTTACGACATATACTTTTGGTGAATGAATATGGAGAAAAGCAACAGGAGAATCTTTCCCGTCAGCAGAATGAGGATGCGGAAAACATTGAGGAAAATATGTTTGCCGAAGAATTACTGCTGTTGATACAGCATACGGTAGAGCAAATGCCCGCTCAACGAAAAAGAATTTATGAGATGAGCCGTAAAGAAGGCAAAAACAATGATGAGATAGCGCAACTGCTTGCAATAAACAAACGGACTGTAGAAAACCATCTCACACAAGCATTGGCTGATATCCGCAAGATGCTGAAACACTTTTATCTTTTCTAAATAAGACCACAAAACTCTTCTTTTATTCTCCTTTTTCAAAAAAGTAGAAAAAAATAGCTTTTAGACTGTGCGTGTATTCTATCTCGTGCATCTTATTAATAAACGAATAGAATAATGAAAAAGAAAAGCATATCAGAACTAATACATTTTTTTGTTCGCCATCCCCTGCAAAACTCTTTGCAGATGAAGTTTTGGTGTTGGCTGGTTTCTCCTGTTGATGCAGAAGATAAAGAAGAAGCTATACAGGAAGAGTGGACGAATATCATCGCTGAACCTGATGAGGCCACCCGGCGTTCATGGTATGAGGTTCGGCGTAAAGCGGGACTTGCAAATCCGATAATAAAACCGCGTTGGGAAATCAAACCGCTTCTTCGCGTTGCTTCTATGATATTAATCCCCTTATTTTCAGTGCTATTGTCGTGGTATTATATAAATGATTATACTGATTCTTGCAAATTGGTAGAATATATTGTTCCCATGGGTGAACGGGGAGAATTGATTTTGCCGGATGGGACAAAGGTACAGGTCAATTCAGAGAGCAGTATCATTTACCCGAAAAGCTTTCGAGGCGATACACGTACTGTTTATCTTTCCGGAGAGGCGAATTTTGATGTCCATAAGGATAAGAAACATCCGTTTATTGTCAAGACATCTTTGTTATCAGTTCGTGCTTTAGGTACGAAGTTTAATATACAGGCATATTCGGAAGACAGGAAAACGACTACAACTCTTGAAAATGGAAAAGTGCAAATCAATAACCTGCTGGCACCAGACAGCTGTTTTATTCTTACTCCCGGTGAACAACTTGAATACAATCACTTGACTAAGAATTATGAAAAACGAAAAATAGATGTGATGATGGCTTCCGGTTGGACACGTGGTGAATTGAATTTTGTCGATTGCCATCTGGAAGATATTCTGAACACATTGGGACGACATTATAATGTAGAAATAAAGGCAGAACCGCATTTATACACAAATGATTTATATACCATTAAGCTTAGAAAGGGTGAACCTCTTCAAGCGGCAATTCATATTGTAACAATGACTGTCGGAGGTATGGAAAGCAAGGTCACAGACAATAAGGTTGTGATACTGACAGCAGCTTCACCGGCGAATAAGAGTAAGAAAGGAGGTACCCATCCATAAAAAGGTTGGACAAAACTGATCCTTTTGTCCAACCCGAAATAAATACCGTTATCATTTAAAATTTTAGGAAATAGTGAACCTTAAATGTAGTATTCATTTAATATACAAAAGTATGAATTTTAATTCTTATTTTACTATAAAACATACAAGTAATTTGCGCATTTTATTGTTAACCTTATTCTTTATAGTCCCTTTGGGCACTATCTATGGGCAGAATCAGTTGATTACCATTGCCGGAAAAAACATAACTTTGTTGAAAGCTTTTGATGCTATTGAAAGTCAGACGCAATTAAGCATTACTTATAGTCGGACTAAAATAGATGTGAATCGGACGTTGAGTGTTGATTTTAAGAAACAAAAACTCTCTGTTGTTCTTGATAAGTTGCTCGCGGGAACGGGATTTACCTATAAGATAGAAAAAGGGTATATCGTTCTGGTTCCCGTACCGGTAAAACAAGAGCAAACGGAAGCAACTTCGAAAAAGATACAAGGAGTGATTGTAGATACGAATGGAGATCCGGTAATTGGTGCCAGTATCCAGGAGAAAGGAGTGGCTGGGAAAGGTGCAGTTTCTGATTTGGATGGAAAATTTAACCTGTCAGTTGCGTCAAATGCTGTATTACTGATTTCATATATCGGTTTTCAGTCTCTTGAAGTAAAGGTGGGAAATCGGACAAACTTGTCTTTGGTATTAAAAGAAGATCATCAGTTGCTGGATGAAGTAGTCGTTATCGGTTATGGAACAATGGAGAAACGTGCTGTGACCAGCTCCATTACTTCCATATCTTCAAAAGATTTAGTGACCGGATTGGGAGGCTCTACCATTGCGACTGCTCTGAAAGGAAAAATCTCCGGTATGAATGTTTCCGAAACTTCCAGTCCGAATGCCTCTGCTAGTTTCCAGCTTCGTGGGGTAGCTTCTATCAATGCTTCTTCTTCCCCTTTGATTGTGATAGACGGAATTCCCGGTGGTGATTTGCGTTCCATCAGTCAAGAAGATATTCAATCCATTGATGTTTTGAAGGATGCCTCTGCAGGTGCTATTTACGGAACAAGGGCGGCCGGTGGTGTCATTCTCGTGACTACCAAGAAAGCGAAAGAAGGTCCTGTCACATTATCATATACAGGAGAACTGTCCACCGAACAAGTTTCCAGAAGGCCACAGGTTCTGGATCGCGATGCTTTCGTGAGGTTCGGTGTGGGAACAGATCTGGGAGCGTCTACCGATTGGTACGGTGAACTTTTAAATGAGGGAGCACTTTCGCAGCGTCATGTTGTCACCCTTTCGGGAGGTGGACATACAGCCAGAATATATGCTACTATTATGGCACAGGATCAGAAAGGTATTGCGATAGGCGATAATCGTAAAGATTATTCGGGGCGTATCAATGCAAACTTTAATCTTCTCAATGACTTATTGGAAATAGGTTTACACACAGAATACCGTGAAGCACATCGGGATCAGCGGAGCAGTAGTTCTTGTTTCGATATGGCATTGAAGATGAATCCGACGGAACATGTTTATGATAGTACTAGTGAAACAGGCTATAATGTATTGGTTGGTGGCAGTGAATATTATAATCCATTAGCGGAAGTTATGCTCAAGCAGACGGATAATGTTGATAAATGGCTCAAGGCGGATGCTACGGTAAAGCTCAATTTGCCTGCCGGATTTTCGGCGCAAGCCACTCTCGGCTGGGAAGATCGCCAGTATCAGCAGACGCATTATGTATCCGCATTACACAGAACATCTTTGAATGGAAGTTATAAAGGAAAGGGATTTCACGGATATAGTAAAACAGTCAATGTTTCTTTTGAACCTACTATTAATTTCATGCGTGTTTTTGCAGAAGACCATACGGTCAGTGCGGTGGCCGGATATAGCTATTGGGAAAACAATTCTGAAAACTTTGATATGTCTAATTTCGATTTCCCTGTGGATGGAGTAGGAGCTTGGGACATGGGAACAGGTAGCTGGCTTTCTGATGGAAAAGCAGCTATGTCTTCCCACAAATATCCTCGTGAACGTCTTATCTCCTTCTTTGGCCGGGCGAATTATAGCTATAAAGACCGTTATATGGTTACAGGAAGCGTTCGTCATGAGGGATCTTCCAAATTTGGAAAGAATCATCGTTGGGGGACATTCTGGGCTGTATCAGGTGGATGGCGTATATCTAATGAAACCTTTCTGCGTGATGTCAGTTTTCTTGATGACCTCAAAGTACGTGTCGGTTATGGTGTGACGGGAAATAACAATTTCTCTGCAGGAGCATCCACAGCCATGTACTCCTCCAATTCAATGTGGCCTTATAACGGTACGTGGATCACTTCTTATGGACCGGCTCGTAATGTCAATAATGACTTGCACTGGGAAAAGAAAGCAGAGCTTAACATCGGTTTGGATTATGCGTTTCTGAATAACCGGCTTTTTGGAAAGTTCGATATATATAAAAGAAGAGTTTCCGGAATGTTATACAATATCAGTGTACCCAATCCTCCTGCCGTTTACGAGAAAACGACTATGAATTATGGTAATCTTGAGAATACCGGATGGGAGTTTGAGATTGGTGGAGTGCCTGTCAAAACCAAAGACTTTAACTGGACAACTACCATGCGTCTATCCCATTCTTCTTCCAAAATCACCTCTTTGTGGGGGAATAATACCTACCAGGATCGGGTAGGATTCCCGTCACCGGGAACGAACGGATCAGCCGGAAGAATTGAAGCAGGAACAAAGATCGGAAGCTATTATATTTGGAAATATGCCGGTATCACGGATAATGGAAGATGGCTTCTGTATGATAAGAACGACAATGTAATTCTTAGCGATAAGAAGACCTATGATGACAAGCGGTACATCGGTAATGCTATTCCTGCATTGATGGTATCGTGGGATCATACCTTCACTTACAAGAACCTCTCTTTAGGTATCAACCTGCGTAGCTGGATCGATTTCGACGTGTTTAATACCATAAATATGTACTATGGACTTTCTGAAGTAGCAGGCCAGAACGTTCTTCGCAATGCGTACATTGATAACCGCCACATCAAAGAAGTAAAGCAGCTTTGCGATTACTGGCTTGAGGATGGCACTTTCTTAAAGATAGACGCCATTAGTTTGGGATATTCTCTTAACATGAAAAAGTGGCAGAAATATATAGATAAGATTGATCTTTACCTGACCGTCCGGAATGTGGCATGTTTCACGAAATATTCAGGACTTAACCCGGAAGTAAATGTCAACGGACTGGACCCCGGTTATGAATGGTTTAATAATATTTATCCTGAAACTCGTAGATATACCGTTGGTATGAAAATCCAATTCTAATATTAAAGTACCTATAAACTAATAAAATGATATGAGACGAAATATTTTAATCATCATCTCCTTCCTCACCCTTCTGGTGTCATCCGGTTGTACAAATCTGGATGAGAAGTGGTATTCCGAAGTCACTCCGGACACTTATTTCACATCTAAGGAAACTGTCTACTCTTTCTTGGTACGCTCTTTCACACATTGGCGTTGGTTTCACGGATTCGACCGTGCCATTCTTCAGGAATGTACAACGGACGAGATGTGTGTCACACAAAAAGGAATACATTATAATGATGTCAGATATTCCCAACTGCAGCATCACGACTGGACACCTCTTCACCCCAACAACGAAGAAACCTGGCGTGGGGTAGGCATGGGAGTGGCAATGGCTTTAGCTTGTAAGGAAGACTTATCCGGTGTGGATTATGTATCACTGGGTATGACGGAAGAATTGAAAGCGGATCATCAGATGCAGCTTCAGACATTGGTTGCCTATTTTTATCTGCGGGGACTTGATTTCTATGGGGGTATGCCTATTTACCGGCGCTCTACTACCGAGGAGGTTCCACGTTCCACTGCACGCGAAACCTTTAATTATGTGGAAGAACTGCTGCTTGCCGCTATTCCCAAATTAGAGAAAAAAAGAGCAGATATGCTGGAAGAAGGCTATTTACGTCAAGGAACTGCCGCCGCCCTTCTTGCTCAATTATATTTTAATGCGGAAGTCTACATGGGAGAGAGCCGTTTTGCTGAATGTGCGCAGGTTTGCCAGGATTTATTAGATGGTAAATACGGTTATTACGAATTGGAGGAAGACTGGTTCGGTCCTTTCACTTTCGATAATAATAAATCTAAGGAAGTAATGTGGTCTGTTCAATCGCAATATGCAAAAGGTACTTTGTTTCAATGGCAGTTCGAACGCTATAATCATTATAATGCAAAGAACTATTTTGATCTAAGCGGCTATTCTTCTACTAACGGTATGCATCTTCAGCCGTCTCTTAAACCCAATGGCGATCCCTATACGGATAAGCTCGGGCGACCTTTTGCTAAGTTCAATAATAAAGATCTTCGTAAAAAATTGTACTTGTATAAAGGGAATGGAAAATACGAAGGAATGTTCCTTTATGGAAAATTACAGCGTACATCAAGAAGTGGCACAGAGGTGAAGTGCACGGGACTGTACGAATATCCGGGTGAGGTTCTTGAATTTGTCGATCAGGTGGCACAATTCAAGAAAGTGAAAGATGGAGAATATTCTTCAGTGAATGAACTTCCCTCCAATATAAGTACTGGGGAAGAGAATTCCGGAATACGTTTGTGTAAACTGCCGGTTCCCGATAATATCGACAAAACCATTGCTTTTAATCCAGATTATCCAGTTATTCGTTTTGCTGAAATCTATTATATGCTTGCTGAATGTAAATATAGAAGCGGCTATAAAAAGGAAGCAGCCAATCTTTTCAATGAAGTGCGTAAACGCAATTTCGAGAACAAAGCCGATCCTGATCCGGTGACCGAAACGAATATCGACAAGTACCGGATTCTTGATGAGTGGATGGTCGAGTTTCTGGGTGAACAGCGTCGTCGTACCGATCTTCGTCGTTGGGGGTTGTATACAACAGGTTCCTGGTGGGATCATAAACCTACTAACGACGATCATTATGAACTTTTTCCTATTCCGGAAAAGTCAATTTCTGTCAGCAATGTCTTGAAGCAAAATCCGGGATACGGAGGCGGCAATGAAATGACTAAAGAAGAAGCCGGTATATACAGTGTTAAACAAATTGATTAATAGAATATAAAGAATAAAACAATGAATAGTAAGATATTATTTCTAGGGGCTGTTATGATGCTGCCTACATTCGCTAGTTGCCAACAGGAAAAGCCTTTTCCGGATGATGCTGTAGATAAAGTGTATGAATACCTTCCGGAGTGGCAGGCAGGTTATTTGGACATTCATCAGATTAGCACGGGAAGAGGGAATGCAGCCTATCTTATTTTCCCGGACGGGACTACCATGTTGCTGGACGCAGGCGATTTGGGAGTGCACACCGGTACCCAGGAGATCATGAAAGCAGTTCCTAATGACTCTAAACGGCCTGCTGAATGGATTGCCCAATATATAAAACATTTCTCATTGCCGTTGAAAAATAACGGTGCTATTGATTATGCCCTGCTCACTCACTTCGATACAGACCATATCGGACAGAATGGAAAACTGGCAATCGAAAAAGTAGGGCTGGACTACAAACTCACCGGAATAACTCATGTGGGTAATCTTCTGGATATTTCCACATTGATAGATCGTGGCTACCCTACCTATGATTATCCGACAGCGGCTAAAGTCACGGGTGCTCATATCTCAAACTATAAATTATATGTTGCTGCTCGTGACCGGGAAGGTAAAAAGAATGAAGGGTTTGTGACAGGAAGTAACACACAAATCAAACTATTGAAAGCTCCAGGTTCCTATCCTACATTCGAAGTTCGTAATATAGTGGGTAACGGTAAAATATGGACAGGCAGCGGAACGACTTCCAAAGAGCTTGTTCCATCTACCGCTTCTTCGAGTGAACAGTTGAACGAGAACCGTTGCAGTTGCGGAATACGTATCACATACGGTAATTTCGATTACTTCTCGGGCGGGGATATTCTTGGAGTGGAAAAAGCACCGGAATGGTTTGATATAGAAACACCTGTAGCTACATTACTGGGTGAAACAGATGTGGTAGTAGCCAATCATCATGCATACTCTGACGCTATGTGCGATACCTACATTTCCCAAGTGAAAGCCCAAGCCTACGTGATTCCCGTATGGGATTACTATCATCCTCAACCGGCCCCGCTAAGCCGGATGTTATCTCAAAGTCTTTATGCCGGTGAACGGTCTGTTTTTGCTGCCGGTCTGGTAGACAGCAACAGAAGTCGGTTGGGAGAGGACGGCTTGAAGATAAAACCTGCCGGACATGTTGTTACGCGTGTTTATCCGGGTGGAGAGAAGTTTCAGATCTTTGTATTAAATGATCGGAATGAAGCTTATGAGATACTATATAAAACAGGTGAGATTAAATCTAATAATTGATGAACATGAAAATTAAAGATTCAATAGCCTGGACAGCTTTTCTGGCTGTGATGGCAATCATAATGTTTCCGTCATGCTCTGACGAAAATGAAGCCGGCATATTGGAAATAACAAATAATGAGATTATTCTTCAGGCGGAAGGTGATCCGGTTCAGGTGGAGGTAAAGTCCAATACCGAGTGGCGCATTGATTTTGCAGAATCAACCTGGTTTTCTACGGATATACGTGGAGCCCAGTCATCAAGAACTTATTTCACTGTGACTTTTGATGAGAATATCAGTGATTCCGAACGTTTCTGTGATATTCGTGTATTTACGAAAGATGGTAAGACTGCGGATGTAATCAAGATAAAACAATTATCCCGTTATCCATTTATTGTTCCTGCCAGTGATAAGATGGAGCTGTTTACCAAAGGAGGTGAATATGAAATGGAGATCTCTACCAATGTGCCCGAAACGGATATCGTTATTACGCCAACGGTGGACTGGGTGCAGGAGTATCGGATAAGTGATGGAAAGCTTTATTTTAATACGGAAACAAATTCGCAATCACCCCGTACAGGAAGTATTGTGTTGAGTTATGACGATCAGTACCAGCGTAAGGTCACGACTACCATTAATCTCTCGCAAGCATATTCTGAATATGCGAATGCGGAACTTGTCAGTTATCCAACCGTACATGGTTATGCTGTCGGTGGAATTACTAACAATGTATATGTTGAAGGAACCATCGTAGCCAATGGCACTTCGAAGAACTTCCCGAGCAATCGCTATGTCATTCAGAATGAGGCAGGAGAGACAGTTGTGTTTGAGTCCGAATCTTTAATTACGTTTGCACAATTTGCCAAAGTGTCATTGTGTCTGAAAGATGGAATGATAAGAGAAGAATCAGAGGGTAGCTTTACTTATAGACTGATTAGCGGTATCACTGCTGCCCACGTAATCAGCTCGGAACTTTCTACCTTCACAATTCCTGAAAGAACGATTGCTGAACTTACGGATAATATGGTATTTAGTCTTGTGACCCTGAAAGATGTCGAGATTGCATCTCCGGTAGGTGCATTCACTAATTTCAAGACTACTGACCCGGGAGCTGCCGATCGTAAGATTAATAAAAACTATTGGGTAGAAAAGTTCCCTGCATATTACAGATACTATCCGACCTGTATAAGAGATAAAAACGGTTCTAATACATATATGCTTACTGCGTTTGAAGCTCCTTATGCTCACGAAACACTTCCTAAAGGTTCGGGAAGCATAACAGGAATGGTGGCGAAAGTGAAACTTACAAATTTCGACATCTCTGAAAGCCGGTTATGTATTCTTCCGCTTAACAGAGAAGATATTAACATCAGTGATATAAACGAGATCACTGATGTGCTTGTAGAATGGGATTGTAATGTACCCGATTGGAAAGAAATAGGCTCTTCTACTTTTACGGATTACCATCCTACGGGTGGCGAGGCATCGCAGGCGAATGCTCTTCTTAGCAAAGACGGAAATAAATATTTCCAGCAAACCTATGCAGACTACATTCTGGGATTCCAGGACGATTTCAGAGGAGATGTTAACCTTAACACGACCGACGGATACTATGGTCGTATGCGAGGCGGTGCTTTTAATAGCAAACCGTGGTCTACAAGTTCATATTTCTACGTAGACAAAATATCGACAGTAGGTATTTCTACATCCTTGTCTCTTCAGGTTGAAATGAATGCAAGTTGGGGAGGTGGCCCTGTTGCAGTGGTTGAATATGCTTATTCGATGAATGGTGAATGGATTAAAGTAGATAATTCTGAGTTTACCATTCTGGGACAGTTTGATAGAACGGCTGCAGGTGGACAGACGGAGAAGAATATTCCTGGTTATAAAGTCTATGACTTTAAGTTGCCGGATGCCTTATTGAACCGTGATAATATTTGCATCAGATTGCGACCGGTCAGACTCCCGGCAGGGGTATCCAGCTTCATGCCGCTTAGACTTGCTAATATCTCAATCAAATACAACAAATAATCAATAGGGAATATATATAAAATAATTGGAAGCAATAAAGGACATATCCTGATTGCTTCCGATTATCTTTTTATATGGATCTTGAAGATCTCTATTAAAAAAAGAACGGTATTTTATTTCTCCAACAATTCTTCTTTATTTTTCCAACAAATCCTTTAAGAAGTCATCCAACTCCTTATCCAACCCTTTCAGCAATTCATCATTTACCAGTATGGTGTCGTCGTCAATCAACAACAATTCTGCTACGGTTTCTTTCTCTTCATCTACCAAGACGAAAGAATAAGGTTTTAGAATAGTCACTTTGTCGAAATCTCCGGCATCCTTCATTCTGCAAAGAATGTTGCGAAGAGAAGGTTCCACGTTTTCAAGGAAATCATCCCCTTCATAAGTAGCCCATTCTTCGATCATGATGTTTGCCAGTTCTTCATCATCATCGTTGTAAATATTAAGTTGTCCCGATGCCTGATCCGGTTGGAGATGGATATCGGTTACGACTGTTTGTTCACAGTTACATGCATATTTAGCGACTACCTTTTGGATAGCCGATTCGATAATAGATAATGATTGTTGGCTCAATTTCATGGGTTCCTTCTTTTTATAAGTTCAAAGGTATAAAAAAAATAAGATTTGATACACAATTTCCTTAAAAATCATCATTAAATCGGCTCATTTGCAATTTTAACTTGGGTAATTGAGCATTTCTCTCCTTTAATTCAGCTAAATACAAGGTAGTAAGATAATAATTCGGCACGTCATCAATGGTAGCTTGAGGACTATCTGTGATGTTCTTTTTATCTATTTTCTTGGCTAGTTGTTGGGCCTTTTCTGCCCATTCTTCCGCTTTAGCCAAACTATCTTTCATTTCGTAGTAAACAGCGATGTTGAGAGCTGCCCGCATTTTTTTCTTTTGGTTCTTGGTTCCTTCGAAAGCCTGACGCCAAAGTTCGTATGCGTCGTCCCATGAATTTTCGCGTACATAAATGGCAGCGTCACGCATGGGAACCGAACCGCCAGTGTAAAGATACCGTGTTCCTTTTTTCCAAATAGGGACAATATATTTCACCGGAACCGTTCCTGCGAATGCTGCCGCTTCTTCCAGCATCTGCTTGTCGGGAATCATGCGAGTGGCAGCTTCTATGGCTGTAACTCCAAAATCCTCCCAAAAAATGCTATCAGTAGGATGGAGCGTAGTCATCGGCCTGCTACGTTCGGGAAGATAAACTTTCACCGTGGGATAAACTTTCACGTCTACCGCTCCTTGAAAGCAGTTGAACTCATCCAGATAACGGACCGTCTTTGTTGCTTTGAGTTGCAGGTTTTCCAGTGCAATAATAAAGTCCACTCCCAGGTTAGAAGCCAGTTGACGCACTTCCTCCTGGCTCAATGTACTTTCGCGGGCCAGTTTATCATTGGCACGTAAGGCAGAATCACAGATAACCACCTCATCGAAGTAGTTCTGCTGTGCAATTTCTTCTGCCAGTGATTCAGTGGCCGTCTTAGGATCTCCATTGGCATAAGCCGTTGCACGACTTACCAATGGTGTACCTTCTTTCATTTTTTCAGTCTCTGTTATCAGTTTATTATCCGGGGCGTCGCTGGTGTTATTCACAATAGCTACTTTCCGGAGTTGCGGAGGAAAGCTCAAGTCGGCAGGTTGCAGATAATCAATGGGGATCTGTTCCAGACTCTGACAGCTACCTAGAGTCAGCAGGAATAAAACGATGAAAGCCAGTGAATAAGATTTTGCCATAGTTTTGTTCTATTTAGTAATTTGAACAAAAGTACAACTTTGGAAGAATAAAAGAAAGTCTCAAACAGTTTTTAACCGTTTGAGACTTTCTTTTATAAGTTGAATATAGAGAGACTATGCCATAAAGCACATTACCCTACAATTTCCAACCTTTAATTTATAATTTTTAATTATTAATTAATCAAAGGTTCTTTCCGTGGCAGTTTTTATACTTTTTGCCGCTTCCGCATGGACAAGGATCGTTACGACCTACTGTCTTCTCTGCACGAATCGGTTCACGTTTCTGCTGTTCACGAGTATCCTGACTTGCAGCAGCCTGCTGGTTCGGATCACTCAAATCTTCTTTGTTTTCGCGATACTTGCTCATATCCTGGCGTTGTTCAGGAGCAGCCTGACGCACTTCTACACGGCGTGCAGCTGATTCATCCGGAGCTTCCTGTACAGGAATTTGTCCGCGCATCAAGATAGATATAGTCTGGTTGTTGATCTTGTTCACCATAGCGTCAAATAAAGTCACGGATTCCAGTTTATAGATCAATAGCGGGTCTTTCTGTTCGTAGCTTGCATTCTGTACGGAATGTTTCAGTTCGTCCAGTTCGCGCAAGTTTTCTTTCCATGCTTCGTCGATTACGTGGAGCAAGATTGATTTCTCGAACGATTTCACCACTTCTTTAGATTCCGATTCGTAAGCCGCTTTCAGGTTACAAGAGATATTGTACATCCGTTTACCGTCTGTGATAGGAATCAGGATGTTTTCGTACATGTGTCCCTGATTTTCATATACCTGTTTGATAACCGGATTAGCGATCTGTGCCAGACGTTCAGTTTTGCGTTTGAAATTCTCCATAGCAATATTGAAAGTCTTTTCGGCCAACTTATCTTTCTTCTCGTTACGGAATTCTTCTTCAGTGAACGGAGTTTCCATGGCCAATGTCTGGAGCAATTCCATCTGGCAACCTTCATAATCGTTGTTCTCGATAGCGTTGGCGCAACGGTCCCAAATCATGTTCACGATATCCATACCGATACGTTCACCCATCAAAGCGTGACGACGTTTCGTATAAACCACCGTACGTTGCTTGTTCATTACGTCGTCATATTCCAACAGACGTTTACGAATACCGAAGTTGTTTTCTTCCACTTTCTTCTGTGCGCGTTCGATGGAGTTGGAAATCATCTTGTGTTCGATCATTTCGCCTTCTTGGAAACCGAGCTTGTCCATTACACTGGCAATGCGGTCGGAAGAGAACAGACGCATCAGGTCGTCTTCCAATGACACGAAGAATACTGAAGAACCCGGGTCGCCCTGACGTCCTGCACGACCACGCAACTGGCGGTCTACACGACGGGATTCGTGACGTTCCGTACCGATGATTGCCAAACCGCCCGCTGCTTTTACTTCCGGACTTAGTTTGATGTCGGTACCACGACCTGCCATATTGGTAGCAATGGTTACCGTGCCGCTCAAACCGGCAGTAGCAACGATGTCTGCTTCTTTCTGGTGCAGCTTAGCATTCAATACCTTGTGCTCAATCTTACGCATGGTAAGCATTTTGCTCAACATTTCGGAGATTTCTACCGAAGTAGTACCCACCAGTACCGGACGTCCTGCTTGAACCAATTTTTCGATTTCCTCAATAACAGCTTTATACTTTTCGCGCTTCGTCTTGTAAACGCGGTCGTTCATATCCTTACGGGAGATCGGACGGTTGGTCGGGATAACGACTACATCTAATTTATAGATGTCCCAAAGTTCGCCTGCTTCCGTTTCAGCAGTACCGGTCATACCGGATAGTTTGTGATACATACGGAAGTAGTTCTGCAAAGTAATGGTAGCGAAGGTCTGTGTAGCAGCTTCCACTTTCACACGTTCCTTGGCTTCGATAGCCTGGTGCAATCCGTCAGAGTAACGACGACCTTCCATAATACGACCGGTCTGCTCGTCTACAATCTTCACCTGACCGTCGATTACTACGTATTCATCGTCTTTTTCGAACATTGTGTAAGCCTTCAACAGCTGATTGATGGTGTGTACACGTTCCGATTTGATGGCATAGTTAGTCAACAACTCATCCTTCTTTTCAAGCAGTTGCTCGTTGGTCAGATTCATGTTTTCCAGTTCCGAAAGCTGTCCGGCGATATCCGGAAGAACGAATAAAGTCGGATCTTCAGAGTTACCGGTAATCAGGTCTACCCCCTTATCTGTCAGGTCTACGCTATTCAACTTTTCGTCGATCACGAAGTACAGTGGATCAGTCACTTCATGCATACGCTTGTTGTTCTGTTCCATGTAGATCTCTTCCGTCTTGAGCATGCCTGCCTTGATTCCCTGTTCACTAAGGAACTTAATCAACGGTTTGTTTTTCGGCAATGCTTTGTGACTGCGGTATAGAGCGAGGAATCCTTCTTCCACCTCTTTCTTATCGTTGGATGCGATCAGTTTTTTTGCTTCGGAAAGATATTTGGTAGCCAGTACCTTTTGTGCTTCTACCAGACGTTCCACTAGTGGACGGAGTTGCTCGAACAACTGGTCATCGCCTTTAGGTACAGGACCGGAGATTATCAACGGAGTACGTGCGTCGTCAATCAATACCGAGTCAACCTCATCGACGATGGCATAGTTGTGCTGACGTTGTACAAGGTCTTTCGGGCTGATAGCCATGTTGTCACGCAGGTAGTCGAAACCGAATTCGTTGTTTGTACCGAAAGTGATATCAGCCAGATATGCCTGACGACGTGCGTCGGAGTTCGGCTGATGGCGGTCGATACAATCTACACTCAAACCGTGGAACATATAAAGAGGACCCATCCATTCGGAGTCACGTTTGGCGAGGTAATCATTCACGGTAACTACGTGTACACCGTTTCCGGTCAATGCGTTGAGGAATACCGGGAGCGTGGCTACCAGTGTTTTACCTTCACCAGTTGCCATTTCCGCAATCTTACCTTTGTGCAGAACGACACCACCGAAGAGCTGTACGTCATAGTGAACCATATTCCATACAGTATCATTACCACCGGCTACCCAGTGATTCTGATAGATGGCCTTGTCACCTTCGATACGTACGAAATCTTTCGTGGCAGCCAGTTGACGGTCGAAGTCCGTAGCAGTTACAACGATTTCTTCATTTTCAGTAAAACGTTTGGCAGTAGCCTTTACGATAGAAAAAGCAACAGGTAGTACTTCGTCCAGTGCTTTTTCATATTTTTCCAGAATTTCTTTTTCTGTCTTATCGATTTGTGCGAAGACTTCTTCGCGGTCTTCCAGTTCGAGAGTTTCAATGCTTGCCTTCAACTCTTCCACTTTCGCACGTTCAGCAGTAGCCGATTCATGGATATATTTTTTGAGTTCTTCCGTTTTGGCACGGAGGGCGTCGTTGTCTAGTTTTTCAATCTCCGGGTAAGCAGCTTTGATCTTTTCCACCCAGGGTTTGATTTCTTTCATGTCTCGTGTGGATTTGTTTCCGAAAATCGAGCTTAAAAATTCATTAAATCCCATGTTATATTATTTAGTTTATTATTTATTTCAATTTCAACGCGGATTAACGCAGATTTATGCAGATTAAAGGAAAGATTAAACTGGATTTTTTTTAATCCGCATAAATCTGCGTTAATCCGCATTGGGGAATCTTTATATCAAGAAACCTCCGCAAAGTTACATTAAAATGCTGATTTATTTATGTTTTGCTCCCTGTTTTTGTGAGTAAATTTTTACCGAAGGTCGGTAATAGGAGCAGAAGTACAGGCGTTGGGAGCCCGGATGCGCATAAAATGTGCCAGTGTAGGCGCAATATGGTCAATGGTTACAGGTGTCTGGATAATGGCCGGTTTCACGGAATGTCCCATGAAAATCAGCGGTGAGGGAATATAAGAATGACGTACCACTTTGTTGTCGCCGCCGTTCTCGTTGACGATCGTCCATCCGGGGAGGACGTCGATTACGAGGTCACCCGAACGTTTGCGGTGGTAGCCGTTACGTATTTTGTAGATTTCCGGAGTCCATGAACCCAGTAATAGCCGGTTAGCCGAATAGGCTTCGTTCACTCCGCTGAACTGCATCAGGAATTCTGCTGACTTTTGTTGGATCTCTGCCAGATTCAGTTCTTTTTTTTCCAATAACTTATGATTCAGATAAATCTGCTGGTTATGGTGAGCTTCCACATACTTTCCTTCGCCATACGTAGCCATCAGGTACATATTCAATAGAGCCGCACAACGGTTGAGATAAAACTCTCCGCCAGGAATCTTGTACAATCCCGAATCGGGCGATTCGCTGTCTATATATCCGGTGGAAGTGACGAAAATAAGCACGTTTTGCAGTCCTACTTTCTTATCAAGAACTTCGAGCAGGTCGGCAATGCTGCGGTCAAGACGCACATAGGTGTCTTGTATTTCCATGGCACATTCCTGTACGGATTTATGCGCATAGTTTCCGGCATAGTAAGTGAGTGCCAATAAGTCAGTAATGTCATCCATGCCGATCGAACTTTTGTTTAATGCTTCTTCGGCAAGCGCATTCACTTCATCGTTTACAAAAGGGCTGGTGATGAAGCGGCGGTACTTGTTATTGCGATCATCATCAAATTTATATTTGAAGAGCATATCCCGCCAATCTGGCAGGAAAGTGTACATGCCCCGGGGAAATATGGGTTCCCATGTCATACCGGCAATACGGAAATCAATCGCTTGACGGTCGTTATATTGGCTTGCCCACCACGGAAACTCTCCATAATAGGTGGTTCCGCTCCATTTTCCGGTGTTGGGATTGATCCAGAAAGCAGCGTTTCCGGCATGTCCGGCTGCGAAAAGTGCGGCATCGCAATCTGGTGCAATGGCATATACGAGTCCTTTGCCTTGTGTCGCTATTTTAAGCTCGTCGGCAATGGTTGAAGTCAGTAGTTTGGTGGGGGCGACAGTCTGGTCGGTGTAATACCCCATAAATGCCGTGTCGTCTGTGCTGTTGACGGGGCGAAGGGTAGAGGCATCCATCCAGCGTTGAGAAATAATTCCGTTCATGGAAGGCGTCGTACCGCTATAAATAGCCGCTATGGCAGAAGCGCGGTCTATACCGCAGAAGGTATATTCGGCGTTATGGAACACTCTTCCCTCTTTCCAAAGACGTTTGAAGCCTTTCTCACCGTAGAGTGACGAAAAAGCCTCCAAATAGTCCGTACGTAATTGGTCAATCGTCAGCCCTACTACTAATTTAGGGGCGGCAGGCAGTGACTGGGCTTGTAGCCCGGTGAAAGTCAGTACGGTGATGAGGGAAGTTAGTAGTCCTTTCATTATTTCTTTTTAGATGTCACAATCAGATTGCTCGCTGAACGTATCAGCAAAACGAGTGCCAAAGGTACAACAGCAAAGTCAAATCTTTGCGGAATTACAGGAAAAAGCACTATAAAAAGTGTTAAAACCATCAGATTCAGGGTTAAATACCAACATTTCTTTCCTTTTCGGACACAATATATAATGTATGGCAAGAAAAAAAGTTGCCCCGGATGGAATACCAATAATAGGAAATTGGAGCTGACTGCCGGGTGTTGGGAGAAGAGTGCGAGGAAGGCGAGGACGCATCCCACAATGCCTGCCATACCAAAAAGAAAGAGGTCGATTCCCCATAATCCGGTTCTCCGGCGGATTCCATAGATTGTGGCGGCGGCTGTCAGTATAAATAAGAGTAAGGAGCATTGAAGCGGAGTAGGCATCCGGCTGCTTTCATCCGGTTCGGGAGTGGCATCGACTACCAGTTCGTTGGCCGTTATGAGTGGACGCTGGATAGAATCGCCTTTAATTTGTGCACCGTCGAAAGCATCCATCAGGTAGAAAGGGGCAAACATCATCTGACGTTGTGTGATGGGCTGATCGGCTTCACTTCCGATACAGAGATCGATGCCGAAACGTGCCCACGGATGTCCTTTGCAATACTGATGTACGATGTCGCGGAAAGTGTGGGAGCCATCCTGCGGTTCTGCGGGATAAATCACTTTTCCTGCAATGCTTTCTTCTATCTTGTCCCGGGGGCGGGTAGCACAATTATCGTAAAAGAAATTATAACGGTACACCCGGTTTTCCGGACGGTAATTTTCTTGTAATAGCCGGATTAGTTCTGTCTTTTCTTCATCGGTCAGATTCAGCGTTTGCTGCCATACGCTGCGTCCGAAAAATGCGTATTCAGCTGCAAAACGTTCATAATCCGTTGCTCCCAGTTGGTAGTCTGTTTCTCCGAGCGAGAAGCGGAAGATGAAGTTGGGAGTGTTGAAACTGAACAATCCGTAGTTGAATACAACGTCAATCCCTTGTGAAGGATTTTCGTAACGGATGGCAGTGTGTCCGAACAGGGAATATATTTCCTCTCCGGGGGCACAAGTCAACAGGCTCAAACGGATGGAGTCGTTGTTGTTGGCAGATGCTTGTCCGGCGGGCAAAAGCAACAGGAAGAAGGAGAGGATGATGTATGAGAAAAACCGTTTCATTAGCTGGTTCGTTTTATTTCGGTGGCAAATATATGAAGAATAGTTGGATTCGGGAAAACGGAGCCTCTATTTTATCAGAATAGAGGCTCTGTTTCATACAAGCAGAGGCTCTATATAGCTTAAACAGAGGCTCTGTTTTCTTTAAATGGAGCCTCTGTTGGGGTGAAATAATGTTTCTGCTTGAACGGAAAATTGATTACAAAATAGTGGAACACTTTTTGGAACACTGTTTTTCTCTTGTAATCTATTGCTTATTAGCTGTTTATGATGTAATAAAAAAAGACTGCCGAACGCAAAGTGGAATACATAATAAACAATAAAAGATAATTGATCTATTTAAAAATAGATAGTTCGATTTTTTTGTTTTTGGGGATTTCTAAAATGAAAAAAGAAGATAATTCCTCTTCTATGCTTCAACTTTTCTTTTTTTACTTTACCTTTGCGCCCACTAAAGAATCAAAAGATTTGAATTTAATAATCGACATAGGAAATACAAAGGCAAAGATTGCTTTCTTCGACGGCGGAGAAATCGTGGATGTAGTAGCTGAATCCAATCAGTCGTTGGGTTGCTTGAAGGCTTTTTGTTCCCAATATCCGGTTGAACAGGGGATTGTGGCTACTGTCATTGATTTAAGCGAAAAGGTATTAGCTGATTTGGCAGCTTTGCCGTTTCCTTTGCTCTGGCTCAATCATCAGACTCCGCTTCCGGTTGTCAACCTGTACGAAACTCCCGAAACATTGGGATATGACCGTATGGCTGCCGTAGTGGGTGCTAATGAGCAGTTTCCTCATCGGGATATATTGGTGATTGATGCGGGAACTTGCATTACTTATGAGTTTATTGACTCAAAAGGTCAGTATCATGGCGGTAATATTTCTCCCGGTATGCAAATGCGTTTCAAAGCACTTCATCAGTTTACAGGACGTTTGCCTCTGGTAGATACCAACGGGCGCAAACTCCCGATGGGACGGGACACCGAAACGGCTATACGTGCCGGAGTGATGAAAGGGATGGAATACGAAATTTCAGGTTATATTGAGTCTATGAAGCATAAATATCCTGAACTTTTGGTTTTTTTAACGGGCGGAGATGATTTTTCTTTTGATAGCAGCGTAAAAAGTATCATCTTTGCAGATAGATTTTTAGTGTTGAAAGGATTAAATAGAATTTTAAACTATAATAATGGTAGGATTTAAACACACACTTTGTGCGCTTTTGCTCACGATGGTTACCGGAATGGCAATCGCTCAAAATAATACAAACTCTCCTTATACACGATATGGCTATGGCGACTTGTCCGATCAGAGTTTCGGTAACAGCAAGGCGATGGGGGGAATTGCTTTTGGACTTCGGGATGGAGCACAGATCAATCCGCTGAATCCTGCTTCGTATACAGCCATTGACTCATTGACATTCCTCTTTGAAGGAGGTGTCAGTCTGCAAAATATGAATATTAGCGGTAGCGGTGTGAAACTGAACGCTAAAAACTCCAGCTTTGACTATCTGGCTATGCAATTTCGTTTGCATCCTAGGATAGCGATGAGTGTCGGATTGCTGCCGTTCTCCAATGTGGGGTATTCTGTGTCGGATACACAGACTGCAACAGATCCGAGTACCGGTGCTACGGCTGATTATGCCAGAAGTTATACTGGCGATGGAGGTTTGCATCAATTATATGCCGGTTTGGGTGTGAAGGTTCTTAAAAATCTTTCGGTAGGTGTGAATGCGTCTTATTTCTGGGGAGATATAAACCGTACACGTGTCGTTTATTATCCCAGTGTATCAGGTGCTTATAATTATAATCACCAATCGGTTGCATCAGTATCGAGTTATAAACTAGATTTTGGAGCACAATATACATTGGATATTGATAAAAAACATTCAGTGACAATTGGAGCTATATATTCTCCGAAGTTGCAATTGGGTAATGACTATAGTGTAACGACACAAATGGTTTCAAATTCTACGGGCACAGCGGTTTCTACTACAACATTGAAACCGGATGCAACGTTTGAAGTTCCTAATACATTTGGTGTCGGATTTACATATAACTATGACAAACGCCTGACAGTTGGTCTGGATTATAGTTTGCAACAATGGTCAAAAACGAAATTTGACGTAAATACACCAGATGAAGCTGTACGTGAAGACTTTAAAGAAACATACACGTATTGCGACCGTCATAAAATATCAGTGGGTGCGGAATACATTCCTAATTTGATTGGACGTTCCTATTTATCCCATATAAAATACCGTTTGGGAGCTTATTATACGACTCCGTATTATAAGGTCGGCGGCAAAGAGGCTACCCGTGAATATGGCGTAACTGCTGGTTTCGGTCTGCCTGTACCCCGTTCCCGTTCCATTCTTAGCATTAGCGGGCAGTTTGTTCGCATCAGTGGACAGGAAGCGGCTTTTGTAAATGAAAATATCTTCCGCGTGAGTATCGGATTGACGTTCAACGAACGTTGGTTCTTCAAACGCAGAGTGGAATAATGGGATGAATCGATGTGAGAGAGAATAGACGACTATATAATAACAACTAAAATTTAGATACAATGAAAATTAAAACGCTTGTGGCTATGTTGTTCCTTTCGGCAGGAGCAACCACTGTGGTAGCACAGGATGCGTCTAACTGTAACTCTAACAGTAGTATTTCGCATGAAGCTGTGCGTGCTGGTAATTTTAAAGATGCGTATACTCCTTGGAAAGCTGTGTTGGAAAACTGCCCGACGCTTCGTTTCTATACCTTTACTGACGGATATAAAATTCTGAAAGGCTTGATGGGACAAATTAAAGACCGGAATAGTGCGGATTATCAGAAATATTTTAATGAACTGATGAATACGCATGACCTGCGTATCAAATATACGGATGAATTCTTGTCTAAAGGTACAAAAGTGTCTTCTGTTGATGAAGCTCTGGGTATCAAAGCGGTAGATTATATTGCTTTTGCTCCGAAGATTGATGTGAATCAGGCCTATCAATGGTTGAGCCAGTCTGTAAACGCTGTGAAAGGTGAATCGGCAGGTGCAACTATCTTCTATTTCCTGCAAATGTCTTTGGATAAACTGAAAACGGATCCGAATCATAAAGAACAGTTCATTCAGGATTATCTGGCTGCTTCTGAATATGTAGATGCTGCTATTGCAGCCGAGGCTAGTGAAGCTAAAAAGAAATCTTTGCTGGGTATCAAAGACAACTTGGTTGCTTTGTTTGTGAACAGTGGAACAGCTGATTGTGAATCATTGCAAAGCATCTATGGACCGAAAGTGGAAGCTAACCAAACAGACTTGGCTTACTTGAAGAAAGTAATCGATATCATGAAAATGATGAAATGTACTGAAAGTGACGCTTATCAACAGGCTTCTTTCTATTCTTATAAGATAGAACCTACTGCAGAAGCAGCTACCGGATGTGCTTATCAGGCATTTAAGAAAGGTGATATTGACGGTGCGGTGAAATTCTTCGATGAAGCAGTGAATCTGGAAACAGACAATATGAAGAAGGCTGAAAAAGCATACGCTGCTGCAGCAGTACTGGCTTCTGCCAAGAAACTGTCTCAAGCAAGAGCTTATTGCCAGAAAGCAATTGGTTTCAACGAGAATTATGGTGCTCCTTATATCCTGATTGCTAACCTTTATGCAATGAGTCCTAACTGGAGCGACGAATCTGCTCTGAACAAGTGTACTTACTTTGCAGTGATCGATAAACTGCAACGTGCAAAACAAGTGGATCCGAGCGTAGCTGAAGAAGCTAACAAATTGATCGGTAGATATTCAGGTCATACTCCGCAAGCTAAAGACCTATTTATGTTAGGTTATAAGCAAGGCGACCGCATCACTATCGGCGGTTGGATAGGAGAGACTACAACGATTAGATAAATGTATGTTGCGAAAACGAAGAAACCGTTTATTGCATAAAAGCATGAGCATAACAATCACCTTCGGGGTGATTGTTATGCTTCTTTTATTATCTTCCTGTGGCGGAAAGAAGAAAGCTATGGGTGAGGCCATCACTGAACGTGATTCTCTTCCGATGATGACAACATTGGGAGTCACCACCCTTATCTCCGATTCCGGAGTGACACGCTACAGAGTGAATACGGAAGAATGGTCGGTGTACGACCGTAAGAAACCATCCTATTGGGCCTTTGAGAAAGGCGTATATCTGGAACAGTTCGACTCTATCTTTCATATAGAAGCCAGTATCAAAGCGGATACTGCCTACTATTATGACAAAGAAAGGCTTTGGAAGCTGATAGGGAACGTAGATATACAGAACCGGAAAGGAGAGCGTTTTAATACGGAACTGCTGTACTGGAACGAAGCTACCCAGAAGGTGTATTCTGACAAGTTTATACGTATTCAACAACCGGACAGAATTATTACAGGGCATGGATTCGACTCGAACCAGCAAATGACCATATATACCATCCATAATATCGAAGGCATTTTCTATGTGGATGAGGAAGCGGGTGGTCCGCCCCAACCGGAAACGAAAGCACTGCCGGATTCAGTGAAAAAAGATTCAGCGAAATAGGCGAAGTACTATCAATCGTACATCGTAAATCGTCTAATCGTAAATCAGAACTTATGAATATTTATATCTCTCTAATTATCACCATGGTCTTCTCCGCCTTCTTTTCAGGAATGGAGATCGCCTTTGTGTCGGTAGACAAACTGCGTTTTGAGATGGAACGTAAGGGGGGAATTACGTCCCGCATCCTCTCCATCTTCTTCAAGAACCCGAATGAATTTATCTCTACCATGTTGGTGGGGAATAACATCGCCCTGGTCATCTATGGTATCCTGATGGCACAGATTATCGGTGATAATTTGCTGGCAGGATTCATTGACAATCATTTTCTGATGGTGCTGGCGCAGACTATAATTTCTACCCTTATCATTCTGGTGACCGGAGAGTTTCTGCCGAAAACAATCTTCAAAATCAATCCCAATCTGGTATTGAATATTTTTGCCATTCCACTTATTGTTTGTTATGTCATTCTATATCCTATTTCCAAACTGGCTTCCGGTTTGTCCTGCTTATTTCTTCGTGTCTTTGGAATGAAGGTCAACAAGGATGCGTCCGATAGAGCGTTTGGGAAAGTAGACTTGGATTACTTCGTGCAAAGCAGTATTGATAATGCCGAGAATGAGGAAGAACTGGATACGGAAGTGAAAATCTTCCAGAACGCTTTGGATTTCTCGAACATAAAAATCCGTGACTGTATCGTTCCCCGTACTGAAGTGGTGGCCGTTGATCTGACAACTTCACTGGACGAGTTGAAAAGCCGCTTCATCGAATCCGGAATCTCCAAGATCATTGTGTATGATGGAAATATCGATAATGTAGTGGGTTATATCCATTCGTCAGAAATGTTTCGTGCTCCGAAAAACTGGCATGAGAATGTGAAGCAAGTGCCGATTGTACCCGAAACCATGTCCGCCCATAAATTGATGAAACTCTTCATGCAGCAAAAGAAAACGATTGCCGTAGTGGTGGATGAATTTGGCGGAACATCCGGCATCGTATCTCTGGAAGACCTCGTGGAAGAAATCTTTGGAGATATAGAGGATGAGCACGATAATACTTCCTACATCAGCAAGCAGATCGACGAACGCGAGTATGTGTTGTCCGCCCGCTTGGAGATAGAAAAAGTCAATGAGACGTTCGGACTTGATTTGCCCGAATCGGACGATTATCTGACGGTAGGAGGGCTGATTCTGAACCAATATCAGAGCTTCCCGAAGCTGCATGAAGTGGTGCGGGTAGGACGTTATCAATTCAAGATAATTAAGGTCACAGCGACAAAAATAGAACTCGTGCGATTAAAAGTCTTGGAATAATGACGATAATCAAGAAATTTTTAGCCAATAAATAGATGCATATTAGCATTTTTTGTATCTTCGTGCGCTAAAACGACAAAAGAAAGAAATAATAATAAACATAAATCGTATTAATCAAAATGGCAACGTTACAAAACATTAGGTCGAAAGGACCTCTATTGGTGATTGTTATCGGCTTGGCGCTGTTTGCTTTCATTGCGGGTGACGCATGGAAGGTGATGCAGCCGCATCAGGCACATGACGTAGGTGAGGTGAACGGAGACGCTCTTTCCGCTCAAGAGTATCAGAATTTGGTAGAAGAATATACCGAAGTGGTGAAACTCATGCGTGGGGTGACCGCCTTGAATGACGAACAAACCAATCAGGTGCGCGATGAAGTATGGCGTTCCTACGTAAACAATAAACTGGTTGAAAAAGAAGCAAAAGCACTGGGACTGACTGTTTCTGCTGCTGAAATTCAGGACATCCTGAAAGCTGGCGTTCATCCTTTGTTGAGACAAACTCCTTTCCAGAATCCGCAAACAGGCAACTTCGACAAGGATATGTTGAACAAGTTCCTCGTGGAATATGCCAAGATGAGCGAGTCACAGATGCCGGCACAGTATGCTGAACAATACAACAATATGTATAAATACTGGTCGTTCATCCAGAAAACGTTGATTCAGAGCCGTCTGGCTGAAAAATACCAGGCATTGGTTTCTAAAGCTCTTCTTTCTAATCCGGTGGAAGCACAGGATGCTTTCGACGCAAGAGTAAACCAGTACAATGTGTTGATGGCTGGTATTCCTTACTCTTCTGTGGTAGATTCTACAATTGTAGTGAAAGAATCGGAACTGAAAGATTTGTATAACAAGAAGAAAGAACAATTCAAGCAATATCAGGAAACTCGTGACGTCAAATATATTGATGTACAGGTAACTGCAAGTGCTGAAGACAGAGCAGCTATCCAGAAAGAAGTAGACGAAGCTACTGCACAGTTGGCTACCACTACGGATGATTATACTTCTTTTATCCGTTCGGTTGGCTCGGAAGCTCCTTATGTAGACTTGTTCTATAACAAGACAGCTTTCCCGTCAGATGTAGTTGCACGTTTGGACTCTGCTTCTGTTGGTGCTATTTATGGTCCTTACTATAACGGAGCCGACAATACAATCAACTCTTTTAAAGTAGTTGCTAAGGCTGCTGCTGCCGACTCTGTGGAATTCCGTCAGATTCAGGTATACGCAGAAGATGCAGTGAAGACAAAGACATTGGCTGACAGTATCTATAACGCTATTAAAGGCGGTGCTAACTTTGCAGATGTTGCAAAGAAATATGGCCAGACTGGTGATGCTAACTGGATCACTTCTGCACAGTATGAAGGTGCACAGCTAGATGGTGACAACCTGAAATTCATCTCTGCTATCAACAATACAGGTGTGAACGAACTGGTGAACTTGCCGATGGGACAAGCAAATGTAATCCTTCAGGTGACTAACAAGAAATCTGTGAAAGACAAATATAAAGTAGCTGTTATCAAGCGTGAAGTAGAGTTCAGTAAAGAAACTTACAACCGTGCTTATAATGATTTCAGTCAGTTTATCGCAGCTAACCCTAGTGTAGAAAAGATGGTAGCTAACGCTGAAGAAGCTGGTTACAGATTGCTCGACAGAATGGACTTGAGTAGCTCTGAACATAACATCGGTGGCGTGAGAGGTACAAAAGAGGCTTTGAGATGGACATTTGATAAAGCGAAACCGGGTGATGTTTCCGGCTTGTACGAATGTGGCGAAAGCGATCACCTGATGGTGGTAGGTCTGGTAAGCATTAAACCGGAAGGATACCGTCCGTTGAAAGCTGTACAGGATCAGTTGAGAGCTGAAATCGTGAAAGATAAGAAAGCTGAAAAGATCATGGCTGACATGAAAGCTGCCAATGCAACTTCATTCAACCAGTACAAAGATATGACTAATGCAGTCAGCGACTCTTTGAAGATGGTTACTTTTGCAGCCCCTGCTTATGTGTCAGCATTGCGCAGCAGCGAGCCGCTGGTAGGTGCTTATGCTTCTGTTGCTCCGGAAAATCAGTTGAGTGCTCCTATTAAAGGTAACGCTGGAGTATTTGTATTGCAAGTATACGGTAAAGACAAGTTGAACGAAACATTCGACGCAAAAGCTGAAGAAGCTACGCTGACTAACATGCACGCACGTTTTGCCAGCCGTCTGATGAACGACTTGTATCTGAAAGCAAACGTAAAAGATACACGCTTCCTGTTCTTCTAAAGAAGTAATAGGAATAGATATTTAGGCACGGATTACACGGATTTACACGGTTTTAACTTATGAGAGAACCGCGAAATCCGTGTAATCCGTGCCTTTTTTATTCTCATTTTCGTTTACGATCTTTGTTATCTGATAAATTTTCCATACCTTGCCAATCTTTAATTGGCTTTGTGAAATACTTCATTAACTAATATGAATCTATATTATGACCAAACAACTAGCCCAGTATTCAGTTCCCACTGAAAATTCACGTATCATTCGTGTATTCCTTTCGTCAACGTTCAGAGACATGGAGATGGAACGCTCTGCATTAGTCAAACTTTTTAAGGGCTTGCAAGTGAAGGCTGCCAGCCGTGGTGTTACCATTTCATTGGTCGACCTGCGTTGGGGCATCACAGAAGAAGATGCAAAAAGTGGCAAGGTGGTCGAAATCTGTTTGAAAGAAATAGTGCATTCCCGGCCTTTTTTCATTGGCATGGTAGGTGAACGCTATGGATGGTGTCCCAGTTATGAAGATATATCGCAGACTTTCAGTGATAGCCTGGAATATAGTTGGGTGGAAGATGATTTGAATAACCACTTGAGTGTGACAGAGATGGAAATGCAGTTTGGAGTACTGCGCAATCCCGAACCGTTGCATGCCTATTTTTATATCAAACAGTCTGCTACTGATCCCTCTTGTCCTAAAGAGGAGTTTCATAAGCTGCAGCATCTTAAAGAGTGTCTTTTGCAGCAGGAACGCTATCCTGTGCAAGAGTATGATTCGCCCGAGCAGCTATGTCAATTTGTAGAATCAGCTTTCACAGAACTGCTCGAACAAGAGTTTCCTAGTGTATTGACTGTGGAAGATAACCAGGCATTGCAAGAACAGTTAACCCGTAATGAACTCTTATTTAATTATCATCCAATACCTGAAGCGGATCAGGCTTTTTCCGATTTCTTAGCTGCGGATGAGCAACGGTGTCTGGTTGTAACGGGTGATCGTGGTCTTGGTAAGAGTGCTCTGCTGGCTCATTGGAGTGATTGGGTGAACAATGATACGCAGATGATTCCCATATATCATCGACTGGACAATACTACGCTGTCTTCTTATCCGGAGACTTTGGTGAGGGCATTAGCTGCCAAATGTCAGAATGCACTCAAATGTCAGACTTTAGGTGAAGAAGATTTGTTTACCGCTGAAGTTTCAAAGGAATCAGATTCAACTCAAGGTACAGCCAGATCGATTCTGGATATTGTGAGAGAATCAATGGTGTTTGGGAATAATGTATTGGACGGTTTTTCAGAAAACACACTTCGAAACATTAAAGAAATTGAGGAAGATTTGAATTCTATTCAAAAGTTCAGTCAGTTATGGGCTGCGCTGGGGAGATCAAAATATGCTATCATTTTATTGATTGATGATATCAGTTATCTAAATTCAACGGAAGTGTCTCTGTTTTCTTTATTCGGATCTATACCGTCTAATGTGAAGGTCGTGTTAAGTTTTGCTGCATCATCTACTGCATATCTGCCTTTTGTCCGGAACGGGTACGTTCATTACCGGTTGAATGGCTTTTCGCAGACTGATGCAAAGTCGTTTTCAAAACAATATTTGTCTACTTATTCTAAAGCTCTGTCTGCACAGCAAGAAGATATTCTTAGCTCATGGGGGCTGGCTAAACAACCGCGCTGCTTAAATGTATTGCTCAATGAATTAGTTTCGTTTGGTCAATATGATACTCTTAGTGAATATATGAGTGGATATTGTCAGATAAACGAGATTGCCCAATTCTACGACAGTGTGCTCCGGCGTTTGTCGTCTGATTATGGTTTCGATAGGATTGGAAGAGCGCTTTTAATGCTTTCACTTACTTTAGAAGGATTTACCGAAGATGAGGTAAAGAGTATGACAGGTATTAATCAGCTGCTTTGGTCGCAGTTGAGAGTGGAAATGAGTAGTTGGCTCACCAACAAAGGGGGGCGATATTGCATTTGTGATACACAAATGATAGAGGCGATTGAACGGTGTTTTGCTCAAGATGACGTGTCTATAGACGAGTGTCGCAAGGAAATAATTGTTGCTCTTCTGGATGATAGCGATACTCTTTCGCATCCTTTGACTTTTGCTGATTATAACTATCGCATGAAGCAGTTTTGTTACCATGATTCTTATCGCTATCAAGTGGAAATTACTTATCAAAGTTATAAGATGCAACATTGGGACTTTTTAAGAGATTGGATTTGTGATGCGGAAACCTTCGAAATCCTGTATCGCACTAATTATTCTCTATTAGAAGATTGTTGGAAGGCGATAATGAACGATAACCCTTCGCTTACGCCTGCAGCCTATGCTGAATTGGACTTTAGTCAGATTGACTCTTTTTTGATTCCTGTCATTGCTAATGACATGGCTACTTTCTTAAGCAGCTCTTTCCATCTGACGAAGGCGGCAATGGAGGTGAGCGAGAAAAGTATGGAAGGAGAAGCGATACCGTTAATTGCCAAGTCGGTATTAAAGATGAATGAAGGATGCCGGTACGCCCGCAATGAAGAATACGAAACGGCATGCGACTGTTTCTTGAAAGCATTGGTGATGCAGGAAAGTATTGTACCAACTCCGGAATTGGAGATTGCCAATACCTGTCGGAATCTGGCTCTGGCATATTACTACAATGAGCAATACAATGAAGCTGCGATTTATTTGAATAGGGCGCTTAATTATCATGCGGCTTCTACTGACGAGAAGAGTCAGGCAGAAGTTATTGAACTTTCCGAATTTTTGGCTTATTGTGATTATTATAGGGATGAGGAAGAGAGTGCCGCCAAGAAATTCCGGAAAGTGGCTGAAATGCACGAATCTTTGAATGGCAGACTGTCGAGTGGAGTGGCTAAATGTTTGCGTATGCAGGGAAAATGTCTTTATTATATTAAGCGATATGATGAAGCGTGGAGTTTGGTGAATGAGGCGTTGGGTATTGCTGTACAGATAGATAATAGGAAACAGATCGTGGCTTGTCACAAAGAGTTGTATCATTTGTGCAAAGAGTTTAAACGGGTGATGAAGGAGCGTGGAGATGAACAAAGTTCTACTTTATTTTTTCGTGAGTCTCTTCTGCATGAAAAGTTTTTCAGTGAAAAGCCGCGTCTGGCTGAATTAACTGTCCGTTACGAGGCATTGAGATGTGATATTATGCGACAATATTACGAGAATAAGGAGTATGGGAACGTAATTCGTATTGCAACGACTTTAGATATTCACGAGGATATTGATCCTGATGTTTCTAGTGAGGTCTGTTACTACGAAGCGCAAGCTTATGCAAAGATGGAAAATTATCCAATGGCGAAAGATGCTTTCTTAAAAGAGTTTGAACTACGGAAGAAGTACTTGGGATGGGAGGATGATCATACGATTCTGGCTTGTCAAAATCTAGGGGTTTTACACAGTTTTTGTAATGAACGGGAAGATGCGTTGTCCTGTTTTCGTGAGGCGTACGATCATGAAGTGAAAAGGAATGGTAGTGACTCGGAAATGGCGAAAAAGCTGCTTCAATATATAGATGTGGTTCGTTCATAACTTGGGGCTACTTCCCTTTTTTGTTAACTTTTGCATTCTCGCTATATAGAAATCGACTTTATTTCCTTACATTTGCAAATATAAACCATCAACAGAAAGAAGAATGTCTAAATATCCCCTTTTAGGAATGACTCTTGTAGAGCTTCAATCATTGACAAAAAGACTGGGTATGCCCGGCTTTGCTGCCAAACAGATTGCATCATGGCTTTACGAAAAGAAGGTAGCCTCGATTGATGAAATGACTAATTTGTCGTTGAAACACCGGGAGTTGCTCAAGCAGAACTATGAGGTGGGAGCAGCTGCTCCGGTAGATGAAATGCGCTCTGTAGATGGTACGGTGAAGTATCTTTATAAAGTTGGTGAGAATCATTTTGTTGAGTCGGTTTATATTCCGGATGACGACCGGGCAACGTTGTGTGTGTCTTCACAAGTAGGTTGCAAGATGAACTGTAAGTTCTGCATGACGGGTAAACAAGGCTATACCGCCAACCTGACCGCCAGTCAGATCATCAACCAGGTTCATTCGTTGCCGGAACGCGACAAACTGACCAATGTCGTGATGATGGGAATGGGCGAACCGCTTGATAATTTGGATGAGGTGCTGAAAGCATTGGAACTACTGACCGCTACCTATGGCTATGCTTGGAGCCCGAAGCGTATCACACTTTCTACAGTCGGACTACGGAAAGGATTGCAGCGTTTTATCGAAGAAAACGATTGCCATCTCGCCATCAGTCTTCACTCTCCATTGACAGCTCAACGCTCCGAATTGATGCCGGCAGAAAGGGCATATTCGATCACCGAGATGGTGGAACTGTTAAAAAACTATGATTTTAGCAAACAACGTCGACTTTCATTTGAATATATTGTTTTTAAAGGGCTTAATGATTCGCAGGTCTATGCCAAAGAGCTACTGAAGCTTCTTCGCGGACTGGATTGCAGGGTGAATCTGATTCGTTTTCATGCCATACCGGGAGTAGACCTCGAAGGAGCGGACATGGAAACGATGACCCGTTTTCGTGATTATCTGACGTCACACGGGCTTTTCACCACCATCCGTTCTTCAAGAGGAGAAGATATTTTTGCAGCTTGTGGTATGTTGTCGACAGCGAAACAGGAAGAAAATAATGAGAGTTAATATATAAAACCGAACATCATGAAAAAGTACTTTTTTTATTTAAGCATCGCTTTGGTAGCCTTTGTCGTTGCTTCTTGTGGTCTGAAAGGAAATCACACCTCTAGTGGTCGTGCCTATGAGCTTCTGGTTGTAGTAGATCACGGTGTTTGGGATCGTGCTGCCGGAAGGGCTTTACATGATGCGCTCGATTCCGATATGCCCGGTTTGCCGCAGTCGGAACCTTCTTTCCGGATTATGTATACTTCACCGAAAGACTATGATTCTACATTGAAGCTGATACGTAACATTATTATTGTAGATATACAGGATATATATACGAAAGCATCTTTCAAATATGCGAAAGACGTATATGCCAATCCGCAAATGATATTGACTATCCAGGCTCCGAACGAAGAAGAGTTTGAAAAGTTTGTAGAAGAGAATAAAAAGACGATTGTGGACTTCTTTACCCGTGCGGAAATGAACCGTCAGATTACGTTATTGGAAGAAAAACACAGTAACTTTATCTCCAACAAAGTGGATAGCCTGTTCGGCTGCAATATCTGGTTGCCTTCCGAACTGACCAATTCTAAAACCGGTGAGAACTTTTTCTGGGCTTCTACCAACACAGGTACTGCCGACCGTAATTTTGTGATGTACTCTTATCCTTATACTGACAAGGATACATTTACGAAAGAATATTTTGTGCATAAGCGTGACTCTGTGATGCAAGCCAATATCCCCGGATTCAAAGAAGGCGTTTATATGTCGACTGACAGTTTGCTGACTGACGTTCGTCCCATCAATGTACAGAACAGCTACACGATGGAAGCACGCGGCTTGTGGCGTATGAAGGGTGATTTTATGGGTGGCCCATACGTTTCCCACACTCGCCTGGACGAGAAAAACCAACGAATTATTACAGCAGAAATATTTGTTTATTCACCTGATAAAATGAAACGCAACCTGGTACGCCAGATGGAAGCATCTCTTTATACACTGAAACTTCCGAATGAAGTTCAGCAGAATCAAATTCCATTGGGAGGTGTATCCAAGGAGGCAGCGGAACAAACTAAAAAATAAAAACATGGAAGATAACAAGATAAGAATAGGTATCACCCAGGGAGATATTAACGGGGTGGGCTATGAGGTGATTCTGAAGACATTTTCCGACCCTACAATGTTGGAACTATGTACTCCGATCATTTACGGTTCACCAAAAGTAGCGGCTTATCATCGTAAAGCGTTGGACATACAGACGAATTTCAGTATTGTCAACTCTGCTACCGAAGCGGGATACAACCGCTTGAGTGTGGTGAACTGCACGGATGATGAGGTGAAAGTGGAATTTTCCAAACCCGATCCCGAAGCGGGTAAAGCTGCGTTGGGAGCCTTGGAACGTGCCATTGAAGAATATCGCGAAGGTTTGATCGACGTCATCGTGACAGCTCCGATCAACAAACATACGATTCAGTCGGAAGAATTTTCATTCCCCGGACATACGGAATATATCGAAGAACGTCTGGGTAACGGTAATAAATCATTGATGATTTTGATGAAGAATGACTTCCGGGTAGCTTTGGTTACGACGCATATCCCTGTCAGAGAGATTGCCACTACGATTACCAAGGAACTGATTCAGGAGAAGCTGATGATATTCCATCGTTGCTTGAAACAGGATTTCGGCATTGGTGCTCCGCGTATCGCGGTACTCTCTCTCAACCCTCACGCCGGAGATGGTGGTTTGTTGGGAATGGAAGAACAGGAAGTGATTATTCCTGCCATGAAAGAAATGGAAGAGAAAGGAATCCTTAGTTACGGTCCTTATGCGGCCGATGGCTTTATGGGTTCAGGCAATTATACTCATTTTGACGGTATCCTGGCAATGTATCACGATCAGGGGCTGGCTCCGTTCAAAGCATTGGCTATGGAAGACGGAGTGAACTATACGGCAGGTCTGCCGGTGGTACGTACTTCTCCGGCTCATGGTACTGCTTATGATATTGCAGGCAAGGGAGTGGCTTGTGAAGATTCTTTCCGTCAGGCAATTTATGTTGCCATCGACGTGTTCCGTAATCGTCAGCGGGAAAAGGTGGCTCGTGCCAATCCGTTGCGTAAACAGTATTACGAGAAACGTGATGATAGTGATAAACTGAAACTGGATACAGTAGACGAAGAATAAGTATTAAGTATAAAGTATTAAGTATTATCACAGTCGATCATTTGCAAGGTTAATACTTAATACTTTATACTTAATACTTTATACTGGCTTAATACTTAAAATAGATGACAAAAGCAGAGATACAACAAGTGAAACAACGTTTCGGTATTATAGGTAATACCGAAGCATTGTTGCGCGCCATAGATGTTGCCATTCAGGTAGCTCCTACCGATTTGTCTGTGCTGATTACCGGAGAAAGTGGAGTCGGAAAAGAAAGTTTTCCGCAGATTATTCATCAATATAGCCGGAGGAAGCACGGGCAGTATATTGCTGTCAACTGTGGTGCTATTCCGGAAGGTACGATTGATTCCGAACTGTTCGGGCATGAGAAGGGTGCGTTTACCGGTGCGATTGGCGAACGGAAAGGGTACTTTGGCGAAGCCGACGGTGGTACTATTTTCCTTGACGAAGTAGGGGAGTTGCCGATGCCTACCCAGGCACGTTTGCTTCGTGTGTTGGAGAGTGGCGAGTTTATAAAAGTAGGTTCGTCCAAAGTACAAAAGACGGATGTACGTATTGTTGCAGCTACCAATGTCAATCTTACACAAGCGATTGCCGAAGGACGTTTCCGTGAAGATTTATATTACCGGTTGAATACGGTACCTATCCAGATTCCCCCTTTGCGTGAACGTGGGGACGATGTGCTCCTGTTGTTCCGTAAGTTTTCCGCAGACTTTGCAGAGAAATACCGGATGCCCGCTATTCAGCTGACGGAGGATGCCAAGAAAGAATTGCTGGCTTATCCGTGGCCCGGTAACGTGCGCCAGCTGAAGAACATCACCGAGCAAATATCCATCATTGAAACAAACAGAGAGATCACTGCCGCCATCTTGCAGAATTATCTTCCCGCACAAAATATACAACGTCTTCCCGCACTGATGGGAACACGCGAAAGTAAAGGCTTTGAAAGTGAACGGGAGATTCTTTATTCCGTTCTGTTCGATATGCGCCAGGAGGTAGCGGAGTTGAAGAAGATGGTACACAACCTGATGGCTGAACGTGCCGGACAGGTGGGGCAGGTAGGACAAGTGGGAACGGTGGTTACTACCCCGGTGGTGACGACACACCAACCTTCGGTACCTGCTATCATTCATACCATGCAGCCTGCGGTTTGCAAGGATGATGATGACATACAAGACACGGAAGAATATGTAGAAGAACCTCCTTTGTCACTGGACGAAGTGGAAAAAGAAATGATACGCAAAGCACTTGAAAGGCATCATGGAAAGCGGAAAAGTGCAGCTAAGGACTTGAATATTTCCGAGCGTACACTTTATAGAAAAATAAAAGAATATGAATTGGATTAAGAAAATAATACGCCCTTTGGTACTGTTCGTTTTACCGGTGGTAGTCATTGCGTGCACTGTCTCCTATAAGTTTAACGGATCGTCTATCAATTATGATAAGGTAAAGACTATTTCGATAGCAGATTTCCCGATCAAGTCGGAGTATGTGTATGCTCCGTTGGCGACCAAGTTCAATGAAGACCTGAAAGATATCTTCATCCGGCAAACCCGTCTGCAACTGCTCAAGCCGAATCAGAATGCCGACTTGCAGATTGACGGAGAAATCACAGGATACAATCAGTATAACCAGGCAGTATCTGCCGACGGTTACTCTTCGGAAACAAAATTGACTATCACCGTCAATGTACGCTTTGTCAACAATACCAATCATGCCGAAGACTTTGAACAACAGTTTTCTGCTTTCCGTACCTACGACTCTACCCAGTTGCTGACTGCCGTACAGGACGGATTGATTGCTGAAATGTCTAAAGAGATCACCGACCAAATTTTTAATGCAACTGTAGCAAACTGGTAATATAAATGACTTCTGTTAACTTTCAACAATGGATACAGCATCCCGAGATGCTGAATAGGGATACTTTATACGAACTGCGCAATCTTCTTGCGAGATATCCGTATTTTCAGTCGCTCCGTTTGCTGTATTTGAAAAACCTGTATGTTCTCCATGATATTAGTTTTGGTGGGGAACTGCGAAAAGCGGTTCTTTACATCGCAGACAGACGACAGTTGTTCCAGTTGATTGAAGGTGACCGCTATGATGTGCAGGCGCGGAAAAAAGGAGTACCTCTCACGGAGGTACTGAAAGACGAGCCGTCTGTAGACCGCACATTGGCATTGATTGACGCTTTCTTGTCCACAGTCCCCGAAGAAGTAGCGGCCCAGACCGGCTTCGACTATTCGATGGATTATACTTCCTATCTTTTGGAGGAGACTCCGGCTACGGAACAGCCATCGGAAGAAACGCCCAAACTCAAAGGATACGAACTGATTGACGATTTTATAGAAAAGAGTGAGAGTGACTCCCCCCTCTGCATGAAGCCGTTAAGAGAAGAAGCGGTATTTTCCGCAGCTGCTTCGGACGAGGTATGCGAAGAAGAAACGATGGAGGAAGAAGAGGAAGACGACAGCTGTTTCACGGAAACTTTAGCAAAAATCTATGTTAAACAGCAACGATATTCAAAAGCTCTTGAAATAATTAAAAAATTAAGCTTGAAATATCCAAAAAAAAATGCTTACTTTGCAGACCAAATCAGATTTTTGGAGAAATTGATTATTAACGCTAATTCAAAATAACTAAAAATGTACTTATTATTCGTTATCTTAATGGTTATTGCAGCCTTGTTGATGTGTTTCATCGTGCTGATTCAGAACTCAAAAGGAGGCGGACTTGCTTCTGGTTTCTCTTCATCTAACGCCATCATGGGCGTGCGCAAGACTACAGACTTTCTGGAAAAAGCAACATGGGGCCTGGCCATCTTTATGGTTGTAATGAGCATTGCTACTGCTTATGTAGTTCCTCGTTCTGCAGTTGCTAAAGACGCAGTGTTGGAACAGGCACAGAAAGAACAACAGACTAACCCGTATAACTTACCCGCAGGTACGGCTGCACCGCAAACTGATGCTCCTGCTACCAATACACCTGCAACAGAAACTCCGGCACCGGCTGAAACTCCTGCTCCTAAAGCAGAGTAATTTGCTCCGCCGTCAGGTAAGGCTTTGGGATAAAACCATTTAAGGGAAGGTGCAGACGGATGCTGCATTTCTTTGATATTTAAGTGCGGATTACGCAGATTACACGGATTTTCAATGTTCCGAGTGGTCAGTGTAATCCGCACTTAACTTTTTCTTGTAAAAACAATCTCTTTGTGATAGAAACAAACGAGATTTAACTACCTTTGTGGGCTGTATAAGATTATTAACTACTTTTTGAATATAACAATGACAGAACATTTGAAACAGAAATTGAATGACTCCGCCGTACTCCGATGGAGTGTTCTAGCATTGGTCGCATTTACTATGCTATGCGGCTATTTCCTCACCGACGTAATGTCTCCTCTAAAACCCATGCTTGAGAAAGAACTACTATGGGATAGTCTTGATTATGGATTCTTCACAAGCGCTTACGGTTGGTTTAACGTATTCTTGTTGATGCTGATCTTCGGTGGTATCATTTTGGATAAGATGGGAGTTCGTTTCACCGGAATGGGAGCTTGTTTATTGATGGTGTTTGGTTGTGGATTGAAATACTATGCGATTTCTACTACTTTTCCGGAAGGTGCCATGCTCTTCGGATTCAAAACACAGGTGACTTTGGCTGCATTGGGATATGCTATTTTTGGTGTAGGTGTGGAGATTGCCGGTATCACTGTTTCCAAGATTATAGTGAAATGGTTCAAGGGCAAGGAAATGGCATTGGCTATGGGACTTGAAATGGCTACGGCACGTATCGGAACAACTCTGGCGATGGTGTTGACAGTTCCTTTGGCAGACTTCTTCGGATATACGGATGAGAGTGGTGCATTCCATACCAATATTCCTGCTCCTATTCTGTTTTGTCTGATTATGTTGTGTGTAGGTACCATCGCTTTCTTCCTTTATACTTTCTACGATAAGAAATTGGATGCTTCTTTGGATGCAGAAGGCTTGGAACCGGAAGAGCCGTTCCGCATGAAAGACATTGTGTATATCATCACAAATAAAGGATTCTGGTTGATCGCATTACTGTGTGTATTGTTCTACTCGGCCGTGTTCCCCTTTATCAAATATGCTGCCGACTTGATGGTGCAGAAATATAATGTGGATCCGAAACTGGCGGGAACGATTCCCGGATTATTGCCGATTGGTGCTATTATCCTGACTCCGTTGTTCGGTTCGTTATATGACCGTATCGGTAAGGGAGCCACATTGATGGTGATCGGATCATTGATGCTGATTTTTGTACATACCATGTTTGCCCTGCCTATATTGAATATATGGTGGTTTGCTACTATTATAATGATTATATTGGGATTTGCTTTCTCACTGGTGCCTTCGGCTATGTGGCCTTCTGTTCCGAAGATTATTCCGGAAAAACAGTTGGGTACTGCTTACGCTTTGATTTTCTGGGTACAGAACTGGGGATTGATGGGTGTTCCTTTGTTAATCGGATGGGTATTGAATACTTATTGTAAAGGTCCGGTGGTAGACGGTGCACAGACTTATGATTACACATTGCCGATGACTATTTTTGCTCTCTTTGGTGTACTTGCTCTGGTTGTTGCTTTGATGTTGAAAGCAGAGAACAAGAAGAAAGGATACGGTTTGGAAGAGGCAAATATCCAGAAGTAACAGTTGCTACAATTCGAAGTAACTGTTGTGATTCAAAGTAACGCTATAAATCCGAAAGTATAAGGTTCGGAAATAAAAGAGAATCAGTATTAATGCTTTGAAATAAGAAATAAGAACTATGGCTGCCAAAGAGAAAACCAACCTGTTAGAGGTTATTCCCTGTCGCAGTGAACATATTACAGCAGAAAGGGAAGGGGAGACGATTGTGCTCTCCTTTCCCCGTTTTAAATATCCGTGGATGCAACGCTTCCTTGTACCGGCAGGAATGTCGAAAGAACTTCATGTACGATTGGAAGAACACGGTACGGCTGTATGGGAACTGATAGATGGAAAACGTACTGTTCGTGAGATCATAGAAGAACTCGCAGAGCATTTTCAAAATGAAGCGGGATACGAGTCTCGTGTATCGGCTTATCTTTCTCAAATGCAGAAAGATGGATTTATAAAACTTTTCTTAATTAGATGATAGGTGATAGATAGTTGATAAATGATAGTTGATAGATGATAAATGATAGTTACTATGTGGCATAATAGCTGGTTATATGCGTAGTACAGCCCTCCTAAGGAGGTTTATTAAATATCTCGTTTAAAGACATGAAAAAAGGCAACTGATTCATTACGAATTAGTTGCCTTTTTAATATTTTGAGAATATCTTTAGTTACTTATATTTCTTATTTACTAAATATCCCTTATCATTTAGGAAACATCTCCCATCTATCATTTATCAACTATCACCTATCATCTATCATCATAAATTATCTAATTAAGGAAGATTGCCCAGAATATGACAGCAGTTGCTATGAGGGCTCCCATGATAATAAGCGTCCCCCAAACGAAATAATTACTGTCCTTTTCTTTCTTTTTTTCCGAGTCGTGGATGATACGTCCCATTTCCTCGGGAGTGGTGTTGGGCAGTGGATAAGGCTCGTTGGTGCGGTTTAAGTGCTTCAGTTTGTTGTTGGCACGTTCACGGCGTAGACGGGAAGCCTCCCGTCCTTCGCTAAGCCGGCGTATCATGTCGAGCATATGTCCTTCACCACCCATATTCTTTGTCTTTTAGAATTTTACTATTTACCTTCTTCTCTATCCACTTTTAACAATCCTCCCGTATTCGGATCAAAATAAACTTTGATTGTAGAATTCTTATTGAATAAGACAGGAGCCAGATATTCTATCACACCGAATTGAGTTATAGGAAGTTCGCCTTCGTAAAGTTTCTTTTTACCGTCGGTCAATGTAACCATTGCTTGTCCGGGCACGTTGTAGGCGATTCCATCCAAATCTTTCTTCTTTTTACCGTCTTCCTGTGGGATCTTGACAGATTTCAGGTCTTTCAAGCTGATATAAAACGGAGTTCCTGCCAGGTCATTATTAGCAACTACGCCTAGCTTCTTGGAGAAGCGGAAAGCAACTTCGTTGTTGAATTCCTTGTCCGGAGTAAGACGGACGGTGAATGTCTTCTCTTCCTTATCACGAGTGCCGGAGAACATTTGCGTCATGGCTTCTTCCTGTGCATTCAGATTATCGAGCATAATTTTAAGCTGTGCTCCGTCTGAAGGCATATTGTCAGCTTGTCCGCGCAATAAGGCATTCTTGCTTTCGCGGATGTTATAGATCTCTTTAGCTACCAGTTCAGCCATCTTCGCGGTAGAGCTGGCCATCAGGATTTCTTCGGTCAGGAATTCGCGGGGATTCGCTATTTTTGAGAGGACAGTGGGAGCAGGAGCTGTTTTCTTGTCTGAACTGCTTTTGCTGTAAGGCACATTGATGGTTTTCACGATGCCGTCCTCTGTCAGTTCCATAAGCGGTGCTACTGTTTTATCCTTCAATTTTACGAAGTAAGTAGTTTCGCTGTTGGGTACTCCTACGGATTTCACTTTCACACTAGCCAGTTCCCAATACTCTTCGGGTTCGGTGGAGACGTTGGCCAATCGCAAGTAACGATCAGCGTATTTGCTGAATTCTCCTGGAGTATAGTTGACTTTGTTGGCTTTTATTTCAAGCTCTATTTGGGTTTTGGGAAGGCTGTAGACTACTCCGTAATCTTTTCCCCGGGTAACTCCCGTCAGTACTTCGGTTTGTGCATAGGCGGATGTTGCCATCAGTAGTCCCGCTGCTATAATCAACTTTTTCATATTCGGTTCTTTTTAACTGGTTTTGAAAACAAAGTTAATGAAGTTATTGAAAAAACTGTAAGTTCTTAACTTTTATTCGCTTACAAGTCGCCATGCTGTCGGCAGACAGGTGATAATATCGCTTGCGATCATTCCGATCATTCCCTGCTTCTTTTGAGCGACATCGCCCGCCAATCCGTGAATGTAAGTGCCGATTTTAGCGGCTTCTTCGGTTGGATAACCTTGGGCGAGCAGTGCCAGGATTACTCCGGTCAATACGTCACCACTACCTCCGGTTGCCATTCCTGGATTCCCGGTCGGATTGAAGAAACATTTGCCTTCGGGGGTGATGATGGCGGAATAGGCTCCTTTTAAAACAATGTGGACATGAGCGGCATGAGCCAACTCGCAAGCCTTCATCAGACGTTCGTAGGAATCCTGACATTTGCCGGTCAGACGTTCCAGCTCCTTCGGATGCGGGGTGAGGATGGAGCCTTTCGGCAGATGTGTAAGTGCGTGGCGGTGGTTAGCAAGGATATTAAGTGCATCGGCGTCTACTACAACAGGGGCTTGGCAGTGTTCCAGTTGCTCCAGTAGGGCAGCTTCCGTTTCTTCATTTCGTCCCAGTCCCGGACCGATGCCGACTGCTTGATAATCATCTGTGTCGGTGGGTACGGCAAAACAGGTCTCGTTGGCGTCGGTTTCTACGATTGCTTCAGGTATGGAAGTCTGCAAGATGTCGTTGTTACACATTGGTGCATGAACGGTCAGCAGCCCTACTCCCGAACGGAGGCAGGCACGGGCGGCGAGAGCAGAAGCTCCTGCCATTCCTTTTGAACCGGCTATCAATAGTGCATGACCAAAGTTTCCCTTGTGGGCAAACTGTTTGCGTGGTTTGATGAGTGAACGGATCTCTTCTATTTCCAACATCTCGTAGTTTGTTTCCGTTTCTTCAATGCCGTCCTCGCTCAATTGGATATCCAGTAATTCCCATTCTCCTACAAATTCAGTGTTTTCTGCGAACAAAAAGGCGAGCTTCGGCAGTTGCAGACTGAAAGTAACGTCGGCACGGATAATATTGGTTTTTACGTTGAATGTGTTTTCTTCTCCCATTAATCCCGAAGGAATGTCGATGGCTACTACCATGGCAGGGGAAGAATTAATGTATTTCACTACGGCAGCGAATCCTCCGCTCAATGGTTTGTTCAGGCCGGAACCGAACAATCCATCAATAACCAGATGATCGGGTGTCAGGACAGGAGGGACGAATTGGGTACTAATTTCATGGAATGCCACTTCTTCCATCATTTCTACCAGTTCTTTGTTGGTCTGGCAGTCAGGTGAAAGTTCTCCCTTTGGGTTGAAGAGATATACTTCGAGCTTATACCCTTTTTCAGCCATCATGCGGGCTACGGCAAGGGCGTCTCCGCCATTATTTCCCGGTCCGGCAAAGATGGTGACCGGTGTTTCCGTATTCCATCTGTCTGTGATGGCTTTAGTTAATGCGGTTGCTGCACGTTCCATCAGGTCGATTGATGCAATAGGTTCGTTCTCAATGGTATAAGCGTCCAATTTCTTGATACTGCTGCTTGGAAATATTTTCATTGCGATGTTCTTTTAGTTTTCGGATTACAAATGTACATGATTCTTCTGACTTTTCCCGTTTGTTGTGGGAAGAAAACTTATTAATTATAAGGAGATGAGCTGCAGGGAATAGGGAAGTAAGTTGTCCGTGACCCATAGCAAAGTTCTTTTCTATAGGTTGCAAAGTTTTTGAGTATAGGAAGAAAACTATAATTGCAACTTTTGATTATATAAATGAAGCTTTCATTTATATAAACGCAAGCTTTGTTTTTATAAATGCAAGTTGCATTTATAGATTTTAGTTAGTGAAAGGGAACTTTTCAATGAGTCATTAGTAAGTTTATCATTGATAGAGAGTAACTTTGTTATGAATAGATTGGGAATGATCTGTAAATGTATCGGACATAGTCTGTTTGGTTTGGGGAAAAATCTGTTTTTGAACAATTTAAGTGTTTGATTATTTGCGGTTCCCAATAAAAATACTATCTTTGGGGTAGGTGATGTGTATTGCATCATTTTCCTATGCTCACAATGAATAAGATTATAAATAATAGATTGTTTAATCTTTTAAAGTTTGCATGATGGAAAAGACAAAGATTGGCTTGAATGCCGGGAAAGTATGGCGCATCTTAAATGAAAAAGGTGAACTTTCCATGTTCGATTTGTGCCGTGAATTAGGTTTGACGTTCGAAGACGTAGCTCTTGCTATTGGTTGGCTGGCTAGAGAAAGCAAAGTCTTTTTGAGGAAGAGGGAAGGAATGCTTTTTGCCAGTGTCGAAAATGTCGAATTTACTTTTGGCTAAAGTGGTAAGTAACCTGCATGTAAGATGGATCTCCATTTTGTTATTTACACAGCTAAAAAAATAATGAAGTGGACCGGTAGGATTTTTTATGCTCATTTTTATTATTCCCCCTGTATTCCTGTTTGATAAGAACTTTCTTTTTTTAAAGCATTTAATCTATTTTTCGTACCTTTGCACCCCATAAACTACTAAACACATAAATTTATGAGTGCATTGAAAGGGCATCCGAAAGGCCTTTATCTGATTTTCGCGACAAGCACGGCAGAGCGTTTCAGTTACTACGGTATGCGCGCGATCTTTATTCTCTTCCTGACGCAGGCATTATTGTTTGACAAAGAAGCGGCAGCATCCATTTACGGTAGCTATACCGGATTAGTCTATTTAACTCCTTTGATTGGCGGATACATTGCTGATAAATATTGGGGAATCCGTCGCTCTGTGTTTTGGGGAGCAGTGATGATGGCAGTCGGACAATTCCTGATGTTCATGAGTGCCTCTACTTTGGATAATACGGAACTTGCTCACTGGATGATGTATGGCGGACTCGGATTCCTGATCTTGGGAAATGGTTGTTTCAAACCTACCGTTTCTTCTCTCGTTGGTCAACTCTACGAACCGGGAGACAGACGGCTGGATGCTGCATATACCATCTTCTATATGGGAGTGAATGTAGGTTCTTTTGCCGCCCCTTTGATTTGTGGTTATCTGGGTGATACCGGTGATCCGCACGACTTTAAATGGGGATTTCTTGCAGCCGGAATCATGACACTGTTCACCGTTGTACTTTTTGAAACTCAAAAGAATAAATATCTTTTCTCTCCCTCCGGAGAACCAATCGGTATTATTCCCGATGCCAAACGTGAAAAGAAAGAGGAGATAGCCGAGCATATCTCACACCCGAAGATGGATAAGCGTACCAAGATACGTAATACCCTTGTAATCACTATTCTTACAGTTGCTTTAATAGTCTTCTTTAATTATGCTTTTGAGGGTGATTGGGTGAGCATCGGTATTTTTACCGCCTGCATTGTTTTCCCTGTCCTCATCCTGCTGGACGGATCATTAACCAAGATCGAACGTAGCCGTATTTTTGTTATCTATATAGTAGCTTTCTTTGTCATTTTCTTCTGGGCGGCTTACGAACAGGCAGGAGCCTCTTTAACCCTTTTTGCCTCCGAACAGACCAACCGCGATATTTTAGGTTGGGAAATGCCGGCTTCGTGGTTTCAATCCTTCAATCCTCTGTTTGTTGTTGTTCTGGCATATATAATGCCGGGTGTGTGGAGCTTCCTTAACAAACGAAAGATGGAACCTGCTTCTCCTACCAAACAAGCGATTGGCTTGCTACTTCTTTCTTTAGGTTATCTTTTCATCTGTTTCGGAGTGAAAGATGCCATCCCCGGAGTGAAGGTAAGTATGATTTGGCTGACAGGACTTTACTTTATTCATACAATGGGTGAAATAGCCTTGTCACCTATCGGACTTTCAATGGTAAATAAGTTGAGTCCGCTACGTTTCGCCTCTTTGATGATGGGAATCTGGTATCTGTCTACTGCCACAGCCAATAAATTTGCAGGCATGTTGAGCGGACTTTATCCGGAAGCCGGAAAAGTGAAATCAATCTTTGGTTATCAGATTGCTACCATGTACGATTTCTTTATGGTATTCGTTGTCATGTCCGGTGTTGCTTCATTGATTCTGTTCCTTCTCTCGAAGAAATTACAGAAGATGATGCACGGGGTAGAATAAAAAATCGTATTTTTGCAAGGTTATTTTTAAAATTACCGGTTATGGATACCATTCAGATAAAAGACAAACAGTTCACTGTTTCTATTAAGGAACAGGATATTCAGAAAGAAGTGATTCGCGTAGCGAACGAAATCAACCGCGACTTGGCAGGTAAGAATCCGCTCTTCCTTAGTGTGTTGAACGGTTCATTTATGTTTACCGCCGACTTGTTGAAGCATATCACCATCCCTTGCGAGATTTCGTTTGTGAAACTGGCTTCTTATCAGGGAGTGACTTCCTCGGGAGTGATTAAGGAAGTGATCGGACTGAATGAAGACATTGCCGGACGCACAGTAGTTATTGTGGAAGATATTGTGGATACCGGGCTGACCATGCAACGCCTGTTGGATACACTGGGTACACGCAACCCTGAAGCAATCCATATTGCTTCTCTGCTTGTGAAGCCTGAAAAGCTCAAGGTCAATCTGAACATCGAATATGTAGCAATGGAAATCCCGAACGACTTTATCGTTGGTTACGGATTGGATTATGATGGTTTCGGACGTAACTATCCCGATATTTATACAGTAGTAGATTAAACAGTTAATATTAAATAGGTACCAGTTTTAATGGTAAATAGTAAATCGTTAAATTGTAAATAACAAAATGTTGAACATCGTAATTTTCGGTGCTCCGGGTTCAGGAAAAGGAACACAGAGCGAACGTATTGTAGAAAAGTATGGAATCAATCACATCTCAACAGGGGATGTATTGCGTGCTGAAATCAAGAATGGCACAGAACTGGGTAAAACTGCTAAAGGTTACATCGACCAAGGTCAATTGATTCCTGATGAATTAATGATTGATATTCTGGCAAGCGTATTCGACAGCTTCAAAGATAGCAAAGGTGTAATTTTCGACGGTTTCCCAAGAACAATTGCACAAGCTGAAGCATTAAAGAAAATGTTGGCAGAAAGAGGACAGGATGTTTCTGTAATGGTTGACCTGGATGTTCCGGAAGAAGAACTGATGGTACGTCTGATTAAACGTGGTAAGGATTCCGGTCGTGCTGATGATAATGAAGAGACTATCAAAAAACGTCTGCACGTATATCATTCACAGACTGCCCCACTGATCGACTGGTACAAGAACGAAAAGAAATACCAACACATCAACGGCTTGGGTACTATGGAAGGTATCTTTGCTGAAATCTGCGAAGCAGTAGATAAATTGTAATTTAGTAATCTTACTAATTATCAATACACTATTATAAATGAATAAGTCAGTCAGTAGCCGGAGTATTCTACTTAACTACTCTAACTACTGACTACTTTAACTACTTAAAAAGAATATGGCTGAATCGAATTTTGTTGATTACGTAAAGATATACTGTCGCTCGGGTAAGGGCGGAAGAGGCTCTACGCACATGAGGCGCGAGAAATATTGTCCTAACGGAGGTCCCGATGGGGGCGATGGTGGAAGAGGAGGTCATATCATCTTGCGCGGTAACCGTAATTACTGGACATTGTTGCACTTGAAGTATGACCGTCATGCAATGGCCGGTCATGGTGAATCGGGGAGCAAAGGACGTAGTTTCGGAAAAGACGGTGCGGATAAAGTAATAGAAGTGCCCTGCGGAACGGTCGTTTATAATGCCGAAACCGGGGAATATCTTTGTGACGTAACAGAAGACGGACAGGAAGTGATCTTGCTCAAAGGCGGTCGCGGTGGTCAGGGTAACTGGCATTTCAAGACGGCAACCCGTCAGGCTCCGCGTTTTGCGCAGCCGGGAGAACCGATGCAGGAAATGACCGTTATCATGGAGCTGAAACTGCTTGCCGATGTTGGTCTGGTAGGTTTCCCGAATGCGGGTAAGTCAACTTTACTTTCTTCTATTTCGGCTGCCAAACCGAAAATTGCTGATTACCCGTTTACTACGCTCGAACCCAATCTGGGTATCGTTTCCTATCATGGTGGAAAGTCTTTCGTAATGGCGGACATACCGGGTATTATCGAGGGAGCCAGTCAGGGTAAAGGCTTGGGACTGCGTTTCCTGCGTCATATCGAGCGCAATTCATTACTGCTGTTTATGGTTCCGGCAGACAGTGACGACATTCGTAAGGAATACGAAGTCTTGCTGAACGAACTGCGTACTTTCAATCCTGAAATGTTGGACAAGCAACGTGTGTTGGCTGTCACCAAGAGCGATATGCTCGATCAGGAATTGATGGACGAAATAGAACCTACATTGCCGGAAGGCATTCCCCACGTATTCATATCTTCTGTTTCCGGTTTGGGTATCTCGGTGTTGAAAGACATTCTTTGGGAAGAACTGAATAAGGAAAGTAATAAGATAGAGAACATCGTTCACCGTCCGAAGGACGTGACCCGTCTGCAACAGGAGCTCAAAGACATGGGCGAAGATGAAGACATCGTTTATGAATATGATGACAATGTTGATGATGACGATGATGATATCGACTATGAATATGAGGAAGAAGATTGGGAAGAAAAATGATTTCACTTACAAAAAATAAAGAGTTGAAGGGATATAAGTCACTCATGTCATATCCCGAAGTAGCTCATTTCGTAACTACACGTCACGGAGGTGTTAGTACCGGGACTTATGCCTCTTTCAACTGCTCGCCTTATACGAATGACACGTGTATGAATCTTGTCCGTAACCGGCATCGGTTGCTTCAATTGATGAAGTGGGAAATACAAGAATTATTCTTTGCAGAGCAGCGACACGGTGCCGTGAGCATAGTGATTGATAAATGGTACTTTGATGCTCCGGAAGGAATGAGGCAGGATGTTTTGAGAGGTGCCGATGCTTTAATTACCAATATACCGGGGTATTGCGTTTGCGTCACGACTGCGGATTGCGTACCCATATTGTTGTATGACAAGAAGTTGCAAGTGGTAGCTGCCATTCATGCCGGATGGAAAGGAACGGTGGAGCATATTGTCAGCAATGTACTCGAACACATGAATGAGATGTTCGGAACGCAAGGCGAAGATGTGGTAGCTTGCATCGGACCGAGTATTTCGCTCGAATCATTTGAAGTAGGCGATGAGGTCTACGAAGCTTTTAAAGAAAGTGGTTTCGATATGTCCCTTATTTCTATTAAAAAGAGGAAAACCGGAAAGTATCATATCGACCTGTGGGAAGCAAACCGGATTGAATTACTGAATGCCGGAGTGCCTGCAGAACAGATAGAAGTAGCTGGCATCTGTACCTATATTCATCACGATGAATTCTTCTCTGCACGTAGACTGGGTATAGACTCCGGCCGTATCTTGTCGGGAATAATGATTAGAAAGTAATAATCAGTACCTATAACCGTATAGCACTGATGATTAGTTTATGATAAGTTATGTTTGAAATAAAAGTATCTAAAGAAATAAAAGACGCATGCCCGGTTTTCGCCGGAGCCGCCGTGTATGCTGCAGTGAAGAATACTGCTTACAGCGAAGGTCTTTGGTACGAAATCAATGCTTTCACCGAACAACTGACTTCCACAACACAGATGGAAGACATCAAACATCAACCTGTTATCTTTGCTACCCGTGAGGCTTATAAACGTTGTGGCAAAGACCCCGGACGTTATCGTCCGTCAGCCGAAGCTTTGCGCCGCCGCCTGATGCGCGGAATCCCATTATATCAGATTGATACGTTGGTAGACCTGATTAACCTCGTGTCTCTTCGTACGGGACATTCTATCGGTGGCTTTGATGCGGATAAAATACAAGGTACACACCTTGAACTCGGTATCGGTAAAGCTGGAGAACCATTTGAAGGCATCGGGCGCGGTGTGTTGAATATTGAAGGATTACCCGTATATCGCGATTCATTCGGAGGAATCGGAACCCCGACAAGCGATCACGAACGGACGAAAATGGATCTCGGAACTACTCATATTTTAGCGATAGTCAACGGTTATAACGGGAAAGAAGGCTTGAAAGAAGCTGTTGAAATGATTCAGACTTTATTAAGAAACTATGCAGAATCGGATGGAGGCGAAATCATGTTCTTTGAATAATGAGGCTCCTTTCTCCGGCTTGAAAAAGAAAAAACACATGAAAAACATACTTATTTTACTGACTGTTTTATTATTGCCACTGGCTGTCAACGGACAGAATAAACCTTCATTCTCTGCTCGGGAAGTGAGCGATGTCCGGGTAGCTACTCCCGGACTATTTGCTAAAGGGAATCACATCTATCTGCATTTGGATTCCTTGAAAGACCATGAATATGCTTTTCCATTACCCGGAGGAAAAGTAATCTCCGCCTATGGAACTCGTGGAGGACATTCGGGAACAGACATTAAAACTTGTGCAAAAGATACGATTCGTGCTGCTTTTGATGGAGTGGTACGTATGTCGAAACCATATTATGCCTACGGGAATCTAGTCGTTATCCGTCACGCTAACGGATTGGAAACTCTTTATAGCCACAATTTCAAGAATCTGGTTAAAAGCGGTGATATCGTAAAAGCCGGACAGCCTATCGCACTAACCGGGCGTACTGGCCGTGCCACTACCGAACATGTGCATTTCGAAACCCGTATCAACGGAGAGCACTTCAATCCGAATCTGATTTTCAACCTGAAAGAGAGAACATTGCGGAAAGAATGTATCAAGTGTACCAAGAATGGGAGTAAAATCGTTGTGAAGACTCACACTCCTGATAGTCGGGTTGCACAGAATAAGAAGTAAACTATTATGGCACAAACCGTATACAAACCGGTTTGTCTATTTTAATATCCCGGTGCACGTCCGTTAGCAATCCCGTATCTGCATCTCTTTCATAAACTTGTATCACATTGCTATCTCTGCAAGCGACTAACAGGTATTTACCGTTAGGCGTGATGATGAAATTACGCGGATGAATCCCTGTAAGTTGATAGCCTGTTTTCGTCAACATTCCGTTATCCGGATGAATCCGGAAGATAGCGATGCCATCTGCTTTCAAGCGATTGCTGGCATATAAGAATTTTCCATCCGGGCTGATATGAATGTCTGCACTTCCTTTAGCTCCCACAGTATCAGCAGCTATCGTTTGAATCTCTTTCAGGTTTCCGTCTTTATATTCAAAAGCAATGACTGTGCCCGATAACTCATTTATCAGATAAGCATAGTTACCGTTCGGGGCAAATGTCAGATGGCGGGGGCCTGAACCGGCTTTTACTTTGTAGGCTGCTGGTTGTCCTTCTTTAAGGAAACTCTCTTGGTTGGCAATATCTGCATCCGGGTTGATGACATATTTATGTATTTGGTCTGTTCCTAAATTATCAGCAAACAGGTATTTTCCATCCGGAGTAATCCGTATACAGTGCAAATGAGATTTTTCCTGCCGTTCCTTGTCTACTCCCGAACCTTCAAACTTCAGGATATCGGAAGCAGGAAGGAGAGAACCATCCTTAGCAATAGGAAAAACAGAAATACTGCCTCCACTGTAATTGGCAGTCACCACATTCTTACCATTAGTGATAATATAGCAAGGGTCTTCCCCTCCGGTTTTCTGTGAATTTAATAGTTGGAAAGTGCCTTTCTCTTTATCGAAAGCCAATGCATTGGCAGCAGCCCGCTCATCATTAAATTCACTGACTGCATAAACGAATTTTCCGTCAGCGGATGGAACAAGATAAGAAGGATTCTCTATTTCTACTTCACTCAACGGGACGGCAGTTCCGTCTTTTTCATTAAAGCGGAAGCTATAGATACCTTTACTGGTTCCTGAAGTGTAAGTACCTACTAACATCGTTAATTCATTTTCCGTAGTATCGGTTGTTTCCATATGAGTCTTTTTTTTAGATGTGCAGCTACTGATACTGATTCCGAATAGACAAATAGCCGCGAATGACTTGAATATAAATGCTTTAGATAAAAATCTCTTCTTCATAAGTAGCATGTTATTGGTTGGTTCTTCATGGTGTTTTTTCATTTTAAGTATAAAATAGCTCCGTAAAGATAATGCTTTGATATAATATTTGCTAACGTCTTCTCGTAATTTAGAAAACATTTCCTATCTTTGTACCCTTGGAAAGCGTTCTAAATAATCGCTATTCTGTACGAATAAGAATTTGGGGTTGACTGGATTTGACAGCGGGCAGAAATGGTAGGTAAGCATGCAGTGGGTCGGTAATTTCCACTTAAATATCAGTTATCAAAATTTTATCTGGCGAAACTAATTACGCTCTTGCTGCTTAATCGAATCACAGTAGATTAGCTTAATCCAGGCACTAGGTGCCAGGACGAGACATCACTCGGAAGCTGTTGCTCCGAAGCATTCCGGTTCAGTGGTGCAGTTACATCGGGGATAGTCAAAGGCGGCCTCGCACCTTTGATGAAACTTAAGAGGATAAGGCAGGAATTGATGGCTTTGGTTCTGTTCCTGCACGAAAATTTAGGCAAAGATAAGCATGTAGAAAGCTTATGATTTCCTCGTTTGGACGAGGGTTCGATTCCCTCCAGCTCCACTTTGTACTGATCATTAGTATCTATAAAAAGAACACTCAATGTTGCAAAAGTAACATTGAGTGTTCTTTTCTATGGGGCTATCAATGAATTTATTCCCCCTCGTGAGCCATTAATCTTTATATCTGTATCAGGCAATAGCATTTTAATGCGCTCTATTCCCTCTTTGGTTATCTTTCCATATAGGTTCAACGATTTGATTTTTATCTTTGATATTTCATCCGGTATATCAATCTTATCGATAAACTGGATATCCAGTCTTTTTATCTCCTTCAGTTCTAACAAGACAGTAGGAAACTCCTTTACCCTAATGTTAATACCACTGCCCCAGCCATCATTTTGGGCGTCAGCACTCAACTTGTTTTTTAATCCGTCATTGTTAACGTCTTTCTTTCTGACCATCCAACCTATTTGTGGTCGCAGAGCAAAATTCTTACTATTTTGCTCCAGTCCGATGAAACCTGCCCAAAATTCCAATGGGGTCTCTTTGACGGCATCGGGATATACTTCCTGATACTTTACATCTACCTTCACTATTTCATCGGGGAGACAATTTCTGCCTTCAAGCTGTTTCAGATTATTTCTTCTTCCTTTCTTGTCATACGGGAAAAATTTAACAATCCATCCGTCAATAATATTCGGAGCGCCGTATTGCTTCTGTGAATGATATTTGAACATATTGCGCCAGAAGCTTTTGTCCACCTGGCCTTTGGAGGCTTTGACAAATTCTTCCAGAAGAGGCTCCAGTTCGGAAATCCACCATTCAAGTTTATATTCTTTCAGGCTTCTGGCTTTCTGTAGAACTTTCTCCCAGTCCTCCGGAGTTCCTTCGAGGGTTATTTCAGGTATTCCACAGACAATGCGTATGATTATAAACTCAAAGTATGGCTTCACAGCTTCCATGATTGTTATTTCAGAAGCAACTTTCTCTAAGGAGGTGGTTGTTGAAAAATTACAGGTAAGCAACTCAGTCAGATGCTTACCGACGTGTTCTGATATTTGTTTTGTGAATTGGGGAAAGATCTCTTCCCATGAAAAAGTAGGGTCTTCCAGTTTCTTGTCCGCTCTTACAATTAAGGACAGTTTGCCGGAGAAGTCAACGAGATCATTTCTCATCGATTCCTGATTGGCATTTATATGCCGGGCAAATCCCTGGCTGATTAGTAGCCAAATCATGTCTGGGGACAGAACAAATGGCCTGTGATCTGCATAAGCCTGATACATACCGTTGAAAAAAGAATTAGGACCAAAAGATACCAGACTGTCAGGAGATTGGCTCTTTGCAATGATATGATAAGGAATTTCGATATGCTTCTTTTTTATTTCATAAGGCTCTATGTTCATGTACGATAATATAAGACTTTTATAAATGTCGTCTTGGGAATTCAAATGGAGTAATTCTTCAGGCTTTGAAAGCTTTTCAACTTTAAAGGTGATTCCATTTTGAGCGAATATGGGAACACTGCAAGATATTAATAAGCCAAAAAGTATGTTTTTCATAATCTTAAATGATTCTATGGTGGCATAAACTTATCAGGTATGTCTATGCTTTTCATAGACGATATGCAAATATAACATTATAAGAAGTAGATTAAACAGGATATTAAATGTTTTTTGATTTATATCTATAAAAAACATAAGCGTATTATTTCTTCAGCCGATAAGCGGGAATTATTCGGGAATTTGTAGTAAGTTTGCTCTGCTAATCCTAAAGAATGACGCAGAGAAAGATTATACATATCGACATGGATGCCTTCTATGCCTCTGTAGAACAGCGTGATAATCCTGAACTTCGTGGCAAACCTTTGGCAGTAGGTCATGCTGAAGAGAGGGGAGTTGTGGCTGCTGCCAGCTATGAAGCCCGGCGTTATGGTGTCCGTTCGGCCATGTCCTCCCAAAAGGCGAAACGCCTTTGTCCCCAACTCATCTTTGTACCCGGCAGGATGGATGTTTATAAATCCGTTTCCCGTCAGATACATGAGATTTTCCACGAATATACAGACCTCATCGAACCTCTGTCTTTGGATGAGGCTTTTCTGGATGTTACTGAAAACAAGAAAGATATTTCCCTGGCTGTGGATATAGCCAAGGAAATAAAGCGGAAGATTCGCGAGCAACTCAACCTTGTTGCCTCTGCCGGAGTATCTTATAATAAATTTTTAGCTAAAATAGCTTCGGACTATCGCAAACCGGACGGCTTATGTACTATTCACCCGGAACAAGCTCTTGATTTTATCGCCTGTCTTCCTATTGAATCTTTCTGGGGAGTGGGACCTGTGACTGCCAGGAAGATGCATTTGCTGGGTATCCACAACGGACTTCAACTACGGAAATGTTCTCTTGAAATGCTGACTGGTCATTTTGGAAAAGCAGGTACGCTGTATTATGAATGTTCGCGAGGCATTGACGAACGCCCTGTCGAAGCAATTCGTATTCGTAAATCTATCGGCTGTGAACGTACATTGGAACGGGACATTTCGGCCCGTTCATCGGTCATAATCGAATTATATCACGTTGCAGTAGAACTGATTGAACGTCTCCAGCGAAAAGACTTCAAAGGAAACACGCTTACCTTGAAAATTAAGTTTCATGATTTTAGCCAGATCACCCGAAGCCTTACTCAATCGCAGGAACTGACTACCTTAGACCGGGTACTCCCGCTTGCCAAGGAACTGCTTAAAAGTGTGGAATATGAACAACATCCAATCCGTCTCATCGGGCTTTCTGTCTCCAATCCGAAAGAAGAAGCCGATGAGCAACACGGTGTTTGGGAACAGTTGAGTTTTGAATTTAGCGATTGGGATTAAGGTATGAAAAACGGGAAGAGAACAGGATGTCAAAATAGAGCCTTTATTTGGACTAAACAGCGGCTCTGTTTAAGGAAGACAGAGCCGCTGTTTAGCTAAAATTGCACCTCTGTTTTCTTGGAACGGAATCTCTGTATTTTGAGAAGAAATCTCTGTTTAAATATGAGTGAAATCGATTATTCTATAACCTAAAAGCTTAAAATGAAGCAATTATGAGTACAAATTTTGAAGTATGTACTTTTTTGTCATTAGGTTCGTATGATTTGCTCACCTCATTTTTTATCAGATACACTATCTTTGCAATACTTAAATGAATGAAAATACCATGACTCGAATGAAACATTTGCTTTGTGTTTTTCTGGTAGCAGCTTTGGGAAGTCTTTCTTTCAAGGCAAACGCATATACCGAACGCAATATGCTGCAGAAAGCGGCAGACGAAACTACGTTGAAAAACGTGTTGGTAATGAAACAGGCTTGGGTGCCTTACCCTGCTTATACAGATCGCGCCGCTTGGGACTCGTTGATGGGACCTAACAAACAGCGCCTCATCGAAGCCGGTGAAAAACTCCTCGACTATAAATGGCAACTGATACCTGCCACTGCTTATTTGGAGTACGAACGTAGCGGTAACCGGAAAGTGATGGAAGTTCCTTATGACGCCAACCGTCAGGCACTCAACACCTTGATGCTCGCCGAACTGGCTGAAGGAAAAGGACGCTTCATCGACCAACTACTGAACGGAGCATATATGAGCTGTGAAATGAATTCATGGGTTTTATCCGCACACTTACCTCGCCAGAGCAGCAAACGTTCACTGCCCGATTTTCGCGAACAGATTATTGACCTCGGTTCAGGCGGATATGGAGCTTTAATGGCTTGGGTGCATTATTTCTTCCGCAAACCATTCGACAAAATCAATCCCGTGGTATCTTTACAAATGCGTAAGGCAATCAAAGAACGTATTCTCGATCCATATATGAACGACGATGAAATGTGGTGGATGGCTTTTAACTGGAAACCGGGGGAAATCATCAACAACTGGAATCCCTGGTGTAACTCGAATGCCCTGCAATGTTTCTTCCTGATGGAGAACAATAAAGACAAGTTGGCAAAAGCCGTTTACCGCTCCATGCAATCAGTCGACAAATTTATCAATTTCGTGAAGTCCGACGGTGCCTGTGAAGAAGGTACATCCTACTGGGGACATGCTGCCGGCAAACTCTATGACTATCTGCAGATACTCTCCGACGGTACAGGTGGAAAACTGTCTCTGTTCAACGAACCGATGATTCGCCGGATGGGAGAATATATGTCCCGCTCATACGTGGGCAATGGTTGGGTAGTGAACTTTGCCGATGCATCGGCACAAGGAGGGGGTGATCCTTTGTTAATTTATCGTTTCGGTAAAGCTGTAAACAGCGATGAAATGATGCATTTTGCCGCTTACCTGCTGAATGGGAGAAAGCCATATGCCACCATGGGCAACGATGCTTTCCGTTCGCTCCAGTCTCTGCTTTGCTGTAATGAACTCGCAAAAGCAACTCCGAAACACGATATGCCGGATGTAACCTGGTATCCCGAAACAGAGTTCTGCTATATGAAGAACAAGAATGGTATGTTCGTTGCCGCTAAAGGCGGATTTAATAACGAAAGTCATAATCACAATGATGTAGGGACCTTCTCTCTATACGTGAATACGATTCCCGTGATTATTGATGCCGGTGTAGGTACCTATACCAAACAGACGTTCGGTAAAGACCGCTATACTATCTGGACCATGCAGAGCAATTATCACAACTTGCCGATGATTAACGGAGTACCGCAAAAATTCGGTCAGCAGTATAAAGCGACAAATACAGTTTGCAATGAGAAGAAACGGACATTCTCTACTGATATAGCTACTGCTTATCCGGCAGAGGCGAAAGTGAAAAGTTGGATTCGCTCTTACGCACTTGATAATAATAAATTAACTATTGGCGATACTTATACATTGGATGAGGTTGTTGCTCCTAATCAACTGAATTTCTTAACTTGGGGCAATGTTACTTTCCCGTCTGAAGGGAAAATCCGAATCGAAGTGAAGGGACAAAAGGTGGAAATGCATTATCCGTCACAATTTAAAGCAGAACTGGAAACAATCAAATTAGATGATCCGCGCCTGTCTAACGTATGGGGCAAGGAGATTTACCGCATCACACTAAAGACAGAAGAAAAGAAAGCGACTGGTAAATATGAATTTGTGATCCAACAAGTGAAGTAAGATGAAGTAGATTCTTTTAAATAAGAAAAAATAAAGTATAAACATTTAAATCACAGTAAGATGAAAAAAGTTTTATTTGCCGGCCTTTTGGTCATTGCAGGAGTAAGTGTAAGTGCACAGAACCTGATAAAGAATGAAAAATTCGCTACCGAAGTAAAGACTAAAGTGACTAACGCTAACAAAGCTGCCGCAGGAGAGTGGTTTATTTTGAATAATGAAGCTGACGGAGTAACTACTATTGCTTGGGAACAAACGGGAGATGCCAAATATCCGAATGCGATGAAATTTGATAATTCCGGTGCCGAAAAAAATATCTCTTGGTACAAGGCTTTTCTGGGACAACGTATTACCGATGGTTTGGAAAAAGGCATCTATGTTCTTACTTTCTATGCAAAAGCTAAAGAAGCTGGTACTCCGGTAGGTGTATACATCAAACAGACCAATGAAGAAAAGAACGATAATGGTAAGTACAATACCACTTTCTTCATGCGTAGAGATTATGATGCGGATGCTCAACCGAATGCTTCGGGTGCACAGTATAACTTTAAGATTAAAGATGCTGATAAATGGACTAAAGTAGTGGTTTATTATGATATGGGACAAGTGGTTAATGCTATTAGCAGCAAGAAGGCAAATGCTGACTTGGAAGTATCTGACACGGATGATGACGCTGCTATTCTGAAAGATTGCTATCTGGCTATTCTTTCACAAAACAAAGGTGGCGTTGTAGAAATCAGCGACGTGACATTGAGAAAAAAATAAAAACTAAGGGTGGGTAAGTGCCTGTCACTCATAAATTGCTATCTTTTTTAGGCACGGATTACACGGATTTCACGGTCTTAAGTATTGTCATTGCTACAAAGTAACCGTGTTAATCCGTGTAATCCGTGCCTAAATTATTAAGAACACATACTTAATATATAGACATCCATAGAATAATCAACCCTCTATTTAGGGTGATACCAAGCGGCTTATTGGATTCCGAGTTTCTTCTTCAAACCCTTTGGCAGAGAATCTTTATGAACCATGACACAAATAGTTTTGGCACGTACATAACTTTCAGACATATTCAGATAACCTCCGGATTTGTTGCTTTCTGCTCCCCAGGAATTCTTGGTAATATAATATTTAGTACCATTCTGGTCTTTTACAATGCCGGTGATATGCATCAGGTGGTCATCGGTCGTTACAAACTTCTCATAACCGTCCTGACGGATTTCCGGTGTAACATTGATTTCCGGATAAGGATGCTCGAACTTGAACACTTCATCCATACGCTGATATTTAGGCATAGCTTCAAAACGGGCACGATCGGTAGTTGAGTAATCTTTCACGTCCTCTACTTGCGGATTGATGGCGATTCCGTTCTTGAAAGAGAAACCCTGTTCGCTGACATCACCATCCCAACATACGGTATATCCCTTGTTCAATGCATAGTCAATAGCCCCGATCAGTTCGTCCAGCGGAAGATTATACATCGGTTGATTCTCCCAGTTGTCGGGCACTTCAGGTGAGAAGGTTTCATAATAAGGTTTATGAGTGAAACTGGTCAGCTCGATATAATCATCCATATTCAATCCCAAACTTTCAGTGAAAGATTGAGGCGTATATTCCTTGCCTTTATAAGTAAACTTTTCAGGAAGCTTGCCCAAATAAATGTCGAACAGATTGTTGATGAGCGCATCATATTCCGAAGTACGCTTTTTAGAAGCAATATTTGCATCCACCAATGCTTTGAGGTAACGTGACAATGCTCCGTGGTTATGATCTTTGCTGTCGTTTAGCAGTCCGGTGTATACTTCTTCCGGAACGATTCCCGCTTTCTTATAAGCATTCTTGAAAGTGTGTGCCAAACTTCCTTCCCCAATGCTTCCTTTACCACGACGCAGGTAATTGTCTTCGATCTGATTCATGTACTTCTGGCGGACGATAAACATTTCCGAGAGATCATATTCTCCTTTTCCCATACGGAGCAGTTCCGACTCCATAAAAGAAGCGGTGGCAAAGCACCAACAGGTTCCTGTGGAGCCCTGATCTTTGACAGGTGTTGCTTTGTGAGATACAACGGTTGTGAATTCATAACCGGGTGTTTGTGCAAAAGAGGTTACGGCTAGTAAAAGCAGCGCAACCGACATAAATAGCTTTTTCATAATGTGTTTTATTATCTTTCTTCTGCAAATGTATAAAAAAAGCGAGGATACTCGAAAGTTCCTCGCTCTATTTATTATAATTAGTGTGTTTATTTACATGACAACCTGCTGTGACAGCAGTTTTTGAAGTTTACCGTTCAAGGTTTGACACATAGCACCATTTCCCATTGCTTGATAGCGTTTAATACGGTACTGTAACATCATAATTTTTTCATTTGCATTCTTTTTCATAATTTGTTTCCTCTTTTTTTGCCCTCCACGTTTTGAAGAGCGATTTTACATCTTGTTTTCTCTAATAACACTGCAAAGATACGAATTGTTTTTGAATTATATGCTGTAAAACATAAAAATCTTCTTTTTCATTTGAATTTTCTTTTTATAAGGGTTCGAACACGGTCCATGTTACAAACCTGTTACAAAATGCCCGCAATTCTCTGTTGATGACAATATTATTCTTATCTATCACATTTTTATGTACTTATCTAGGCTTTCAGAAAATATTCTTGTATTTTTGTCAGTCAGCAACCTTATTATTAGAATAAACCAAACACTCGTATGAAAACATTCACCCATCTTTTGTGCATCCTGATTTTGTCAATTGTGCTGTTTGCTTGTAACAACGCTCATTTTCTCAAAGAAGAAGCCTACCGGAATCAAGTGGCTCAAGACTTTGAACTGAAAAAACAGGCACTTCCTCATGGAGATTTATTTGCGATCTTTGCCGATTCTGTTTTATCAGTCTACGAGCGCGAAGCATTGATGTTTCTCTATGCTTATATGCCGATAGGGGATGTGACGGACTATTCAGGAGATTATTATCTGGAAAATGTCCGGCTGTCAAAGCAGACGCGTAGCGAAATGCCTTGGGGAAAGGAGATTCCCGATGAAGTGTTCCGTCATTTTGTTTTGCCGATCCGGGTGAATAATGAGAATCTGGACGATTCCCGTCGTGTGTTTTATGGCGAGCTGAAAGATAGGGTGAAGGGACTGCCGATGAAAGAGGCTATATTAGAGGTGAATCACTGGTGTCATGAGAAAGTAGTCTATCGTCCGAGTGATGCGCGTACCAGTTCGCCATTGGCATCCGTCAAGACGGCGTATGGGCGTTGTGGTGAAGAGTCTACATTTACGGTAGCTGCTCTCCGGGCGGTTGGTATTCCGGCGCGTCAGGTGTATACGCCTCGTTGGGCGCATACGGATGATAATCATGCCTGGGTGGAAGCATGGGCGGATGGACATTGGTATTTCTTCGGAGCCTGTGAGCCGGAGCCGGTTTTGAATCTGGGATGGTTCAATGCTCCTGCCAGTCGGGGAATGTTGATGCATACGAAAGTCTTCGGGCGTTATAACGGTCCGGAGGAAATGATGCTTGAAACGCCGAATTATACGGAAATCAATGTGATTGATAATTATGCGCCTACCGCTAAGGCTATCGTGACGGTGACGGATGCCGAAGGACAAGCGGTAGCAGACGCTAAAGTTGAATTTAAGATATACAATTATGCAGAGTTCTATACAGTAGCTACGAAGTATACAGATGCAGAAGGGAAAGCCAGCCTGACTGCCGGTAAAGGAGATATGCTGGTTTGGGTATCCCGTGACGGACGATTTGGCTATGCTAAATTATCTTTTGGAAAAGACAATGCATTGCATCTCTCTTTAGATAAGAAAGAAGGGGAAACTTATTCCTTGCCAATGGATCTTATTCCTCCGGTAGAAGGGGCGAATATCCCCGAAGTCACTCCCGAACAGCGTGCAGAGAATGATCGGCGAATGGCGCAAGAAGACTCCATCCGTAATGCGTATGTGGCAACAATGATGACGGAAAAACAAGCCGAAGAGTGGGTAGACAAGCTGTATGGAAATGCTTTACAATCGGAAAAGAAAGAAAAACTGGCAGACTTTCTGGTTGCTTCGCGCGGAAACTACCAAACATTGAAAGACTTCCTTTTGCCTGTCAGGAAAGAGAAAGATGCTGTCTCATGGGAAGAAATACGTGCCATGTGGATATTAGAGAGTCTTTCGGCAAAAGACCTCCGTGATGTAACTCTGGATGTATTGAATGATCATTTGCAAACGAATCTTTCGGATTGGGAAAAGATAGATACCGAACGTTTTAAAAGAATGTACCTCAATCCTCCTCGTGTAGCCAATGAAATGCTGACTCCTTATAAAAAGGTACTTCGCGAAGCGATTGAAAAAACTGTTTACCAGTCTGTTCCCGATAGCATGAAGCGTGATCCTAAGGTATTAATAGAATGGTGTAGAAAAGAAATTAAAATCAATAATGAATTGAATTCCCAACAGATTCCGATCTCTCCGATGGGTGTGTGGAAAGCACGGGTGGCTGATGAAAAGTCACGTGATATTTTCTTTGTAGCAGCTTGCCGGAGCATGGGATGGGCGTCTGCCCGGATTGATGAAGTGACCGGAAAGGTACAGGTCTTAAATAAAGAATTTGCTCCGGAAGATGTCGATTTCGAGACAGCAGAATCCGCATTGTCCCAAAAAGGAGTATTGAAAGCTACCTATACGCCTATCCGTTCATTAGATAATCCTAAATATTATTCGCATTTCACTCTTTCCAAGTTTAAAGATGGTACCTTCCAGTTGTTGAATTATGACGAAGGAGAGACAGATATGGGGGATGGGACTACATGGCATAATTTATTAAGATATGGGAGAGAGTTTGATGAAGGCTATTATATGATGGTGACCGGAACCCGTCTGGCAAGTGGCGCGGTGCTTTCCAACATTACGTTTTTTACGATAGAACCGGGTAAGACAACGACAGTTGATCTTGTGATGCGTGAAAGCAAAGATCAGGTACAGGTGATCGGCAATTTTAATTCAGAAGCGATCTATCGGCCGGTCGGTGACACCGGGCTGCAAAGTATTTTGCAAACCTGCGGTCGTGGCTATTTTGTGGTGGCTGTTCTCGGGGCAGGGCAGGAACCTACCAATCATGCGTTAAGAGACATAGCCGCTCTAGGCAATGATTTTGAACAGTGGGGGCGTAAGATGGTCTTTCTTTTCCCTTCGGAAGAACAATACAAGAAATTTAATGCTGACGAATTCAAGGGACTTCCGTCTACCATCACTTACGGTATTGATACTGATGACAGCATTCGGAAAGAAATTGTGGCAGCTATGAACTTGAATAATTCCATCCTGCCGGTCTTTATTATTGCCGACACATTTAATAGGATAGTCTTTGTTTCTCAAGGATATACAATCGGTTTAGGGGAACAATTGATGAAAGTTGTACATGGATTATAGGAAAGAGGCTGTATGAATAATCGTTAATTCTTGCTCTTAATATGCTTTTTTCGGAAAAGAATGATTACGTTTGCAGCAAATTATGACTAAGTATATTTTTTGCATATTAGCATGCGCATTTCTGGTATTGGGATTTAGTAATGTTTCCGATAAAGATTTGCAGGGATTTCAGAAAGAAACTGAAATCCGGGTTAATGATATGCAATATAAAGTAGAGTCATGTTGTTGTGTCTCTTCTGCCGGCTTCGATAAGTCAAGTAAAAAATCGCATTCGCAGTTTGTTGATGAGACATCCAATTGTAAAGTCAGTGACTGCATTTTTGATAATATCTCTTTTCCGAGAAGCATTGTTCCTTTCAAGAACTTGAAGTTCAATACAAATACTGTGATTATACAGATATTGAGCTCTCTGAATGTTCAGCTTCCGGAGAACCGTTTGGGTCATACCGACCTTGATGTCAATTACACTAAATATTCGTGTAAGTATTACGTCTACACATTGGCGCATATTCTCATTTAGACAATATTCTTTTCTTTTGGTTGGGTGAGGTGTGTCTTATTCTGATACCTCTCTGCCACTCTTTCCTTTATTTTTATTATTATCTATTTTATTCATGTCAACATGGAAAACAAAGAATGTATTTCCTGTGACTTGGAACAAAAGACGGGTATTGATGTGTCTTATTGCTACCAGTGTGGCAAATGTACGGCCGGATGTGTGTTATCAGAGGAGATGGATTATGCTCCCAGCTATATTCTCCGGTTGTTGCAGACAAAAAATGCTCAAAATGACCGTCGCGTGTTAAGTTCCAATGCCATTTGGATTTGCTTGAATTGCGAAAACTGTATTGCCCGGTGTCCCAAAGAAATAAACATTCCTGAAGTGATGGACTATCTGCGTGAGAAATCCCGTCAAGAAGGATGCATTAGTAAAGAGTCACGCCCTGTTGTAGCTTTCCATTCCGCTTTTCTCGAATCAGTGAAAAGAACAGGAAGACTCTACGAGGTTGGATTGGTGGCAGGTTTTAAAGCCCGTACCTTACGTTTGACACAGGATTTGAATGTGGCTCCTGTTATGTTCGTCAAAGGGAAGCTCAACCTTCTTCCGGAACGGGTAAAAGATGAGAATATGATCAAAAAGATATTTGCACAAACCATTGAAAAGACTCAAAAGTAACTATGAGAATCGGTTTCTATCCGGGATGTTCGCTAAACGGAACTTCTCGTGAATATAATGAATCAGTCAAAGCACTGGCACAGGCGATGGGACTCGAACTGATCGAGTTGAAAGACTGGAACTGTTGCGGTGCAACGGCTGCTCACTCCATGAGCAAACAATTGTCTCTTGCCTTACCTACCCGTGTGTTGGCTTTGGCAGAACAACAGGGATTTCAAGAAATCGTTGTCCCCTGCGCTTCCTGTTACAATCGGTTGAGTGTGGTTCAATACGAATTAATGCACAATGAAGCATTGAAGGATGAAATACTGACTACAGTTGGAATGCGCTACCTCGGTCATGTGAAAATATTGAATGTCATCCAGATGATAGAGAAATATATGCTGGATGCATTAAAAGAGAAGATAGTACGTCCTTTTGCTCATCAAGTGGCTTGTTACTATGGCTGCTTGCTGGTGCGTCCCCATAAAATATTAAACTTCGACCGTTTGGAAGATCCGCAAAGCATGGACAAAATCATGTTTCTGATTGGTGCTACTCCTATTGACTGGGCTTTCAAAACGGAGTGTTGCGGTGCGGGCTTGTCCGTTTCTCGCACAGACCTTGTAGGACGTCTCTCGGGAAATATTCTGAAAGATGCTGACGACCGGGGAGCGGAAGCCGTGATTGTGGCTTGTCCGATGTGTCATTCTAATTTGGATATGCGTCGCCCTGCTATCGACCACTATCTGGCAAAACCTGTTACTATACCGGTTCTTTATATCACACAGGCTATCGGACTGCCTGTCGGACTGACTCCCAAGGAATTGGGACTGGGACGTCATTTTGTAGCTGTAAATTTGAAGGAGGCGGAAGTATGTCTAAAATAGGAGTTTTTATCTGCCATTGCGGTGAAAATATCAGTGTAACTGTCGATTGCGAAAAAGTGGCCGAGGCGGCAAAAGAAATGGAAGGCGTTGCCTATGCCATCGATTATAAATATATGTGTTCCGATCCGGGACAGACATTGATTAAGAACGCCATTAAAGAATATGGATTGGATGGCGTTGTCGTTGCTGCCTGTTCTCCGCGAATGCATGAACCTACCTTTCGGAGGGCATGTGCGGAAGCCGGATTGAATCCTTATCTGTGCGAGATAGCTAATATTCGTGAGCATTGCTCTTGGGTACATGAGAAAGGGGAGGCAACTACCCGTAAGGCTGTCGATATTGTCAAAAGTCTGGTTGAAAAAGTAAAGCGGAATCATCCTTTGGTCCCCATTCAGGTTCCTATCACCAAAAAAGCACTGGTGATTGGAGGAGGAATTGCCGGAATTCAGGCAAGTCTGGACATCGCCAATTGCGGACATCAGGTCATTCTGGTAGAGAAAGAACCGTCTATCGGCGGACATATGTCACAGCTTTCGGAAACTTTTCCTACATTAGACTGTTCGCAGTGTATTCTTACTCCCCGAATGGTGGAAGTAGCGCAGCATCCGAATATCACTCTTTATACGTATGCCGAACTGGAGCATGTGGAAGGCTTTATCGGTAATTTTAAAGCCAGTATACACCTGAAAGCGAAGAGCATTGATGAGAAATTATGTACCGGTTGCGGACTTTGTACGACTAAATGTCCCAACAAGAAGATACCGAGCGAATTTAATGCCGGTTTGGGAATGCGTACAGCTATTTATGTTCCTTTTCCGCAAGCAGTGCCCAATAAACCGGTGATTGATAAAGAACATTGTACCCATTATCGCAATGGTAAATGCGGAGTTTGTGAAAAGCTATGTCCTACGGGGGCTATCCATTTCGGACAAGAGGACCGTATTATCACCGAAGAAGTCGGAGCAATTGTAGTGACTACGGGATTCAATGTATTGAATACCGACTTTTTCCCTGAATATGGATATGGAAAATACAAAGATGTCATTACCGGATTGCAGTTTGAGCGTCTGGCATCGGCTTCCGGTCCTACATTCGGAGAGATTCGCCGTCCGTCTGACGGACAGATTCCTCAAAAGATTGTATTTGTAGCCTGTGCCGGTTCCCGTGATCCGGCCAAAGGAATTCCTTATTGCTCTAAGATATGCTGTATGTACACTGCCAAACATGCGATGCTTTATCAGCACAAGGTACATGGTGGCGAATCGTACGTGTTCTACATGGATATTCGTGCCGGAGGAAAGAATTATGAAGAATTTGTGCGCCGTGCCATTGAAGAGGATGGAGTGAATTACGTCCGTGGTCGCGTCGCCCGCATATATGAGAAGAACGGTAAATTGATTGTTAAAGGAGTAGACACCCTGTTGGGAGCATCACCTGTCGAGATAGAAGCTGACATGGTAGTGCTTGCCACAGCGGGAGTCGCCAACAAGGGAGCGGAAGAACTGGCGCAGAAGATGCACATTTCTTATGACCCTTATCAGTTCTTTGCCGAATCTCACCCCAAACTGAAACCGGTGGAAACGAATACAGCCGGAATCTATCTGGCAGGAGCCTGTCAGGCGCCGAAAGATATTCCCGAAACAGTGGGAATGGCTTCGGGAGCCGCTGTGAAAGTAGCAGGATTGTTTTCACAGGCAAATCTGGTTCGTGAGCCGTTGATAGCCGTTGTCAATCGTACTGCCCCTCCGTTATTCAGTACTTGCGTAGGATGCTTCATGTGTCAGACAGCTTGTCCTTATCAGGCCATCGAACGTGAAGAAATAAAAGACAGGAATGGAAATGTAATAAAGACAGTTGCCAAAGTAAATCCCGGACTTTGTCAGGGTTGTGGTACCTGTGTTGCTTTCTGCCGTTCCAAATCTATTGATATACAGGGATATTCCAATGAACAGGTCTATGCCGAAGTGATGGCATTGCTGAACCATTAAAAAGAGAGTAAGCTATGAACGAAAATAAGATCGAGAATAATCAGGAATTTGAACCGCGCATTGTAGCTTTTGTCTGTAATTGGTGCACGTATGCCGGGGCAGACCTGACAGGTACGAGCAGGTTGAAATATGCGGCTAATGTAGAAATTGTTCGCTTCCCCTGTACAGGAAGAATTGACTTTATGTTACTGTTGAAAGCCTTTGCCGGAGGTGCTGATGGAATTATCGTTTCAGGTTGTCATCCGAATGACTGTCATTATACATCCGGAAACTTCCATGCACGTCGTCGTTGGATTGTATTCCGTGGACTGCTCGACTTCTTGGGTATTGATGTACGTCGTATCCGTTATTCATGGGTGTCGGCGGCGGAGGGAGCCAAGTGGGCTGATCTGGTGAATGAAACAGTTGCCGGAATCCGTGAACTGGGACCTTATCTGGAGTATCAGAAAGCTTCGGACTATTTGGAAAAGGAGGCTATCTATGAGTAAACTGACAGAAAAAGCAGTTGCTTTGTTACAAGAAGGAGAAGTGAATCTTGTGATAGGCTATGAAGAAGGAAATCACGGAACACGTCCTCTCTTTTGCCGGCAGGCAGAAAATGCCGACAGACTGATACTGGACGACCGTTGCACGAATAATATTGCAGTCTATCTGACAAAACGGGAATTAACAGGAACAGGCAAAGTGGCTATAACAGCTGCGGTTCCGGCATTACGGACGATTGTTCAATTGGCATTCGAAAACCAGTTGAAAGAAGATAATCTTCTGGTACTGACCGTTGACGGACACGGAGAACTTATCCAGTTTAAAGGATTTGATGAAATAAAAACATATCTGGCAGATTTTCCCTTGGTTATTAGTGAGGAGAATCTTCAACTGATTGATCGTCTGAAAAAGATGAGTCGTGAAGAGCGGTGGAAATACTGGATGGGGGAAATGTCGAAATGCATCAAATGTTATGCTTGCCGGGCTGCCTGTCCGTTGTGTTATTGCAGCCGGTGTATTGTGGAGGTCAATTGTCCGCAGTGGGTACAACCCTGGTCTGCTCCGCTGACAAATATGGAGTGGCAGATTAACCGCGTGATGCACATGGCAGGACGCTGTATCGGTTGTGGCGCTTGTAAGCAAGCTTGTCCGGTGGGGATTCCTCTTCATTTGATGACACAAAGTATGATGGAAGACATTCAGGACGAGTTCGGGGTTGCTCCCGGTGCTATCAATCCTGCGGGAAATGTACTTTCTACCTTCAAGGCAGAAGATAAAGAGAACTTTATACATTAAAAGAAAGTAATGGAAAATCTACATATCAGTAAAAGCAGTCTGCAAGAATGGTTTCACCAGATGGTGAAAAAGGAAATGCATATTTTTGCTCCTGTGCGTTCAGGAGATAAAGTAGACTTCAAAAGAGTGACTTCTTACGATGAGGTAGCGACGGACTATGTGCAGACTACCCAGTCGGCTAAACGATTTGCGTTCCCGAAAACAGAAGTGCTGTTCTCTTATCAGAAAGACGGGAAAGAAGCTACTTTGCAGGAAGCGGATATTAATGCAATTCCCGAAATGATTCTCTGGAAAATCCGTCCTTGTGATGCGGCAGGGGTTGCACCCCTTTCCGGTATTTTTAATTGGGATTATAAAGATAAACTATATAATGCCCGGCGGGAGAAAATGACATTAATCAGCTTCAGTTGTGCACAATGCGATGAATCATGTTTCTGTACTTCCGTTCACGGGGGGCCCGGTAATACTGCCGGCAGTGATATTCAGATTACGGAGTTGCCGGATCAGAGTGCATTGGTGGAAGTCTTGACAGCAAAAGGCAAAGCATTGGTTAAATTCTTTGTGAAAGAATATACACCTGCCGAAGAAATAGATAAGGAACAATATCTGGCATCCGTTCCCATTCGTTTCAATGTTGATAATGTACGGGAGAAGTTGGCGGGAGCATTCGACAGTCCTGTTTGGAAACAACAGTCCGAACGCTGTTTGGGATGTGGCGCATGCGCTTATGTTTGTCCAACCTGTGCCTGTTTTGATATTCAGGAAGATGCCAAAGGTTCGTCCGGCCATCGTGTCCGTTGTTGGGATTCTTGCGGCTTTTCGCTGTTTACCCTCCATACGTCCGGACATAATCCGCGTCCGACACAAAGCGCCCGTTGGCGTCAGCGCATTTTGCATAAGTTCTCCTATATGCCTGAACGGATACAGGAAACCGGTTGTACCGGATGCGGACGTTGTTCGCGTGCCTGCCCGGTAGATATGAATATACTTGAACACTTAATATCAATATCAAGCCATGAATGAGCAGTCGAATATATATCTTCCGCACCTGATGGTGATTGAGAAGATAACCCATGAAGCTCCGGGAGTGAAGACTTTCCGGTTAAGATTTAAAGACGAGAAGGAAGGAGAAGCCTTTCATTTCAAAGCCGGACAGTTTGGTGAATACTCTGCGTTTGGTGAAGGAGAGTCAACTTTCTGTATTGCTTCATCGCCTACTCGTAAAGGATATATCGAGTGTACATTCCGTCAGGCAGGACGGGTGACTACCGGACTTGCCAAACTGGAAGAAGGAGCTACCGTCGGTTTTCGCGGACCTTTCGGAAACACATTTCCGTTGGACGAGTGGAAAGGAAAGAATCTGTTGTTCGTTGCAGGTGGTATAGCACTTCCGCCGATGCGTTGCGTCATCTGGAATGCATTGGACAGGCGGGAAGATTTTAAAGATATAACGATTGTTTACGGAGCCAAGTCTGTTAACGACCTGGTATATAAAGAAGAGCTGAAAGAATGGGAAAACCGTCCGGATGTCAATCTGATAACTACGGTTGATCCTGGGGGGGAGACTCCCGACTGGACAGGAAAAGTCGGTTTTGTACCTTCGGTGCTTGAGGCTGCTGCACCTGCCAGTGCAGATACTGTGGCAATAGTTTGCGGACCTCCGGTGATGATAAAGTTCACTTTTCCTGTATTGGAGAAGTTAGGCTTTGCCGATGAGAATATTTATACCACCCTGGAGAACCGGATGAAATGTGGTGTTGGAAAATGTGGACGGTGTAATGTCGGGAAGTTGTATGTCTGTAAAGACGGTCCCGTATTTACCAAAGCCCAGTTGAATGATATACCTCCTGAATACTAATGATAAGGTGTTTAAGGATTAAAATATTGTGTTTTCCGTTGTGAAACGGGAGTTACGTCGTATAAAAGCAAGGATATATACCGAAGTGATTTCAGGCAAATAATATCCGCCGATTGTTTTTATATGGTGATGAGGAATGCCCAGTGGGATTAACTTTCATGTGTGTCTAAATTTTATAATGGTTTCACCATTGGGCGCCTCTTCTTTATTTTGAATATGATTGTACAACCTAATTTTTATATTACTATGATTCATTTATTACTATCTACTCTTGCGATGATGGGGCTTACTTTCCTCATCGGTTTTTTTGTCGCTGCGGTCATCAAGTTGATTGCCTATGCGGCTGATTCATTTGATTTTTATAGTTCCCACCGTTTGGAGCTACTCCGGCTACGACGCTGGCGGCAGCATCGGCAGAAGGTGGAAAGATTAGTCCGGCAAATACCTATTGTAGATGAAGATGCTTTAGGAGATTCTCGTGAAGACTATAGTAGGGGGATTGACAGGAACTTTACTGGTTATCCCGGCTATTATCATGGAGTGAGTCCGGGAGCTTCGGAAAATAATCTGGTTAATTATTATTATTCGCAGGATACCCGTGAATTTTTTCTTCGGGAAGAAGAGCAGGTACATGCCAATAAGAAGAACTCAAAGAAACTGACTAACAACAAACAATGAAAGAAAACTAATTTATGGAAAATATAGATTTTGCTACCTTATTTCAAGGTATTGGTACAATGATGGCAAGCGGATGGGTGCTTGCTTCTGCAAGAGTTTTTCTGGTACTTCTCGGTCTGTTACTGATCTATTTGGGCTGGAAAGGTATCCTCGAACCTATGGTGATGATTCCGATGGGACTCGGAATGGTGGCTATCAACTGCGGAACACTGATGATGCCCGACGGCACACTAGGTAACCTCTTTCTCGATCCGATGCTTTCAGATACGGATCAATTAATGAATACCATGCAGATAGATTTCCTGCAACCTGTTTACACCCTGACGTTTAGTAATGGGCTCATAGCCTGCTTTGTCTTTATGGGTATCGGGGCGCTTCTGGATGTCGGATTCTTGCTTCAGAAACCATTTGCAAGTATATTCCTTGCTCTGTGTGCAGAACTGGGTACTTTCCTGACGGTTCCTATTGCTTCCGCTTTCGGCCTGACTCTCAAAGAAAGTGCATCAGTGGCGATGGTAGGTGGAGCAGACGGACCGATGGTCTTGTTTACCTCACTGGCATTGGCAAAGCATTTGTTTGTGCCTATTACGGTGGTTGCCTATCTTTATTTAGGATTGACATATGGAGGCTATCCTTACCTTGTGAAGCTGTTGGTTCCCAAACGTTTCCGTGCTATTAAGATGGTGACAAAGAAAGCTCCGAAGAATTACGATGCTAAAGTGAAACTGGCTTTCTCTGCTGTTCTTTGTGCTATTCTCTGTTTCTTATTCCCGGTAGCTTCTCCTTTGTTTTTCTCTTTGTTCCTGGGGGTTGCTGTTCGTGAGTCGGGTATGAAACACATCTATGATTTTGTGAGCGGTCCGTTGCTTTATGGATCGACTTTTATGTTGGGCGTGTTGCTGGGTGTACTTTGTGATGCACATCTGCTGCTCGATCCGAAGATATTGAAACTATTAGTATTAGGCATTGTAGCATTATTACTTTCCGGTATCGGAGGAATAATCGGAGGATATATCATGTATATTATTAAACGGGGTAATTACAATCCGGTCATCGGTATTGCAGCAGTTAGCTGTGTGCCGACTACCGCAAAGGTTGCACAAAAGATTGTAAGCAAAGATAATCCGGACTCATTCGTCTTGGGAGATGCCTTGGGAGCTAATATCTCGGGAGTAATTACTTCGGCTATTATTACAGGTATTTATATTACGGTGATTCCTTATTTATAAATAAAGGTATAGCAGTTTTTCTTGATACCGCTGGTGGTAATGCAAAACAGAAATGGTGAACAAAAGGCTTAAAGCTGTATGTTCACCATTTCTTAGTATATAGTAGAGAGGCGATCACTTACATTCCTTTATATAAAGCCTCCACTGTTTCTTTGACTCTTCGCACGGAAGTCACATTTCGTTCGTACTCGTTGATATGTACTGTTCCTCCCATTGAGACAACTTCATTTCTGAATTTCATTTCACTTTGAATACTTTCACGTGCCGAGAAATGAAACTCATTGATTCCGGTTCCTGCCGCAATCCGCGCAATATTATTTTCATTTACTCCACAGCCGGCAAGTAACGTAATTCTTCCCGCAGCCAGTCCTTGCAATTCTTTTAAAAGACCGATACCTTGTTCAGCCGTAGGTTGCTGACCGGAAGTCAGAATACGGTTGCATCCCAGCTCGATGATCTCCTCCAATGCTTTTTGAGGATTACGACATACGTCGAATGCCCGGTGGAAGGTGACTGACAGCCCTTTAGAGGCTTCCATTAGAATCTGCATTGATGTTAAGTCTACTTCGCCGTCTGCTGTCAGGCAACCGAATACAACTCCGTCCGCTCCCAATTTTCGTGCGATTTCGATGTCTTTCAGCATTGTTCTGATTTCCATCTCCGAATAAAGAAAATCTCCTCCACGTGGCCGGATAATAACATGCAGGCGGGTATAAGCCAATACTTCTCTTGCAATGGCTATTTCACCATAGGAAGGGGTTGTCCCGCCTTCCGGTATTCCGGCACATAATTCCACGCGGTTGGCACCACCTTCTTGTGCAGCCAGACAGCTTTCCACTGAATTGGTACAAATCTCAATTTGATACTCTTCCATAGTCGTGTACTAAAAAAGGGCGAATTTCTTCGCCCTTATATGAATCTTCTTTTGAATAGTTACTTTATTTAGCGAAACTAACCGCACGTGTTTCACGAATGACGGTAATCTTCACTTGTCCCGGATAAGTCATTTCATCCTGGATCTTCTTAGCGATTTCGCCTGACAGGCTTTCTGTCTGCTTGTCGTCAATCTTATCCGCACCAACGATCACGCGGAGTTCGCGCCCTGCCTGGATAGCATAAGTCTTTGTTACACCCGGATAAGCCATTGCCAATTGTTCGAGATCGTTCAGACGCTTGATGTAAGCCTCTACGATTTCGCGACGTGCACCCGGACGTGCACCGGAGATGGCGTCACATACCTGTACGATAGGAGCCAGTAAGCTGGTCATTTCCGTCTCGTCGTGGTGAGCACCGATAGCGTTGCAGATATCCGGTTTTTCTTTGTATTTCTCGGCAAGTTTCATACCCAGCAATGCGTGCGGCAATTCCGGTTCTTCATCAGGCACTTTACCGATATCATGCAGCAAACCTGCACGTTTCGCTTTCTTCGGGTTCAATCCCAGTTCAGATGCCATCACAGCACAAAGATTGGCTGTTTCACGTGCATGCTGCAACAAGTTCTGACCATAAGAAGAACGATATTTCATCTTACCGATGATACGGATCAATTCAGGATGCAGACCGTGGATACCCAAGTCGATGGTTGTGCGTTTACCGGTTTCGATAATTTCTTCTTCCACCTGTTTGCGAACTTTAGCTACCACTTCCTCGATACGGGCTGGATGGATACGTCCGTCGGTCACAAGCTGATGCAGTGCCAAGCGGGCAATTTCACGGCGAACCGGGTCGAAAGCAGAAAGAACGATTGCTTCCGGAGTGTCGTCAACAACGATTTCAACGCCGGTAGCAGCTTCCAAAGCACGGATATTACGTCCTTCACGTCCGATAATACGTCCTTTGATTTCATCTGATTCAATATGGAATACCGTAACAGAGTTTTCGATGGCAGTTTCCGTAGCTACCCGTTGGATAGACTGGATAACGATCCGTTTCGCTTCTTTGCTGGCAGTTAACTTGGCATCATCCATAATGTCGTTGATGAATGATTGTGCCTGCGTTTTAGCTTCTTCTTTCAGTGATTCTACCAAACGTTCTTTAGCTTCCTCGGCAGACAATCCGGAGATTGCTTCCAGTTTCTCGATTTCCTGTTGTTGCAGTCTGTCGAGTTCATCTTTTTTCTTATCGACAATGACAAGTTGCGCTTCCAGATTCTCTTTTACAGCTTCGGCTTCCATCTTTTTACGTTGGATTTCTTCCTGACGCTGGCTAAGAACCATTTCGCGTTGTTTCAGTTTGTTTTCCGCCTGCTGAATCTTCTGATTCCGCAATGCTACCTCCTTTTCAAGATCTGCTTTTTTATTCAGGAATTTCTCCTTTACTTCAAGCAGCTTGTTTTTCTTAATTACTTCCGCTTCCGTCTCCGCTTCTTTCAGGACATTATCGTATTTGGATTTCAGTACATACCGGAATAGTATATATGAAAGGATTCCTCCTACGATGAAGCAGGCAATTGCTGTTGCTATTATTGCTATCATTCTACATTTAATTTAAGTATATAAATAAAAACGCACCGCCAAATATCAAAGCATATACTTTTGCTTGGATATTGTGCAGTGCGTGGTTGTTTTATCTCTTATCAGTGAATAGCCGGTCAGGATTCATTCCTCCTTAAAATAATCCTCCAGCAATTCTGTCAGTTCTTTTACCTTCTCCACATAGGGGCTGGTATCATTACGTTGCATCAATTGCAGTCTCTCTAACGAGAACTGATAGGCTACCATGGCAATAATTTTCTCCGGTTCCAGGTTCTTATAAACCTCCCGATACTTATTAAGCCTGATATTTACCTGCTTGGCGGCTTCCCGTACCATTTGTTCTTCCTCACGGTTGATGGTTAGCGGATAGTTTGAATCTGCTATCTGCAGGTTTATCTTTATTTTATCGTTCATACATCTTCTTCTTATTCATTCAACAAAGCGATGCATTTATCGACTTCACGCACTAATTTTGACAATCGCAGCTTCGTCTCTTTTACGTCGCTGCCGTTAAGGCTGATTGCCGTAGCTGTTTTTAGGTTTGTATAGCTGACTTCCAATTCATCGTATTGAGCTTGTACCTTCTCGTTTTTCAGCTTTTCATTATCGAGAAGCTTCTTCAACTCGGCATTTTCACGCTTTAGTTCATCGTGTAAATAAATCAAATGCCGGAGTTGCGTTTCAAAGGAATTCAATAACTTTTTTTCTTCTTCTGTCATCACTACACCAAAATTGTACACAAAAATACGATTAACTCTGATATTACAAAAACTTTTTATGAGAAAATGTTCTTTTTAGCCTAAATTAGCCATGAACGGAGGGGAAAGTAGAGTATTGCATAGGAAGTAAGTGCCGACTGCTTTTATAATATAAGGTATATATAAGTATGTGTTCATAATTAGTCTATATAATAATTTAGGCACGGATTACACGGATTAACGCGGTTGCTTCGCGGCAATGACAACACTAAAGACCGTGTAATCCGTGTTATCCGTGCCTGAAAAAATAGAGATTGATTGGTAATCTCTCTATTTACAGCTCAAACCGGCTCTTTTCCCAGCATTTTGAACAATTTTTGTCCTTTATTGATTTGTCATTTTCCTTCTTTGCTGATAAATACCAGTATGTTTGCGTACCGAACTGACGGGCTCAAATTATAAACATAAACATTTGTATTATCTAACCATGAAAAAGTATTATTTACTATCTCTTGTGGCAGCTTCTTTGATAGGAGCAACTTGTATTCAATGTACTTCTCCGAAACAAAAAAGTGGTGAGAATGCTCTTCCGCAGAAGAGTGAATTGTTTGCAAAATTACCGGATTGTTGTCCGACTCCGGATGGAATGGCTATCGCTCCTAATGGAGATTTGATTCTGGCCTGTCCGAATTTTGCAGATATCACGCAGCCTGCTTGTCTGATGCGCATCACTAAAAATGGCGAGATTGCGAAATGGATGGATGTTCCGGTGTTGGAAGAAACCGGCTGGGCTTCTCCGATGGGGATTGCCTTTAATGAAGAGGGTGATCTGTTTATTTGCGACAATCAGGGTTGGAGCGGAGCAGAGAAAGCACAGAATAAAGGACGTGTTCTTCGTCTGAAGTTTGAAAACGACCAATTAAAGGAAACAATCACTGTGGCATCCGGTATGGAGCATCCTAACGGACTGCGTATCCGTAACGGGAAATTGTACGTCACCCAGAGTTCATTATCACAGATAAAAGATCCTTCGGGATTGTTGGTCAGCGGGGTATATTGCTTTGATATGAATGACCGTGATGTGGCAGTGACTAATACATTAGAAGATAAAAACCTTATTACCACCGTTATCACAAAGAACCCGGAAGTGCAATATGGACTGGATGGAATTGTTTTCAACGAAGCGGGCGACCTCTTTGTAGGGAACTTCGGTGATGGAGCTGTTCATCGCATAAAGATGGATGTGGAAGGGAATGTACTTAGTAATGATGTATGGGCGCAAGATACCACCCAGTTACGTACCACGGACGGAATGTGTATAGACGATAAAGGTAATATCTGGGTAGCGGATTTCTCGGCAAATGCAGTTGCACGTATTGATAAAGACGGAAAAATTCAGCGTATTGCTCAAAGTCCTGACTGTGACGGAAGCGACGGAGGTCTGGATCAGCCGGGTGAACCTATCGTATGGAACGGACAGGTGATTGTATCCTGCTTCGACTTGGTGACCGGACCGGATAAGGTAAACACGAAACACGACAAGCCTTTCACACTGGCTAAGTTGTCTTTGGAATAAATAAACAACCCCGAACTACTATTATAAACCTAAAAAACACATTATCAATTATATGAAACAATATCTATCGACCTTTGCCGGCTCTGCTATCTGTGGCGGATTTGCGTTTGGCATTTGGCCGGAACTTTGGAAGACATACGGTCTGATGGGAGGCTGGTTGGCAGCCACACTGATTATCGGCATTATGTGGTATATGAACCATTATCATGGAGCTATTCTGAATCCTCCGGGAAAAATATGGCTGGATCAGGGCTGGTGTATCGGTTCTGCCGGGATTGCCTGGGGAATTGTCCGCTTTCAAGGCGACATCACCAATTTCTTTTATGCAGTGCCTACCTTAATCTGTTGTCTGATAGGAGGTGCCTTGGCAGGAATATTAGTATGGAAAATCCGTTCGTGCGATTGTGCCCGGAAGATAAACTAAGGAGGAAAGAACAATGAGCGAATGGTTACAGACTTATAATGAATTCTTCGGCATGTATCATGCCGGAATCATCACATCTATTTTCGGAGCTTTTGCCGTCACCTTTACCGTGTTGATGAGTTGGCCTAAATTAGTAAAGGACTTTGGTCCGATAGGTGGATTTATGGCGGCCGCCCTTATTATCGGTACTTTTTGGATAGTCAATCACAAACTGCCCGGATTTGGTTTTTCCACCGGACTCTTAAATGATGCTGAAGGTCTGCCGATGCAATTCAGTTTGATTCATCAGGGAAATCGCGGCAGTGCTCCCTGGGTAGATATGGGATGGGCGATTGCGATGGGCTTCATTCTGGCCGATGTACTTTGCGCACCGAAAGGCACGCGTGGGGGACTAATGAAAGAAGCATTTCCCCGTTGGCTGGTGATTATCCTGGGCGGTATCGTCGGTGGTATTTTCGTCGGACTTACCGGATACACGAATGCGGCACTCTGAATTAATTAACTGAAAAGAAGAAAGAACATATATGTATATATTAGCACATGACTTGGGTACCAGCGGTAATAAAGCAACCTTATTCGACGAATCGGGATTGTTGATTGCTTCACGTACAGCCGCATACCCTACAGATTACGCTTCCGGCAACCGGGCGGAACAGAATCCGTTCCATTGGTGGAAAGCGATTGTAGATACCACGCAGGCACTTCTCCAACTGGTATCTCCCAATGATATTGCCGGTGTGGCACTTAGCGGACAAATGATGGGTTGTCTTTGTGTGGATAAAAACGGTCACCCGCTTCGTCCTCATATGCTTTATTGCGACCAGCGTTCGCAGGAAGAAGAGACTATTCTTTCCGAAAAGATAGACCCGCTTCATTTCTATGAAATCACGGGACACCGGATCAGCGCTTCCTATTCTATTGAGAAACTGATGTGGGTAAAGAAGCACGAACCGGAAATCTTTGCACAGACAGCCAAGATATTGAATGCCAAGGATTATATCAACTTCCGCCTCTGCGGCACTCTAGCCACAGATCCCTCGGATGCTTCGGGTACCAATGCATACGACCTGAACCGTTGGCAATGGAGTGAAGAAATCATAGAAGCTGCCGGACTCGATCTTTCCTTATTCCCGGAAGTCCGTTCGTCTATTGACGTGATCGGTGAAGTGACCAACGAAGCTGCCCGTGAAACAGGACTGCTTGCCGGAACACCCGTAATCTGTGGTGGAGGCGATGGTAGTTGTGCCGGAGTAGGCGTCGGCTGTGTGGCTCCGGGTAGCGCATACAACTATCTGGGGTCTTCCTCTTGGGTAGCTCTGACAGTAGAAAAGCCGATTGTAGACGAACAACGCCGCACCATGAATTGGGCGCACGTAGTGCCGGGCATGCTGCATCCGTCGGGAACGATGCAGGCGGCAGGCTCTTCCTACAACTGGATGATTAACCAACTCTGCCAGCACGAGCAGGCATTGGCTGCTCAACTCGGACGTAGCGTGTTCGAACTGATTGACGAACAGATCCTTTCCTCTCCGATAGGAGCCAATAAACTCCTATTCCTACCTTATATGCTTGGTGAACGTACCCCCCGCTGGAATGTAGATGCCAAAGGAGCATTTATCGGTCTGACGCTGGGACATACACATGGTGATATGCTACGTGCCGTGATGGAGGGAATTACTCTCAATCTGGGATTTATCGTCAATATCTTCCGCAAACACGTTCCCATCGACCAGGTGACGGTGATTGGAGGATGTGCGCAAAACCCTGTATGGCGTCAGATGATGGCAGACATTTATCAGGCGGAAATCCGTGTACCTAATTATCTGGAAGAGGCTACTTCGATGGGAGCAGCTATTCTGGCAGGTATCGGTGCGGGAGTCTTTAAAGACTTCTCTGTGATAGACCGCTTTGTCCGTATTGAACAGACCGTGCAGCCGATTCAGGAAAACGTGAAGAAGTATGAGACTTGGATGCCTGTTTTTGATAAAGCTTATCACGCCTTGTGCGATATGTATACTGAAATTGCAAAAACTGAATTATAATCTGTATAAAACCTAATAATCGAATGAAAACAGTAATAGTGCCGGCTCCTGGCAAAATAGAAATACGACAGGTGGAAACTCCTGTTATCAATGCTTATCAGGCATTGGTGAAAACGGAAATGGTCGCTTTGTGTAATGCGACTGACAGTAAACTGATAGCCGGAAAATTCCCCGGAGTGGATACTTATCCATTGGCTTTGGGGCATGAAAATGCCGGAATTGTAGTGGCTGTCGGTGAAAAAGTACGTAACTTTAAGGTAGGCGACCGTGCTATTGGCGGTCTTATTTCCGATTTTGGCGCGCAAGGTGTCAATAGCGGCTGGGGTGGTTTCAGCGAATATGTGGTAGTGAACGACTTTGAGGTACTGAAAGAAGAGGGACTGGCTACCCCCGAACAGGGATGCTGGGACAGTTTTGAGATTCAGAACACAGTTCCTTCTCATGTGCAACCGGAAGAAGCGGTCATTTCTTGTACCTGGCGCGAAGTGTTGGGAGCTTTCAAGGATTTCAATCTGACTCCGGGGAAAAAGGTGATTGTAGTAGGCTCCGGTCCTGTAGGATTGAGCTTTGTGAAGTTGGGTAAATTGTTCGGTCTGGGACAGATTGACATTGTCGATATGCTTCCCGCTAAACTGGAAGTAGCCCGCCGGATGGGAGCAGACAACGGATATACACCCGCCGAAATCAGTACTCCGGAATTTATTGCCGCGGCTAATCGCTCTTATGATGCTGTCATTGATGCGGTAGGACTGGATGTAGTCGTAAATTCCGTATTACCATTGGTGAAGATGGGTGGAGATGTGTGTGTCTATGGCGTTATGACTAAGAATCCAACCTTCGACTTGTCGAAAGCTCCTTATAACTTCGACCTGCACATGCATCAATGGCCTACCCGTTCCGAAGAAAAGGCGGCAATGACCACATTGGCACAATGGATTGAAGAGGGCAGACTTTCTGCATCCGACTTTATCACGCATCGCTTTGCGATAGAAGAAATAGAAGAAGCCTTTGCTGCCGTGAAGCGGGGTGAAGTATTGAAATGCGTATTGACTTTTTAAGAAACTGTATATTTATAATAACTTATTAAACGACTCAAAATAATGGAAAAGAAGAATATAAACGAAGTGATTGCAGAATTATCAGTAGAGCAGTTGGCTGGTATGATCGACCATACATTCCTGAAACCTTTCGGTGATGCATCACCTATTGAAAAACTTTGTGCGGAAGCCCGTCAGTATCAGTTTGCAATGGTAGCCATCAATCCTGCGGAAGTAGAAATTTGTGTGAAGTTGCTTGAAGGATCGGGAGTGCGTGTAGGAGCCGCTATCGGTTTTCCGTTGGGACAGAACACTGTAGAGTGCAAAGCATTTGAAACCCGTGATGCCATTGCCAAAGGTGCTACTGAAATAGATACAGTCATCAATGTTCGTGCTTTACAGAAAGGACAGATTGAAATTGTAAAGAAAGAGATTGAAGACATGGTTTCTATCTGCAAACCTGCCGGTGTGATCTGTAAAGTCATTCTTGAAACTTGTTATCTGACGGATGAAGAGAAAGAAACCGTATGTCGTATAGCTAAAGAAGCCGGAGTGGATTTTGTGAAAACCTCTACCGGATTTGGTACGGCAGGAGCAACGGTGCAGGATGTAGCATTGATGCGTCGTGTGGTAGGACCTACTATCGGAGTGAAAGCAGCAGGTGGTATTCGCGATCTGGATTCTGCGTTGGCATTGATTCAGGCGGGCGCTACCCGTATCGGTACATCAAGCGGTATTCAGATTATAGAATCCTATAAGGAACTGAAGAAAGGTTTGTAATCGTTCTCTTTTCAGGAAGGTAAATTTAAGGTAAATAAGAAGATAAAATGATAAGATCGAAATTAATGAAGCTGTTGAAGTGTGGGATGGCATGCTGTGTGTTCCTCTCCATCGTAGCATGGCAGACGAAAGACACTTCCCTTCAGCCTACCGATGCGAAAGGTTTTATCGTCGAGATTCAGAAGAAATACGCGGAAATTCAGGCGATAAAACAGAAAGGTAATCAGGAAGAAACAGAAAACAAGATAAAAGCCGTGCACCGGAGATTGATGCGTGCCTATCCGGTCTATTACGATTGGTGGCTACAGGATGGAACAACGGGTGATGTAGACTGGTTTAACAAGAGTTTTAATCAGGAACTTTCCGTGCGTTTACAGAAACTGAACATCAAAGCTGCCGTGACTAATACACCGGAAAGCATCGAATCGGCTTTCCTGTCTTATCTGAAAGCGTGTGAACAAAGACGTATCAAGCGTTTGGAAGCCTTCACTGCAGATAAACCGGAGATTGTTTTTACAAAGTACAGAACGTTGCGTCCCTCTTTCTTTGCTTATACCGAAGGAGTGTCGGATGCCCGTGCTGAATGCAACTACATTGCGGGCGGTGCGTTGGCGAAATTGAAGATGAATGGAATTTGGGCGGAAGTAGAAACCATGCTGACAGATGAAGAAGGAGTAGTGCGTGATCCGAATCTTCATTTTGATGGTCAGCATCTGCTTTTCTCCTGGAAGAAATCCCGCAAGGAAGACGACTTCCATCTGTATGAAATGGATTTAAAGACACGGGAAATCAAGCAGTTGACTTTCGGAAAAGGACATGCCGACATTGAAGGCATTTACTTGCCGGATGACAATATCCTGTTCAACTCTACCCGTTGCGGAAGTACGGTAGACTGCTGGTTTACAGAAGTCAGCAATATGTATCTCTGCGACAGGGAGGGGCGTTATATGCGTCAGGTCGGTTTCGACCAGGTGCATACGGTAACACCGACTTTGTTGGATGATGGTCGGGTGGTCTATACTCGCTGGGATTACAATGACCGCGGCCAGATATGGGCGCAGCCTTTGTTCCAAATGAATCCCGATGGAACAGGACAGGCTGAATATTACGGAATGAATAGCTGGTTTCCGACAACGGTGGCACAGATTCGTCAGATTCCCGGTACTCGTAAGTTGATGGGAGTTTTTATGGGTCACCATACTCCTCAACATGGCAAACTGGGTATCATAGATCCTGAAGCCGGACGTGATGAGAATGAAGGTGTTATGTTCGTAGCTCCGGTACATAAGCCGGAACCGGAACGTATTGACGGTTATGGAAAGTTTACCGATCAGTTCCAGCATCCTTTTCCATTGAGCGAGAAGGAATTTTTAATATCGTATACTCCGTTGGGTTATTACGTCGGACATCCGATGGAATTTGGTGTTTATTGGATGAATGCGGACGGAGAACGTGAATTACTCGTATCCGATGCGCGTATATCCTGCAACCAGCCTGTGTTGGTCGCTCCCCGTAAACGTCCGTTCCGCCGTTCATCTTCGGTAGATTATACAAAGAATGAAGGCGTATATTATATGCAGAATATCTACGAGGGTAATGGATTGAAAGGTGTGAAACCGGGAACTATCAAACAGTTGCGTGTGGTGGAAATCCAGTTCCGTGCAGCAGGTGTAGGTGAAGTGAACGGTAAAGGTGAAGGAGGAGGAGCTATTATGAGTACTCCAGTAGGAGTGGGAAATGCAGCATGGGATGTGAAGCGGGTTTTAGGAATAACGGAAGTGTATCCTGATGGTTCTGCTTTCTTTAAAGTTCCTGCACGCAGACCGCTTTATTTTCAGGCATTAGACGAAAACGGACGTGTCGTACAAACTATGCGTAGTTGGTCTACTTTGCAGCCGAACGAAGTGCAGAGTTGTGTAGGATGCCACGAACATAAGAACACGGTTCCTGTAGCAGGGCATCCGGTATCCATGGCAATGAACAAAGGTGTCAAGGCATTGGCTCCGGAAGATGAGATGGGCGAACGCAATTTCAGTTACCTGAAAGAAATACAACCTATCTGGGACAAGCATTGTATCTCCTGTCATGATGGAGTGAAGCAACGGATGAGCCTGAAAGGTGAATTGAAAGTAACGGATAAACGAAGTAAAAGAAAATATACGGACTCGTACTTGAGTCTGACACATGTTACATTAAATAAAGGTGGAGATGCATGGAAGGGGGATCCGCACCATCCGGAAGTAAATTGGATCAGCGCTTTGTCCGAACCTACGCTGTTGCCTCCTTATTTTGCAGGTTCCAACAAGAGCAATCTGATTAAACGTCTGGAAAGCGGACATGGAGGAACCAAACTGACTCCTCAGGAAATACGAAAAGTAGCTCTCTGGATTGACTTGCTTGTGCCCTTTATCGGAGACTACCGTGAAGCGAACAACTGGTCGCAAAAGGATCTCGACTTCTATAACTATTATGATAAGAAGCGGGAAGCAGCCCGTGCGGAAGATCAGGAGAATATTCGTCAATACATTCAATCCCTTCAAACTAAACAAGAGAAAAAATGAAAAAGAAGATATTGATACCTGTTGGTATGGCTGCCATATTTCTTTGTGCGTCTTGGCAAGAAGCGGAAACGACGGTTTCACCGGACCGTTTGTTTCTGGCAGACAATGGGAAATCCTTGTTTGTAACAAACAGGGCAGGTTGTGAACTCATCAAGATGTCGTCCGACGGACAGAAAATGGAAAAGAAAGTCTCTTTCTCGTCTCCTGTCAATGCCATGACGCAGGATGCGAATGGTAAATTCTGGGTAGTATGTGACGGAAACTACGGCACCATGTACGAACTGGATGGAAAGAAACTCTCCGTACAATCCAAAACAAAAAGCGGAGCTACTCCTTCGGATATTCTATATAATCCGTTGTCAAAGTCTCTTTGGGTGACACAGCGGTTCAACAACGAACTTTGGGAGATTGATCCGGCCACCCGTAAGGTGAAAACTAAAATAGCTGTCGGCCGCGAACCGGTGTCGATGGCTGCTTTTGCAGGTGATTCCTGTCTGCTGATAGCCAATAATCTGCCGGAAATGCCTTCTACGGCTTATCCGATTGCAGTACAGCTCGATATGGTAGATGTGCTTTCGAAAAAGGTTTCGGGACGTGTTATGTTGCCGAACGGTTCTACGGATGTGAAGTCGGTAGCGGTGGATAAGAATCATACTTTTGCGTATGTCACTCATTTAATCTCCCGCTATCAGTTGCCTACCAATCAGCTGGATAGAGGATGGATGGCTACAAATACATTATCCATCATTGATTTGAAGGCAAGAAAGTGGCTCACTTCCGTCATCTTGGACACTCCACAGAAAGGAGCAGCCAATCCGTGGTCGGTAATTGTTACCCCGGATGATAAGCAGATCATAGTAGCTGCTGCCGGTAGTCAGGAATTGGTGCGTATCGATCGCATTGCTTTGCATGAACGTCTTGGGAAAGCGAAACAAGGGGAAATGGTTACTCCTTCCATGAAAGCGTGGGGCAATATACCTAATGATGCGGGATTCTTGTATGGCATCCGTGACTTCATTCCTACACAGGGAAAAGGGCCGCGTTCGGTCGTAGCTACGGGAGGTAAAATTTATACTGCCAACTATTATACGTCGGAATTGGTGTCTATGGATTTGAACGGTAAGAATGTGCAGAAGCAGATTCTGGGTACTCCATTGGCATTCACTAAAGTTGGTAAGGGAGATATGTACTTCCATGATGCAACCATTTGTTTCCAAAACTGGCAAAGTTGTGCAACCTGTCATCCGAATGATGCACGCATGGACGGGCTTAACTGGGACTTGCTGAATGATGGCATGGGTAATCCGAAGAATACGAAAACACTCTTGCTTTCCCATCAGACTCCGCCTTGTATGGCGACCGGTATTCGTAAAAATGCCGAAGTAGCCGTTCGTTCGGGAGTGAAATATATCTTGTTTATGGAGGGAGATGATGAGATCTACGAATCTATCGACGAATATTTGAAATCTCTGAAGCCTCTGCCAAGCCCTTATCTTGAGAATGGTAAACTTTCTGCGAAAGCGAAAAGAGGGAAGAAGATATTTGAAGAAAACTGTGCGAGTTGCCACTCCGGAGAATACTATACGGATCTGAAGCAGTATAAAGTGGATTGGACTACCGGATCTGATAAAGGACTGGCTATGGACGTTCCTGCTCTGAATGAATGTTGGCGTACGGCTCCTTATCTGTATGACGGTCGTAGCTATTCGATGAAAGATATGTTAAAGGTACACGGACCTCATAAGCCTGTTTCTGATAAAGAACTGGAAGAGTTGGAGGAATACGTACTGTCTTTGTAGTGAACTTCATTGATGATTTTAGGCACGGATTACACGGATTTCACGGTTTAAAAGCTGTACTATCATTGGATTCAGAAAATAAAATCCGCGTAATCCGTGTAATCCGTGCCTGAAAAATCTTTTATATAAAACTATTTTTGAATTTATATTTATGACAAGAATATATGTTGTGATTCTGACATTTCTGTTCTCTGCATCCCTGTTGGCACAGACCCGGACGTTTGCAGGAACAGATTATTCACAGGGAATCGTCTTTGTGATGGAAAACAATCAGATTGTATGGCAGCACAAAGCTCCCGATTCTAATGATTTATGGGTATTGCCTAATGGCAATATCCTTTTCACCACTGGGCACGGGGTACTCGAAATGACCCGTCAGAACGATACAATCTTCCATTACGAGTCTAAAAGTCCGGTCTTTGCCTGTCAGCGGTTGAAGAACGGCAATACGTTTGTGGGCGAATGTACCACGGGACGTATGCTGGAAATCTCTCCTAAAGGTAAGATTGTGAAAGAAGTTTGCATCCTGCCGGAGGGAGTGAAAGAGAAAGGTTTTGCGTTTATGCGTAATGCACGTCGCTTGGATAACGGGCATTTTCTGGTAGCACATTACGGACCGCAATGTGTGACGGAATATGACACGAACGGCAAAGAGGTGTGGAAACTGGATGTTCCCGGCGGACCGCATTCTCTGACTCGTCTGCCCAACGGACATACGCTGATTGCCGTAGCAGATAAAGACCAGAATCCGAGAATTATCGAAGTAACGGCAGATGGAAAGACTGTTTGGGAATTATCGAATGCGGATATTCCCGGAAAACCGTTGAAGTTTCTGGGAGGTTTTCAGTATTTTTCTGACGGACGCATCCTGATAACGAACTGGACGGGACATGTGAATCCGAAAGAGAAAGTACACATGTTGTTGGTAGACCGTCAAAAGAAAGTGCTTTATTCTTTGGAGAATACTCCGGGGCTGAAGACGATGTCATCTGTCTATAGCATGGACGTTCCGGCAGGTGTTACCTCCTATCATTAATAAGTATCGTTCATCAGAAAAAACATTGAAATTTGCAGTATGAAGTATCATCGAATCATATGTAATTTGTATAAAACGACAGGAAACAGTTGGGAACAGATGGCGGAGGAATTACTTTCATCCGCTGTCCGCGAAGAGAGGGTGCTCCGTCTTGTACTCTTTACACGCTGTACGGATAATCAGGAATACAAGTTTCAGCGTTCCTTTCTGGAACAATGGGTGGAGCGGCATTTCGTTTCTCCCCGTCCGGTGGTTTCGCTGGTGGCTCAAAAGCCTTTGGTAGCAGACTTGGTATTGGAGGTACATTCGTTGGTGGAGATTACGGATGAGGCAGTCACCATAGAGGAACAAATTAGTTCTTTCTCTGTCCGCTACCTGCGGATCATGACTCCTCACTATCGGGAAATAATAGTGGGGGGACTTTACGCAGATGATTTGAATCTTCCTGTTCGCGAACAATCGGAACAGGCTTTCAGAAAGGCAGAAGAGATCTTAAAGACGGAACAGATGAATTTCGGCGACATTGTCCGTCAGTGGAATTATCTGGAAAATATCACGGATATTGCACATGGCAATCAGTGTTATCAGGATTTCAATGATGTGCGTACTCTGTTCTATGCTTCTTCGGAATGGGAATTGGGTTATCCGGCAGCAACGGGGATTGGTACACAGCATGGCGGCGTTCTGATTGATTTCAATGCTGTCAGTGGAGAAGTGAATATTGCTCCTTTAGATAACGACTGGCAACGGGCTGCTCATGTCTATTCGGATGAGGTGTTGATTAGCCATCGGGCGGATGGGAAGAAGGGAACTCCTAAATTTGAAAGAGGAAAGTCGCTGTCCGACCGTCGGCAGGAGGTGATTTATATTTCCGGCACGGCTGCTATCCGTGGCGAGGAAAGTGTAACGACCGGAGATGTTCTCTCTCAAACGGAAATCACTCTTGAAAATATCCAGCATTTGATCGGCTTGGAAGAGGGTAGGGAGAAACTACCGGAACATTCCGGTAAGTTGGGACTTCTTCGTGTATATCTCAAGAATGAAGAGGATGCGCCAGCTGTGAAAGCAGACTTGGATAAACTCTGCCCGGATATTCCTATCGTATATCTTTATGCGGATGTATGCAGAGAGGAATTGCTGGTAGAAATTGAAGGAATTGCTTATCTATAAAAGCCTTATCTATAAAAGCCTCATTTATAAAAGCATTGTTTATTATAAAAGAAAAACAGATGAAATTGATTCGACTGATCGCTTTACCAGTATTGATGTATATATTAGCGGGACTTTATGCCCTGATATTGGCGGTAGCCACTTTGGTGGAAAACTCTTATGGTCCTGCCGTTGCCCGTGAATTTTTTTATTATGCTCCCTGGTTTATACTGTTGCAGTTGTTGCAGGCAGTCAATTTATTGGCTATGTTCCTTCAGGGAAGCTATTTTAAGAGAATTAGTAAAGGCAGTCTGATTTTTCATGGAGCTTTTCTTTTTATCTGGTTGGGAGCTGCTGTCACTCACTATGTAGGGGTGACGGGTATCATGCATATCCGTGAAGGGGAAACGGCAAATAGCATGATGAAAGAGGAAGGAACAGGGATGGAAAATGCTTCCCTGCCTTTCTCTGTAACTCTGGAAGATTTCCGGTTGCAGCGTTATCCGGGTTCTCATAGCCCGATGTCTTATGAAAGTGACCTGGTGATTAAAAGAGAAAATGAATCTCCTTTACAGGCAACCATACGAATGAATAAAGTGGTTGATGTGGATGGTTACCGTCTGTTTCAGTCTTCATTCGATTCTGACGAACAAGGTACCGTGTTATCTGTGAGCTATGACCGTCCCGGTATGCAGCTTACATATGCGGGATATTTCCTTTTACTGGTAGGTTTTGTCTTGACATTGTTCAGTAAGAAATCCCGTTTCGGGCGGTTGCGCAGAGAATTGGGAGAAATGAAAAAGAATACCCCTTTCTGCTTATTGCTCTTTCTGGCTTTATCCGGCATCTCCAATATGCAGGCATTGCGTGCACAACAACCGGCTGTCTCTTCACAACAATCTCTCGTCGCTTCACAATTACCTTGTGTTTCTTCCTTACATGCCGAAAAGTTTGGCAATCTGGTAGTGCTTAACCCTAACGGACGTCTCGAACCCGTCAACAGTTACACATCTGCCATTTTACGCAAATTGTATGGAGCCGATAAACTGAATGGCATTAATTCAGATCAATTCTTTTTGAATCTACTTTCTTTTCCCGATGAATGGGGAGCTTTTCCTTTTATCAAAGTGGATAATAAAGAACTTCTTCAGCGCTTCGGCAGAGATGGCAAATACATTGCCTGGCAAGATGTGTTTGATGCAGACGGCAACTATATCCTGACGAATGAACTGAACACAATTTACGCAAAACCGGCTGCGGAGCGAAAACGTTTGGACTCGGATTTATTAAAACTGGATGAATCGGTAAACATCGTATATCGCATCATGCAACACCAACTGTTACCGCTTTTTCCGGATGGAAACGATTTGCAGGGAAAATGGTATTCACCGGGTGATGACTTGAGTGCTTTTCATGGGAAAGATTCTCTATTTGTAACTAAAATCATGGACTGGTATATCTATGAGCTAGGAAATGGAGTTCGTTCCAACAACTGGAAGGAAGCGGACAAGGTAGTTGAAATGATGAATGTCTACCAACAAGCAAAGGCTAAAGTTCCTGCTATTGACAACCGGAAAGTGAAAGCCGAACTTCTCTATAATCAACTGGATTTATTTTTCTGGTGTCGTCTGGCTTACTTGATTTTGGGTGGTATCCTACTTTTCATTGCCTGCGGAGAGATTATTGCGGACTTTAAATGGGGAAGAAAAATTAGCAGTATTCTGATTGCTCTTCTGGCAATCGCTTTTCTCACACATACGGCAGGTGTCTTGTTACGTTGGTATATTTGCGGACATGCCCCTTGGGCAAATGCTTACGAGTCGATGATATGTACTTCCTGGATGCTGGTAGGTAGCGGACTCCTGTTTGCCCGCCGATTCCGTATTCTTCCCGCATTGGCGGGACTATTGGGCGGAATCATGCTTTTTGTAGCAGGACTAAATCACCTGAATCCGGAAATTACTCCTTTAGTCCCGGTACTTCAATCTTATTGGCTGATGTCTCACGTCGCTATCATTATGATCGGTTACGTCTTTTTTGCTCTTTGTGCGCTGACAGGGTTGTTTAATCTTGTATTGATGAGTTTGCTTTCCGCCACCAACCGGGTGAAACTCTTGTTCCGTATCCGTGAACTGACGCTACTGAATGAAATGGCAATGATTCTCGGTCTGTTCTTTATGACCGCCGGAACATTTCTTGGAGCTATCTGGGCCAATGTCTCTTGGGGTAGATATTGGGGATGGGACCCTAAAGAAACTTGGGCATTGATTTCAATCGTTGTCTATGCATTGGTGCTTCATATCCGCTTTATTCCTCTCCTGAAAGGAAAGACCACCTGGTGTTTTAATCTGCTTTCCGTTGTTGCCGTCCTTTCGGTTATAATGACTTGGTTTGGGGTGAACTACTATTTGAGCGGTCTGCATTCTTATGGAAAAACCGAAGGAGGAGATTTCTTGTTGTGGATATGGGGATTGGGTGTATGCCTCGTACTTGTTTTGGCGTTGTTTGCCCGCAGACGTTTAAAGAAACTCTCTGCCACATTTTCATCTTTCTTTTAAGTATTATACGGGGAGAAACAAAAATGTGGCAGATCATATAATCAATGACTTATCTCTGAAAATAGCCGAAAATAAGAGAAGTTTACAGGAAACATATACGGAGTTTCTGCTTTTTTCGGAAGGAAAACTGCATTTTATTGCCAATTATTTGAATTTCAGTATTTTGATTGTTCTATTGTCGTGTTTCCATCCTTTTTCTATTTCTGCATATTGTTCCAGTTCTTTGGTTGTGATTCCTCGTCCCGTATTCAGTCCCATCTTTTTATATACTTGTTTCAGCATACTTTTCACTTCCTGAACGGAAAGCTCCGAACCTATGGGAAAAGTACGTTGGATAGAGCTACGCATCTGCCCTGATTGTTTAATCGTATGCTCACTGCTTACATTCAATGCAGTCCGTAATTTATTCTCATTATAGTCAGATTCACGAATGAAATCTCCTCCAAATCGGCAGAAACAATCGTATATATACCTGTCATTGGTCGTAGTAAGCAGATTTCCCAGCATACGTTGGTAGCGTTTTTGTACTTTCTTGTCAGTAGTGCGGCTCATTTTTTCCATTTCTTCCAGTTTGCGGACGATAAGTTCTGCCCGTTTCTTTTTTGCCAGGCGATGCTGGATTGCCATACGTTCATTATCCGAAACCGGCATGAGACGTTCCTCATGAGAGAATATAAAATAATCGGTCTGTTGATAGACACTGCAAAGCAGATCGGTGGACGTGTATAGTCGCTTCACTTGCTCTTTCTCATATAAATTTGCTATTAGAAACGGATCAGGTTTTCCATTCGCATCCAGATAGGGGAGATATGAATTTTCTCCGATAGCTTCCTGCAACAAAGTACGTTCACCAATATTGGAGGTTTGTGCCAGTTGAGTTTTCCATCCGTTGAAGATATGGGAAGCGCCTTGTATCCAACTATCAATCTCATTGGTTGACATACATTCCAGATCCGGGCGGATGGAAGCAATATGTGTCACGGTATTTACTCCCCCTCGGAATCGTCCGATGATTTGAATGGCTTCGGTAGTAGGATCGATAACCGATTGGGTTGCGCCATGCAAATCACTGATGAGAATCACATGTGGCGGGTTTTTACATATGATATCCACCGCGGAGTAGAAACGTGAAGTGAAGAAGTTGTAACGTTCCAGTTCGGTAATCATCATTGATTTTTTGCGTCGGTTGCCTTTCCATAGTTTGTATTGTCCGTCTTCACTACAAAAAGTGCAGGCATTGTTCAATTCGGGAATCAATCGGTAGAAACTATCTATCGAATCGATACTGTTGCAGAAGATGCAGACCGTGCCGCGTTTCGCTTCAATCACCTCCTGCAACGTTTCCAGAACATTGTTGGTAGTGATTAGTTTCAGCTTTTGACGATATTCGTAATCCGGCTGAATCAGTACCCGCATGAAACTGTCGAAGCGATTGTCTTTTTCGGGTACGATGGGAGTGGCCGAAATCAATGCCTTATGCTGAAAATGGAAAAAATCATTCATCGGTTCGCGGATAGAATCACGGTAATGCACGTCCTGCACTAGCTTTTCACATTCATCAAACAAGATGAAACACTCTGTATACATATCTATATTTACAGCCAGCATGGCTTCTTTGATTTTGGTGAAGCCTTCGGGAGTAGTCAACAGTTTGTAATGTTTGTCTTGGTTCTTCTCCAGAAAGTCTGTGATTTGCCGGACGCTGACTCCTTTATAGATAGCCAATGAATTTTTGTGTACCTTTGCTTTAGACTCAATAACAGGTACGTTGGGCTCAATAATGATAGACTTTCGGGGTGCCGTCAATTCGCAGTGTGTAGCTCCCAATCCGGGAAGGAGTTTATTAATGATACAATTGGTCGGGATGAAGTCTTTGCCGGCACGTTTCAATGCATCCGCAAAGTATTCACCTTTTCGGATGGAGTAGATTCTATCGTATTCCATGTTGTTTTAGTATTTTCGTTTGTTGTGTCTTTCCGGATTATATTTCTCGAATCCGGCTGCTGTTATCGCTTTTTTCAAACGTTTTTCGGCTTTGAATACAACATTCTTCACCTCTATGGATTCTGCACGGTGGTTTTCACCTGGTTCTTTGTCTTCGCAGAAACTGCCGTTCAGAGAAAAACTGCCGAAATCATCCAGATTGACAATATTTCCATCTTTCAGAATGGCCTCTATTCCCTCCAGTACCATACTTAGATTTTTGTATGCGTCGCCTTTGGTGATATTGTTTTTGTCAGCTAAGTATTCAACAAAAGCTTTGGTATCCAAAGTGTCCCATGATAATAGTTGTACCCGTACATTCGTTTCTTTGTCGCCGGTAAAAGTATCCGCAAAACGAGTGGTTTTATAAAGTATGCTCATAAATCTAATTTCTTTTAGATGACTATTATGTATTGCAGTTGAGTAAATCCAGAAATGGACTTGTGTAACTGGGTGGTTGCACAAGTATAGCTGAATGGTTGCTCAAGTGCAACAGATTAATTCATGCGGATGAATTTGCTAAAAGATAAGGGGGAATTATTAATATATCGAGTAGAACTAATTACATCTTCCTTATGAATTGGTAAAAACATCTTGTCGATTAAGACAGTACAAAGATAGGGATAATAATGTTTATTCTATTTAAAGAAGTATAGAAATTTATATATTAGTAGATAATATAAGAAATACAAACAATATTGTTCTTCATTCGTAAGAAATATGCAGATTATATTATTATACTCTTTTTAGAGGGATATGCTAATTTATGTCCTCTTCCTATCTATCTCGTTTTCACATTTTCTGTCATCAAGAATAGTACCATTGTCTATATCTTCATTATATTTTTAAACAATACTCTTCATAATAAGTGTCATTCTTATAATTGTTTTGTCAATTTTGTGACTTTCTCTCTAATGTCAAGTCTTGATCAGATAGATTCCTCTTAATCATAAATATTCGTAGTACTTTCATTGAATAATCTATACATGTGTGGATTGGCGGAATAAAAGCTAATCTAATGGAAGAATGTGATGAGCGAAATTTAATATTAAAAAATAGAAATGATTGAATTATGGCAAACAATGAAAAAATATGGGCAATAGCGAGAAACGCGGCATTTCGGGTTGATTTTATAACAAATGGAAGAGAATTGCATTTGTACACGACTGCGATTTATTCTGCTATGATGTGGGGTTGGGGCAAACGTATTGAAGAGAAAGAAAAAGAAGCCCTGCAAAATGACAAGTTAATGAAGTAATAACACTAAAAACTAATATGATGATTAATGACTTTTTTAGAATAGGAGAATTGATATCTGTACATATACAGAAATCTGAATTAGAGAGGAAAGAAGCAGAGCTGGCTACTCCAATGCTTACTGACTTGGAACATATTCCGCAGATATTCGAATGGTTCTGCGAATTATCTGGTGATAGTGGAGATGGAGGTAAACTTAATACTGATAGAAAAATGCAATTTCTTATTATCATTATGTTCTTTTATTCCCCTATTAGCTTGACCGGGCATAGAATACCAAATGGCATCCGGGATATATTGACGGAATTATTAGGTTATAAGTCTAAGTCCGCAGTGTCCAATCATTTAAAAAATCTGGTACCCACTTATGATAATTATAGAATGTTTAGAGAAGAGGTAGATCTTCTTTATGCCAGTATACGGAGTCGTTTAGAAGATCGGGGAATGCTGCCTTACATTCTTATTTTGTGACTTTTGTTGAGATGTCACGGCTAGGAGGACTGAAAATAGCTCCGTTGTTAATAATGGCAGTACTTTTACCATCGAATTAGAAAACGAGGTTTCTGCAGAAACTGCAAAAAAGGAAAGATCAAAAGCTAGCTTTTTTATATATAATTTATTTAATTAAAAATTTAAACAATTTGAATTATGGCACAATTATCTTGGGGAAAACCCACAATTGAGTTTGGAAAATGTGGAGCTAATGGAGCTGCACCTACAACATGGACAGAACTTGCGTACGACCCGGTTGAAAGTTCAACCAAACTAACTCCTACCAAAGGTGAAAAGAAGGAAGCTAAGGTAGAAGGAGGCGAAAATGAAGCTGTTAAGTATGCAAGAAACACCTATGCATTCGAGTTTGAAATCCGTGCAGCGAAAGGCCGTCAGAAACCGATCGAAGATTCAGATGGAGTAGTTGAGGGCGAATACGCTTTCCGCCTTACTCCGGAAGATGCAACTTGCGAAGGTATTCTGATAGAGCGCTCTGTAGTTTCTCTCGAGGAATCTTATGACACTGCCGAGGGTAAGAAATGGAAATATACCGTAGACGTGTTGAAACCTAACGAAGGCGATCAGGTGAAACCTTACACACCTTCTGCTGAAGAAGGAAAGTAATTTTATTTTTTTTGTTAACGAAGAGCGCTAGTGCTGGCCACAGCGCTCTTTTTATATAAATATATTGCTATGAGTTTTAATAAAGAGATGGAATTAAGTATATCCGATGCTATTATTGAGAAACCTATTCGTTTTAGTGTTGGCAAGTCTAAATTATGCCTTTATCCGCCCACGCTTGGAAAGATGCAAATATTGAAGAATCTGTATTTTTCTATGGATGTGAATATGAAGCTTTTGTCAATTAATCCATTGGCTGAAACGTTGAGAGTCTGTACGGAGAAATCAGATATAGTTTGTCAAATTATAGCTTATTCTACGTCCGATGGTAAGAAAAGTGTTTTAGATATAGAGAAAATTCTTCATCGTGCCAAGTTTTTTGAGGATAATATATCGGTGGAGGACATGGCTACGATTCTGACTATTATTCTTTCAAATGACAAGATTGAAGAGTTTATTCAGTATTTTGGGATAGATGCCGACCGGGAAATGAAGACTCAAATCAGTCGGATTAAAGGGGAAGGTAGTAGTATCACTTTCGGAGGAAAAAGTATCTATGGACTATTAATTGACTTTGCTTGCCAGCGTTATGGCTGGACAATGGATTATGTGCTTTGGGGAATTAGTTATGTGAATCTAAATATGCTGTTTGCAGATGCTATCACCACCGTGTATCTAAGTGATGAAGAACGAAAAAAACTGGGACGTGGTGATGGGAGAATGGTTGATGCAGATGATCCTAAGAATAGGGATTTGATTAGGAAGATGATTAGTGAATGATGTCTTGGATATTATAGCCTACATCTCAAGTATTAATAGTCTACACATTGAGTATTAATACTTGAGATGTAGATTATATGCATTTTTAGTTTTTCGGTGTATACATTATGATAATGCCAGACGCTCCGATTGATAATGAAACAAATTTATTATAATTGCTGCTATTTCCATCAATAAAATAGAAAACATCTTCCTTTTGAAATGCAGCCTGGTATCTTTCTATCAAAAAATCCATAATAACAGAACTGTATGAGGATTTCACTAATGCTCCAGCTCCGTTCATTTTGCCATCCTTGAAAGCATATGCTATTTCGCTTGCTGCGCTTCCGCTATTACCACGATATTTGATTGTTGTGCTTGTTTCGGATAGTAATTCTCTATTTTCTCTTCCTTTTAATTCTGCTTTTGTTATTCCGAAATCTAAAATGGGTTCGCTATAGGTGTTATATTTAGGAGCAACTTCTACTGCACATTTTACTTCTTCAGTACCGTTAGAAGCTACAATAAATGTTTTTCCTACATGCTTCCCTTCAATTACTCCATTTTCATTTACGCTGGCAACAAAATCATTTTCTGAAGTCCATTCAACTTTCCCTGATGCTTTTAGCTGTTCAGTTGTTTTATAATTCAGTGTGACAGTGGATTTGTTCAATGATAGTTTAGCGTTATCATCATCGCTGCTACATCCATACAAGAACAGAAATGCCAATACAGGTAATAAAAATAATACTTTTCTCATGTTTTTATTTGTAAATAATAATTTTATTAAAACGATTCTATATAAAGAAGTTATATCAGATTCATTACTAACAAATCCATTTTACAGCTTCTTCCATATTTAGGCTTTGAAGATTTATTGCCATCCGTGTAAGTGATTACTCCGTCATCTGTAACAGATTCAGCACTTTTGCTATTGTCGATACTCTTGTTTTCATTCACGAAGATATATACAAAGCTTGTTTTGATATTTCTTTTTCGTAATTTTTCCATTTAGTGTACATGTTTACGTGATTTTTTTATTTAGTTAATTCGTCATCTTTTGAATAATTAGTTATCAATATAGGCAATAGAGCCAATAGGAAGAGTTCTTTTTTCATTGTTTTATATTTGAAATTAGTTTTGTTTGAGTAATATTTTTTTTAGTTTTGGAGTATAAATCTGTTTGTTTTATTGTATTAATAATTATGTAATTATTTCCTGAGACAAAGGTAGTGATATATTTTCTAATTTAGTCGTTATTGAAAAAAAATATATTAAATCTTCCACTTTTGTATAAGTGATAGGTGTTTGTTGTGTATATATGTCCAAGATATTGGCTATATATACACAACGTGCTGGATATATATGTCCAATACGTTGGACATATATGCGCAGTATGTTCAAAGTTAATGATGTAATGGATAGTCCCCAAAATATCAGAATCCTGTTTTTCATTTACACAAAATTATGAACAGTGCTTTCTAAATAGATTGATGCCATAACTTTTAGTTATTTTATCGATTTCGTTTGTCTTATTTGTTTTTACTTGTAGCTTACCTTCTTGTCCTTTGTGAGTAGGTTCTTATAAACGGAATAATCAACTTCGAAATATGTGTAGTCTATTAGCTCTGGTAAGGCCTTAGGATATAAAATGAATCGTACAACGTCCTGACCGTCAGAATCTGTGATACGTTTCAAAACTATAAAATTAATAGGTGGATAGTCTTTTTTCCATTCTTTGTTAGCATATTCTTCTCCGTATGCTCTTTTATTGGATTTATATAGTGTTTCTGTGGCAGAGAGAAGCGTTTCTCCTAAACTCAAAAAGAATGGAAATGAGTATTCTGCGTGTCCTTTATACATACTATGGTAGAAGCGTGGTATAATTGAGAGTGTCTGATTGGTAGCAAGCGATGATAAATGGCTATAATCATCATCAGAAAGTAATGCTGCCATTATTGTTCGTGAATACATCCATTCTTTTTTCAATGCAGGATAGCGCCAAGAATATCTATAAAAGTCCAAAAAAAGATAACGCTTATTATTATATTCTCCTATGAATATGCTGTTGAAATTTTCGATAGCTACTCCTTCGCCAAGATATATGCGTTTTGTGTTTTTGCGACTTTCCCAGCGTCCCGTTTTACTGTTTTGTTGCCAATATAGGGCAGATTTTATTTCTTTAGATTTATAAGATAGCGCTGTAGGATCACTATTAGTTCTGCTTTGGGCATTGCCAACTAAAGAGACTATAGTAGCTATAAATAGAAGAAAAAATACTTTTTTCATGGAATTATTTATTTTCAGAGTTATGGTGATGAGACATACACATAATTGTTCTTTTGTTTTTATAATACTTTATTTAGAATGAATTATTTCTTATTTTTTCAGTTTCTTCTTTTTGTTTTTGTTCTTCTCTTTTTTCTTTGTCTGTCATGACATGCTGCTTTTGGGGGAACTTGCTATTGTCTATATATACATGGTAGTAGAATTTGACTTCACTGCTTAATTCTCCTAATACTATTGTTATCGTCTTATCTCCTATTTGAAATTTGGCGTATTCAAATTCTTCACCGGAATTAAATTCGGAGATATTGACTTTACTCTTCTTATATGAAGGTTCTCCATATTTTTCTGTGAATTTTTTGATAAATATATCACAATCACTCACTAGATCATTAATGCTATTTGCTGTTGGATTATATGAGTCGATGTATATTCTATATAATTCATTTTCTTTGAATTCACCCCAAAAAGCTGCCAGATTATTTAATCCAAAAGCTCTTTTAAAATTTCGTTCGCGTTCGAATTCCATACTAATACTGTCATCATACTTATTTCCCCCTTTGAATATTTCGGTAGCCAATGCTTCTCTCATGCTCATCCCAAATTTAACATCTCCCCATGCAATTAGGGCAAGCGAGTCGTTTCTTACTTTCTTTAAAGAGTCTTGTATTTCTTGATTCCTTATTTCTGCTGCTGTGAGCTGTGGATTTGATTCTTGAGATACTACTTGTTCTTTTGGCTTTTGGTTACAACCAATTGTTAGTAATATTGTTAAAAGCAATAATGATACTTTTTTCATGGAATTATTTATTTTATAGTAATACATTCAATAAGATGTTGAAAGGCAATTACAATATTTGATAATAAAATTGTTTGTTTTATTGGCTTGACAATCAAATCTTTTTCAGTGACAAAGGTAATGATATATTTAATATGTTGGTACTGTGAGGAGAAAAAAATGTGAATAGTGTATCTTTTTTCTTCGATAAATTGCCGTTTTGTGATTAACTTATTAATGTCATAGATTAGGAAGAATACTTTTTCATGTTTTTTAGACTTTACCATAGCTTTGTCTAATAATAACTTGAAAGATAATAATATGGCAGATTTAGATTTTAACATTAAAGGTAATAATGAGAAATTCATTAGAGAGACTGAGCAAATACGCTCTTCTATTAAATCAATTACAATTGAACTGAAAAGTGCAAGTAATGAAAGCAATGGCTTTACAAATATTCTGAAAAAGACTTTTGATATGTTGGGTGGAAAAGAAGCTTTGAAGGAATTTGTTAGCGATGTTATTCGTGTACGTGGTGAGTATCAGCAGCTTGAACTGTCTTTTTCTTCTTTGCTACAAAATAAAGGGGAAGCTGATAATTTAATGTCTCAAATGATGAGAAGTGCTGCTGAAACTCCGTTTAGCTTAACAGAGCTAGCTTCTGAAGCTAAGCAGTTGATTGGATATGGAGTTGCTTCAGAGGAAGTAAATGATACATTGCTTCAATTGGGGGAAATTGCCTCAGGGGTAGGAGCACCATTAGAGCAAATAACATCTCTTTATGGAGCAGTAATGACGCAAGGAAGTCTTTATGCGGAAGATCTTACTAAGTTTTCTGCATCTGGCGTTCCGATTCTCCAAGGGCTTGCAGATATCTTGGGAGTAAATACGGAGAAGGTGAATGAAATGGTTGCTGCCGGAACTATAGGATTTCCGGAAGTGCAGAAAGTTATTGAAAATCTGACCAATGAAGGAGGACGTTTTTACGGTTCAATGGATGAGCAATCAAAAACGATTGTTGGAGAAATAAACAATCTTCGGGATGCTTGGGATATGATGTTGAATGGTATCGGAGAATCACAAGAAGAGATGGTCAGTGGTGCTATTGGAGGAATTGCTTATTTGGTAGAGAGTTACGAACAGATAGGGAAGATTCTTCTTACTTTAGTCGAAACATATGGAGTGTATAAAGCTGCATGTATAGCAAATATTGTTTTTACACAAAGTTTGGCTACTACGCAAATGGAGTTAGGGCTTGTCATGGTTAAGTTAAGGAAAGCTTTTATTACACTGACTGCATCTATGAATCTTAATCCTTGGGTACTTGCAGCAACTGCTATTATTGGACTTGGGTTGGCTATGTGGAATTTAGCGGATCGTACTACGGCCGCTGAGAAAGCACAGAAGAGATTTAATGCTGAACAAGACAAATTTAATCAGCAACAAGAGAAACGAAAGCAAAAGATAGAAAGTTTAATTCATGTTATTCAGGACGAAACGGAAACTGAAAATGCTAAGACCAAAGCTTATGAAGAATTGCAAAAATATTCTCCTGCTTTAACTGAAGCATATAGTCGTGAGGAAATAGCAAATCTTGATTTAGCTGAATCACAAAGGATTTGCAATGAAGAACGTGATAAGATGGATTATGATCATGTTGTGTCTAAGATAAATACTATTACGGATTCGATAAAACAATTGAAAGCTGAAAATGGGAAAGTTATAGGAACGACTACTGGAGGTATGGTCATGACTATAGATAATACTGCGGCGATTAAACAGAATGAAAATGAATTGAAGATTTATAAGAAACAACTGGAAGAACATAATAGATTAAAAAAAGAGGCAGAAGAGAATAAAAAACCTATTGAAGAGCGTATAACCGTAGCAAAAGATAATCTTGATAAAATAAGGGAAGAATATAATAAGGTGAATACTTTAATGATTGAGGAACGTGCAAAACTCGAAAAAAATCCATTTTATATTATTCCTTTACGATTAGAATTGGAGTTTGAAGGAGCGGATAGAGTGCTCAAAGAGGCTCAATCTAAAGTGCAGAAATTAGAGGAGGAAAAAGCAAAGGGTACTACTTATCAGCAAGATTTGAAAGAGGCAAGAAAAACTTGGTTGGATGCTAAAAAAAAATATGAAAGCGTATCGAAATCTTCAAAGTCTACGTCTTCAGAAGTGAGTGATGCAAAAGACAAGATGAATACTGCTAAAAAAAATTATGAGGATTTGGGTGGCGTAACAGATAATAGATATGAGGAGAATGCTAAAAGAATTCGTGAACAACAGAAACGTTTGGAGGAACTTCGTGATAAGCAAAAAAAGGATGAGAAACAGGCTATAAAAGACCTTGAAAATAGAAATGCCCAAGCTGAAATAGATGCTATGGGTGAAGGAGAAGAGAAGAAACTGGCTCAACTGAAATTTAATCATCAAAAAGAAATAGATGAACTTAAAAAATTCAAAGCAGATTATTTTCAAAAGAAAATAGATACGGAAAAGGCTATATTTGAGGCTAATCCAAAGAAGAATAAAGATCAATCGTTTGATTCGTCGAAAATATCTTTGAATCAAGAAGAAGAAGGTATGTTTAATGATTTGATGGAACAAACTCTAAAAAAACAAGGAAATGAAACTTCTTTGCATTATAAAGATTTGTTGTCAAAATATCAAGGTTATTCGGAGAAACGTTTGGCTATAGAAGATAAATTCAAGAAAGAAAGAGATTCGCTGGTTAAAGCCGGAGCTTCAAAAGAAACTTTGGGAGAGCATGATTATCAGAAAGAAGAGGCTTTAAAAGCAGTTGATAGTGAATTTGCAATGCGCGAAGATTCTTTTAAGGATTGGACGGATAATATCGCAAATCTCAGTTTGAAGGAGCTGCAAAAATCATTGTTTCAAGCCGAGCAAGAACTTCAACGATCTGAATTTTTAAATCCTAATGATCCCAATTTAGCTGTTCAACGATCAAAGATAACTTCATTAAAAAATAAAGTTGATGAGAGAGTAAGGGAGACAGAAATCTCTCCGGGGAAACGTAGTATGGAAGAATGGAAAAATCTATATCAAACACTAAATAAGGTAGAGAAAGGATTTGATGAAATAGGTGCTGCTGTTGGTGGTACTGCTGGGGAGATTATATCTGCTGCAGGTGGTATTACATCATCTACTCTCCAAATGATAGACGGAATAATGACTTTGGCAACAGGATCGGCATCTGCTATGAGCAGCACTTCACAAGCTGCATCGAAATCTATACAAACAGTAGAGAAGGCTTCTGTAATTTTGGCTATAATCGGAGCTGCGTTGCAGATAGCCACGAAGATTGCAAATATGTTTGGTGCCGATTACTCTGATTATAATGCAGCAAAAGAGAATTATGAGAATTATGTGAAAGTCCTTGATGTTGTTATTGGTAAACAAAAGGAATTACTAGAAACATTGACGGGGAAAGCTGCTGTTGAGGCCTCGCAAAGTGCATTAGGATTAATAGAGAAACAGGCAAATGCCGCGCGGACACTTGGTAAAGAACGTCTGAATGCAGGTGCAAGTGCCGGTTCACATTCTATTGGGGTTCGCATAAAAGATGGTATGTCCAGAGAGGGATGGAATGAAGCGGAGAAAGCCATTGGTACGAGTGCATATAATCAGATAAGGGACGGACGTATGACCGGATTGTTTGATCTCTCTGTTGAACAATTGGAGAAGCTTCAGATGGAAGCTCCAACATTCTGGGCTAAGTTAGATGGGGATGTGAGTGATTACTTGGAACAAATAATTGCTTGTAATGATAAGACCGAAGAAATGCATGATCTGTTGAACCAATCGTTGACACAAACGTCTTTTGATGATGTTTATAGTAGTTTTCTTGATGCTCTTTCTGATATGGGAACCTCTTCTGAAGAATTTGCGGATAATTTTGAGAAATATATGCAGAAAGCCATTTTGAATTCGATGCTTGTCGATAAGTATAAGTCTAGAATTAATGCATGGTATGAAGCATTTGCTAAAGCTAATGATGATGATGCGGGGATAACTACTACGGAATATGAAAATTTGCAGCGTGATTGGAATGCTATCGTTTCAGATGCTATGGCTGAACGCAATGCTTTAATGGAGCAATTTGATTGGGCTTCTGAAAGTTCGTCTTCGCAATCTTCTAGCCAAACAGGCTTTGCTGCTATGTCACAGGATACAGGGGAAGAATTGAACGGACGCTTTACTGCTTTACAAATATCAAATGAAGAAATTAAAAATTCGATGTTGTTTGTTTTGGGTAGTTTATCTTCTTTGTGCACTACTGCCTCTGATGGAAATATTCTTTTAATGGAAATGAGAAATTTGGCAGTCATGTCTAATGGGCATTTGGAGGATATTGCAAAATATACTAAAGTGATGCTAGGGTTTGGAGAGAAATTGGATAATATAGATAGAAATACACAAAAAATATAAAGATATGAAAGATGAATTATACCTTAACGGCAAAGATGCCTACACTACTTGGGGAATTAGTATGGATGATACCTCATTGTCAGAATTAATGACACCTGTTTCTAATAAAGTGTTTATTGAGAATGAAAGTAGATTAGAACACGGAAAACAAGTTATTGTGACGAAATCTAAACTGGATACAAGAAACTTGACTCTTAACATAAACTTGGTAGCTTCCAATGAACAGCAGTTTTTTGAAAGGTACAATAGCTTTTGTGAAGAATTGGCTACAGGAATGCTTGAAGTTAGAACTAAGTATCAACCGAATGTTGTGTACAGGACAATATATCAATCGTGTAGCCAGTTTAGTCAGTTTATGCGTGGTATTGGCAAGTTCACTCTTAAACTTTATGAACCAAATCCTAATGATAGAACAATATGATAGTAGATATTAAAGATGTAACCGGAAATATTCGTTTTTCTACTCCAATAAACAAGGGATCAAAGCGTAAATTCACGTTGATGCAAGAAGACTATATAACTTTAAAGTTCTCTTTGGATAATCCTGTTTATTTCAATTTAGGAGATGGAATAGATAATGAATTGGGGATATTTGAACTTATAGATCTTTACAAACCTGTTTATAATGCAGAAACAGGAGGGTATGATTACGAACTGCGTCTTGATGCTTATTATTGGAAATGGAAGAATAAAAAGTTTTTCTATACTCCAAAGAATACAGGAAGAGAAGCTGGATGGAACATGACAGCTACTCTTGAAACTCATTTAAAAGTATTTATTGACAACTTGAATGCTCTTGGCTATAAATTCAGGGATCAGGAGTTTATTTCTAAAATAGATGATACAGTAGAGCAATCTTCCAAACTCGTATCTTATGATAATACGAATCTGATTGACGCACTTACCCAAATGGCGGAGACATGGGAGTGTGAATGGTGGATAGAAAATCATGAGATTTGTTTCGGGCGTTGTGAATATAGTTCTCCTGTTGATTTTAAGGCTGGCAACCTGACGGATACCGAGAATGTGAATGTCAACAGCATGACACGCAGTGACAGCCAGACAACTTATGCGACTCGTATTTACGCTTTTGGTTCTACACGTAATATACCTGCCAGTTATCGGAAAAACTTGATATTTGACGTAAAAGAGGTCAACGGGAGAAATATATCCGACACGGAAAGACCTCTTAATATAATTTTTTTCCCTGATAGGGTAGTGCACAATGAAGAATATCATCTTAGGGAGGACTTTTCAGGTTCGTATCTTTTTGATGTTCCAGAACGTCTATCTGAAACTTTAATAGCGGGTAAAGTTGATGGAGGAACATATAAAGTTGTTAGTAATGGTATAAAACAAGAGATTCATTGCTGGCATTTTAAGTCTCCAGATGGAGTCGGATTTCCAATTCAGGAAAAGATACCTTTATTACCAGGAAATTATGTATTTAAGGCTTTTTTAAAATATCGCATAAATGGTGTTGAGAAAGAAATCTCTATCGGTAATCAAACAGTTTATATAGAAAGAAATCAACAATCGGAGTACTCTGTTATATTTAGTCTACCTAGTATCTTAGAAGTGGAAAAAGATGCACAAGATTTCAAAATAATGACTTATATAAGTGTACCTTCTTATGACATTTTTTATGGATATCTTTATTCTCACACTCAATACGACATTGATCTGATAAATGGTTCATCTGCTAATACTTCGGTGATGTTTCTTTCGGGTACGAACATAGGGAAATCTTTTGATGCTGTTTATAATCCTGATTTGTTGATCGGAGATGCTGCTAATGTAATCCGCTTACCAGAAGGAGTGACTGTCTCTTTAGGTGATAGATATACTATCGGAAACATTATCAAAGGTAAAGTTCCTGTAAGTTATTTCACTAAAGATGATAACGAACTCACTTTGAATGGCGTTGTTCAGAAGCGTCTTATGCTTCCTGCGAATATCCCTTATGTGGATGCATATCGTTACAGTTCAGCAGGTGAACGTATAGATATTGGTGATGAACATTATGACGATTCGGATAACGTTGAAATGCCAAAAGAAGAAGTAATTGAAGAGATTGTGACTTTTGAGGATGAATATCCTAAATACATTGGCAATACCGTGAATGTTCCTGAACCTGAATGGATAGAAGAAGGCACAGAAGTTGCGAAACCAAGTGGCAACAAGTATCCTATTTATACTTTTAAGGATACTGGTATAAAGAACTTCAACAAAGAAGATTTTGTAATAGACGAGCTTCGTTTGATTTTTCAAACAGGAAAGTTGTCAGGAATGGACTTTGCCTTGGATGTGAAAAAAAGTGATGATACTGGAACCACATTTCAAATTATCCGTAATGACAATTATGGACGTAATCTTCCAGATGATAAACTTTTCCCTCAAGCTGATCATATTGAAAATGGGGAAGATGTCCCGGCTGATACCTATGTTCTTTATGGATTTGATACAGCGTTTATTTCTGAACAGATGCTACCTGATTCAGAACAAAGGTTGTTTGAAACAGCAAAAAGGTATGTAAAAAAATCGATGATTGATCCGTCTACTTATAATTGTGAAATGGTTCCGGAATTTATCTACAACAACGGTAATCTCCGTACATTTGAGGTTGGAGACAAAGTGAACCTTATCAATAAGGCATATTTTAAGAATGGCCGTCAATCTCGTGTTATCGGATTTGAATGGCCTTTGGATATTCCTTACGATCATCCTATTTATACTGTTGGCGAAACTGCTGCCTATTCTCGTTTGGGAGCAATTGAAAGTAAAGTGGATTCTTTGACTTATAAAGGACAGACATATAGTGGAATTAGTGTAAATGGAGGAGGTGGAACTAGTGTCTACGTGATTGGAGTCAACGATAAAACTTTGCCATCAGATAGAAATACATTTTCTTCAAAAAGAATTATTAATGAGATCAGGGAGCGTGCTTTAAGTAAAATTAATGACGATGAAGCTACCGGGTTAATTAGTTTTTCTAAAGGATTAATTTCTGAAGAACTGATAGAAGCTAACAACGGTCTTGTTGTTCGTAAACAGGAAATTATAGAAGTTTCTCCAATGGCTTTAGTGGAAGAAGATGATGCTTTGGTGGAAGAGTTATCTGTGAAAAGTGATGTTATGACTTTTGGGGAAATAACTAATGTGAGTAAAGAAGCAGATGAAATATCGGAAACAAATGACTTGATAGTTCGTCTTTCAGGAGCTTCAGAGTGGACGGTTGACACAACATTATTTTCAAATGTTTCGAAATTGATGGATGAGGTCTTTCCATTTACTATGACTTTCACTGGGGGAGCTACGTATGAGAAAGGTAGCATGCAAACGATAAATCTTTCTTGGAGTTATGATCGGGATATAATATCTCAATCAATTAATCGAGAAACGATTGCGGTTAATATGCGTACAAAGCAATATGAAGATATTGTTACTGATACAACTTATACTTTGTCGGCTATATTTGATGGACAAACTTATACGAAATCGACTTCTATAGAATTTAGATTGAAAAAGTATTATGGAGTCTCTGTTCGTGAAATGCTTACTGATGAAGAAGTATTGGCTTTATCCAGTCTATGGGCAGGGCGTACGCAAGCTTCTACTGTGTTTGATTGTACAGGTGGTAAATATCCTTATTACATTTTACCTACATCGATGGTAGCTGGCATTCAGTTCTGGATTGGAGGATTGCGTAATTCTGATTGGATAGAGGAAATTCGGGAGATTACTAATGCTTATGGATATACGGAGAGTTATACAGTTTTTAGGTTAAACAGCATCCAGACGGGTGTATTAAATATAGAAATAAAATAATGGCAATATTAAGTAACGGTAAGTTTTATGGCTTCCTTTGTTCTGCTAAAGAAACCGGGCAGAAACTAGCAAATGGAGTGAAAGAATATGTGGAAGATTTTGTGTCAGGATTTGCCGGGCATGGGTGGAAGATATGGGAATATGTCAAAGGCAAATGGATGTTGGAAATAGACTCGATTCGTGTTCGCGGACAGTTTACTGTATTCGAAATGCTGATCAGTAAAGTGAGGGCTATTATTGGCGCACAAGCTATAACACAAGGTTGTGGGAAGGTAAAGGCTGTTGAATTATCGAAAGATGGAACTGCTTATCTTATCACACTGGAAGATGCTGATATGAGTTTTATGGAACATGACTTTATCCGTTGTCAGGAGTTTACCGGAAGTCAGAAGGTTTATCATGTTGAGATAGAATCAGTAGCAGATGGAATCATTCGGGTTCCTTTATCTGAATTTGATTTGGATGAAGAGGGGATAGTGCTGAACCCACCGGCTCCGGGAGATGATATTGTGCAATTCGGTAATAGTTCGCACGATGAGAAATATGTAGGTCGCCATTCTGCTATTTATATGCATGCTAACGAAGGATTGCAACCGGCTATTGATGTGTTGGATGAAATTTATTCAAAAGATTGGTCAGATTGCTTGAAAGTTCGTTTGGGAGGAGATATTCCAGGTGGTGATGGAGCGAGAGGATTTTATAGTGTGAATGGAATGATAAAGGGAATTGATAAATCAGGACATACTACTTATTGCTTATATCCGGATGGTACTGCTGAATTGGGAGATAAATCAGCTTTGTTCAAACCAAATAAGTCTGGATATATTGCTGGAGGAGCAATTGCTTGGGAATTGAATGAGGAGGAACTGGAATACGTTTGTACAATGAAAGGTGTTGTACTTACTTGGGACAATCTGGATAATGATGCAAAAGAAAATCTAAAAGGAGAGCCGGGTAAAGATGGTCTTGATATTGTTTGGAAAGGAGACTCTTCAACTCCTCCTGCCAATCCTCAAAAGAACTGGGCATATCGGGATACGGATAATGGTCAGGTTTATATCTATACTGGTGCAGTATGGGCTTTAATGGTTACAGATGGCAACGACGGGGTGGATGGTACGAATGGTGAACCTGGTGCGGACGGTGAAGATGGAATGAGGGTATACATAACCTATAATGACAGTGAAAAGGAACCGGCAAAACCAGTTGGAGACGGCACAACAGAAGGTTGGCATACCAATGCAACTGCGTCTGTTATTTGGATTTCGCAGAAAGTAGCGAAGAATGTTACTGATGGAGAATGGGGAGAAGCTATAAAAATTAAAGGGGAGCCTGGAAAGGATGCAAATCTTCTTTCGTGGATTGAGAAATGGAACGGCTATGAAACAGAGTTAGGGGAAGATTATATTGTAACTCCTAAAATGTTTAGTGGGGTACGTTCTTCTGATAGAAAATTGACTGGCATTGTACAAGGCAAAGACTGTCTTATAGATAAAGAAGGAAATAAACATTCTGGAATTTTTGCTTTAGTGGATGATGAAATCGTTTTTGAACTTGACCCGATAAATAAGAAGTATAAGTTTAAGGGAGAGGTAATTGCGGATAGCGGAACTTTTAATGGGACAGTGAATGCTGATAAAGGCACTTTTAAAGGGACGATAATTGCGGAAAAAGGCTCTATTGGTGGTTTTGAAATTACAAGTGGTCGCATAGGTTCTGAAGTGAATACAGAATATGGCGGCGGACAGCTTGCGATATATAATAACCTTATTCGTGTAGGAAACAGTGATAGTTATTCGTTATTAGGAGGTGATACAATTCCTGGTACAGCGGGTGGAGCTTACACTTCAACGTGCAGGTTCACTAATAATACTAAAAATGATTCATACAATGGTGCTAATTATGGTATGATGATAAATGTGAGCGGAGCGAAAAGAAATTATGGGATCAAATCAGATGCGCCCATAGTTGCTACTTCGTGCATTGGAATGAAAATAGCCAGACCCATATATTGGATAAATGGCAGCTCTGACGATGGTAAGGATTTTGATTTTTCAAAATACAGCGTTTATTTACTTGCATCTAATCGCAATATGAGTTTAAACCTTCCAACCGAATCAACCGTCGCATCTTATTTTGGTTTAACATCACTCCCTGGTGATTTTTCAGTAATGTTCACTCTTCATATAAGACCTTGGTCCTATGACATAACAATTAATAACGTATATGATTGGAATGCGAATTTGATTAATGTAACAATGGTTAAAGGAGATACTCTCACGCTTCTTATTAGTAAATATGATGGATTTCGGTACGATGTACTAAACAGGCAAGATTAGTAGAGTATATATGGAACTAAACGACTGGCTAACTATACTCGGAGCTTTAGGAGGTTTGGAAGCAATCAAGTGGATGGTTAACTTTTACGTTAATCGGAAGACTGACGCAAGGAAAGAGGATGCAGCGGCAGATGCGGCAGAGAATGAGAATGAACGTAATCAAGTTGCCTGGTTGGAGGAACGTATTGCTCAACGGGATGCGAAGATTGATGCTATTTATGTTGAACTTCGAGAGGAGCAATCTGCTCATTTGGAAGATATACATAAAAGATATGTGGCAGAATTGCAACTTAAAGAAGCAGAATTGAGTAGATGCGATTTATGGGAATGTCTGAAAAGAATTCCACCTAAATTTAAAAATAGAATAAAGGAGGTGCAACAATGAAAGTATTGATTGATAACGGACATGGTGAGAATACTCCCGGTAAGCGTTCACCGGATGGAAGATTGAGAGAATGGGAATATACAAGAAGGATTGCTGGTATGGTAATAATCGGATTGAGAAATAAAGGGATAGATGCCGAAAGGATCGTTAAAGAAATGGTAGATATACCTTTATCTGTACGATGTAGGCGTGCAAATACGATTTATAGAGAAACCGGAGGTAATGCTATATTAGTTTCTATCCATTGCAATGCTGCCGGTTCCGGTTCAGATTGGCTGTCTGCGCATGGATGGAGTGTATTTGTATCTAATAATGCATCAGTGAATAGCAAGAGCTTGGCTGTATGTTTAGGGGAAACAGCTATTAAAAAAGATGTTTTTGTTCGTCAGCCAATGCCCGGGCAATTATTCTGGATGCAAAATCTTGCTATATGTCGGGATACAGTTTGTCCGGCTATACTGACGGAGAACTTCTTTCAAGATAATAAGGAGGATGTCGAATATTTATTATCTGATGAAGGTAAACTAATGGTTACACAAATTCATGTGGATGGAATAATAGATTACTTGAAAAAAAATAAGAGATGAAGCTACTTCCATGCATATTGTTTATTCTTATCACGTTGGGGGGATGGTTGAGCTCTTGTAGAACCCAATATATTCCTGTCGAGACGATAAGAACCGAATACCGGGCTCGTGATAGTATCCGATATGACAGCATATATCATCGTGACAGTGTATATGTGATGGTGAAAGGAGATACTGTATGTGAGTATAAATACAAGTATTTGTATAGATATCAGTACGTAAACAGAACAGATACTTTAATGAAGGTAGATTCGATACAGATTCCTTATCCGGTGGAGAAGCAACTGTCTAAATGGCAACAGTTCAAACTGGATTTTGGAGGTACTGCCATGTTGGTGATGATTATAATTGTGATAGTGAAATTGAAAAACTTAAAAATGTAGTAGATATGAGTGAAGAATTGAAAGGAACAAATATATATGCTCCTATTGTTCCGGGCACTGATGAAGATAAATATCCAACCCATGATAGTAAATATGGTAAGGGAGGATATAAGGAAGTCTCAACGTTGGAAGAACGTGATTCTCTTCCTGAAGAGCGTCTTCGCGTAGGTTGTAAAGTGTATGTAGTATCAGAGGGTAAAGAGTATCATTATAAAGGTGATGGTGAATGGGAAGAGTCCAAAGGAGTAGCTAAATTGAGCGAATTGGAGGATGTTGAATTTACAGAAGATCCCCGGAATGGTTCTGTCTTAGTTAAGCAGGATGATAGGTGGATTCCCGCATCGGAGATGTTTATTCCCACTGGAGAAATGACGGACGGTACTACTATTAAGACATTTGATGATTTAGTTGGCTTTATTGTTTCCATGTCAGGAGGTGATAAGGTGCAACGTAATATTCGTGTGGTAAATAACTTGGACTCAAAAAACCTGTCTGCCAGTAAAGGAGATCCATGTATTTTAGATTTAACATTCGTATCTCAGGAACGATATAGTATTAGTGATCCTTACGAAAATACGGGGGAGAGAGGGCTGTTACAAATATCTGTTAAAAATACAGTAAATTCCGAATACGTAGTAGTCAAGGAGATGTATATACCTTCTGCCGTTTCGATTAAGGTTGACATTGCAGAGTATTTGTCTTCGGGTGCAAATAACGTCATGGTGAAGGTTACCGGAGAAGTGACAGAGGAATCAACCCCGGCTTTTGTATATACAGTGCAACTTACTTCACTATCCATAAGTGCTGATAACTTTAAATGGTGGACCGCTTATACCGGTTATATCACTTTACCATTAAACATTGGCGGTAACATTGCTAAAACTTTATATGTCAACGTTACAGGAAACGGCTATAATGAATCTTATCAGGTTCCTCTGGGCACGTCCATATATACTGAAACCGCATATAATTACTCTGTTGTCCATCCGGGAACTACGGGAGTATATAATATATCCGCATATATTTCCAACTTGGACGGGACAATTAAAACAAAGACTGTCTCATTCAACGTAATCTGTGCTGTGGCCGGAGAACAAGCTAAACTTATTGCAATAAATAATGTCCTCCAGAAGGCTACTAACTGGACCGAGAATATCTTATTTGACTATTCCATGTATGACGGGGACAATGTCAACACTTCCGCCCGTTTCATCATTACACAAAATGATGAAAGCGTATTTACTTCCAATGAAGATTCTATTGCCTGCTCAACCAAACATACGTTTTCATTCCCTATGGAAATTGAGACTATGGATAATTCCGATTTTGAAATAGTTACGCACATTCATGACGATAACGGAACGGAATTAACATTTTCCATCACCTTTCCGGTCAACAACTCCCTGGGATATTCCGCAACTGCCGGAGCCGTATTTTATATGAACCCCAAAACTCGTTCTAACCGGCAGGGAAACAGGCAAGAGATTGTCAATGAGATCGACGGTACTGTAATCGACGGTCTTTGGGAGAACATGAACTGGGGTAATGACGGATGGCAGTCGGACGAAGACGGGAACAGAGCGCTTCGGTTAATGGCTGGTTCATTGCTGGAGATGAACTATGCCCCTTTTTCTGCAGAGTGTGCCCGTACTGGAAAAACATTTGAAATAGATTATAAGATTGACAATGTTACCGATTATTCCGAACCTGTCATTACCATCTCCAGTCCTTCCGGAGATTCGTTTGTCGGACTTAATATTTATGCGGACGATATCATTATGCATACTCAATCTTTAAAAGAGGATAGCGTACAGAGTCTGCATACTTTTGAGGGAAAACGTACACGGCTGACATTGACTGTTCTACCAAACGCCTATGGTCATAGTGAACTAAACCTTTGTATCTTGTATATTAATGGCAGAAAGAATCGCGAATTTACCTATGAGGATAACGATTACTTTGCCCATTCCGGCAATATTGTAATAGGATCGGATTATGCCGATGTGGATGTTTATGGTATCCGTGAATATAATTCAGGTCTGACATCACAGGGTGTTCTAAGAAATCTCATCAACTGGCTGGTCACCACTGATTCAAAGTTACAGGAAACGGAAGATAATGACATTCTTGACTCACATGGTTCAGAAATAGACTTTGAGAACACGAAGGATCAATTCAATGTATTGGTGTTTGACAATACAATTCCATCTATGGCCGACCAGACACAACGTATCGGTAATCTTGAAGTTCTTTTCTATGACCACCCGGAATGGAATGTCACAATCAGTAACGTAACCGGCAAAGGTCAGGGTACATCATCCATGAAATACTGGATATGGAATACCCGCTATCAGCTTGACAAGAAACTGTCCGTTATAATCTATGCTGACGGCACAACTTCAAAAGCCGGTGCCAAATGGTCAATGACACCGAATCTCCCGGCAGGGCGCAAATTTACTGCCAAGAAAAATTACGCTTCCTCTATGCAGTCTCATAAAATCGGTGCTGTTAACTCTTACACTGATTTAGTACGCGAAGTCGGTATTCTTAATGAAGCGATGCAGAACGATGAGAAAGTTCGTGTATCAGTATGGGAGGCACCTTTTGTCTGCTTTGAAAAACAAACTAACGATGAAGGGGAAATAGTATATATCTTCCGTGGTTTGTATACGTTCGGTCCTGATAAGGGAGATGCGGACACTTTCGGCTATAATACGGATACATACCCTGATATGATAAGTATCGAAGGTTCGGACAACTCTCCATTATGCACTCTTTTCCGCGTTCCCTGGAATCCGGATAAGCCTTATATCGTTTATAATGAAGATAAAGAAGCCTGGCAATACAACGGTGCGAATTCATGGAATTTTGCGGCAGGAACAACCGAAAACATCTCACGATTCATTCCGGCATACAACATTGTATATCAGTGTTCCCCGAGGTTGCGTCCCTTCAATGGAACGCTGGAAGAACTGAACGCCCGACTTGCCGATTACAAGAATGAGCCTTATGAATTCTGGATTGCTAAACAGGATGACATTAATCAATACAACGTTTACTACTTTGAGTCGGCAGAAGGTAGATTTATGCCTTCTGATATCGGAGAAGGGCAAATAAACTTAGTCACTCAACTGGCGGGTAATGGTTACGGCTTATCCGCGTCCGATCTTACAGGAAAGAGCAATGACGAGCTGAACGCCCTGTTTATTAACGCTCGTATATCCAAATTCCGATTGGAAGCTCCTTTGTATTGGGAGATTGACGACTGCTTGTTTTTCATGAATAATGTAGAGTTCAATGCCGGTACTGACGAACGTGCAAAAAATACGTACCCCTACTGTTTCGGTACCATAACTTCCAAGTGGCGATGGCGTGTAGACGATGCGGATACTCGTTTCGATACAACGAATCGCGGTCTTCCTGATAAAAAATATAGCGTTGAAACGCACGACTTGGATGAAACCGGAGCTGCAATATGGAATGGCGAGACGAACAATTTCTTTAACTTGATGGAACTCGCTTTCCCGGAAGAGAAGATTGCCAGTATGCGCAAGTCTATGACGGGTATGCAAGCTTTAGGAGGATTGAAATCTGGTAATGACCTTGAAAAAATTTACGCATTTTATCAAAAGTACTTTTTCGACCAGGCACAGGAATACTTTCCTGCAAATGCCTTCAATGCTGATGCGAAGTACTGTTATGAATATGGTAAACTAGCATACAATGAAGGACGATATTCAAATGATACGGACCCGATCACACAATCATTGGGCGATCATTATCTTGCTGAACAGCGATGGATTACGAAACGTATCTTATATATGATGTCAAAATACTCGTTCGGGTTATTCTCCGCGAATGGAACGGACACCATTACAGTTCGTGCAGCCGGAAATACCATAACGTACCGGCTGACCCCTGCAATGGATATGTACCCGGCAATTGCCAACGGCACATCCATTATACGTGGAGAAAGGACGAAAGCGGGTGAAGTATGTGAAATGGAAATAGAACTGTCCGGCTCCGGTGACCAACAAAATGCGATACAGGGAGCTTCTTATTTGCAAGATATAGGAGACTGGCACAATAAGAATGTAACCGGCTCCATGATTATCCAGGGACGTATGCTTCGTGATATACGCTTGGGGCATAAAACAGAGCCTGTTGTTATCAGCATTTCGTCTTTAACCATTTCGAACTGCGTATCATTGCAAAAGTTGATATTATCTAATATTGCAACTCTTAGCGGAAACTTAAATTTGTCGGCTTGTACACATCTGAAGGAAGTATATGCTGATGGAACCTCTTTATCTCAAATTAAGCTGCCTAATGGTGGTGGTCTTGAATTAATTGAGTTCAGTGCGCATAATCAATATCTATTGTTATCCAATTACCCCCTTCTTACAAACGACGGGGTTAAAATAGAATTATGCAAACCGGTTCTTAGCGACTTCTTCATTGTTGACTGTATCCAAATGCGACCGATGGAATTACTTGTCAGTATTATGGACGCACAGGCAGAGCAAGGTGCCGCCCATGCCCTTAAACGTATTAGAGCTGTCGGTTTCGAGGAATCGTATGAAGATTCATTGATACTAGAAAAACTGGTGGATTTGTCGGATGGTACATATAGCGGTTTGAGCAGTGAGGGATTGTCCGGTGAGGATTCACGTCCGGTTCTTGATGGAACGCTTCATATCAATACGAATTGTTATGAAGATACAGCCATAGCTCTTCGTAGTTATTTCAACAAACTTATATTGAATATCACTGGCGAGTACTTTGTCAGATTTTCCGACCCCATTGTGTTGGCAAGAGCATTGAGCTTATGGGACATCAATGGTGATGGTGGCTTGACACAGATGGAAGCTAATGCAGTCACATCTATACCTAATAATTTCATGTCTGCCAGTGTAAATACGGAGTACGCCAATATAACTACATTAGCTGGATTCGAATCATTTAAAAACTGTAAGATCATTGATTATGAGGCCTTTTATAATACTGGGCTTACAGGTGAATTGGTTCTTCCACCTAACATAGAAAGGATAAACCATGCGGCGTTTGCAGGTACGAAAATCACGCGTGTGAATTTACCGGATTCTTGTACTTATCTTTATACTGGCGGTGGTACATCATATTGGGCGTTCTATAATTGCACAGAATTAGAAGAATTTACAATGAACAACTATATTTTACCTGATGGTCTGTATGCTTTAATGAATAGAGGATTTTCGGGGTGCAGTAAATTAAAAAGAGTAAAGTTTAACTCTTTTGACTACGGTACGTTTGCACCTGCATCAAATGATAATGCACTGCCAGGTTTTGAAGATTGTAATTCTTTAGAAGAACTTGATTTCGGGGAACTCAAAGGCAATGTTAATGCTCTTGTTGGTTGGGCTTTCTCAGGCACACCAGTTGTAGCTGTTAAAATTCCGGAGAAGATTTATAAGATACCTAATAGAAGTATTTATAAAAACTGTACTAATTTAAAGGTAGTTGAATTTAGAGGAGACATAGATGTGACTAATCCTGCTTGTTTTGAAGGAACTACTAGAGTGAACGCAGCACTGTTTTATAAATCAACTCCTCCTACATTTACATATGCTAGTTTGGATAACATAGCTAAAATATATGTTCCAGATGATTCAATAGATGCATATAAAGCAACTAGCGGATGGTCTTCCAAATCCGGTATTATTCATCCGATCTCTGAATATGCTGGGTACAGGCCGGAAAAACTCTATGAGTATTTCACATGGGAAACGCTTGAACAGTTCCGTTTTGGTGATACCGCCCTTAATCCGGAACCTGACGTCGTACAGCATCCTTATTCAATAGCTATATCCAGCAATGCTGATTCTGTTTATATGAACGGTATGAAGAATACTCCCAAATTTTATATGAAAGTAACTGGATTAACATGTAAGCAAATGGATCAAGTCATTGTAACGGTTAATGGTGAGATGTATAAGACGATATCAGAGAATGGCACTTATATCATAGAAGCCGTTGAGGGTGAGTTTAATATCGGCGTTTCAGGCTATGTGCAACCGATAACGATAACTTCTGTAACAGATTTATTTAATGATTAAAGATTAAAAGAGATGGCAATATTTTTGGCTCTGAAGTATATTTAGGGTACATTTATTATCTTGATGGAAAAAGGCTTGTAGAGCCATATTGTATTCGGATTATCTGATATTAGATTCTTCAAAACATAACATAAAATTGGAAAATAAGCCGCAAATTTTGCGGCTTATTTTCCAATTTTAACCGTAACTTTGTCTATAACTCTAATTAAATAGCTATTTTTGTGGAAAGAACCAATGATATGTTTATCCATGAAATAGAAAATTGGACGTTGTTCAGATGGAATGCTACTCGTTTGTCGGAGCCGATAGCTCGGACAAATAAAGCTATCGGATATCTTTCTGGACGTTTAAGTACCATCGGATTTGATAACCAGATGGCGGCTACTGTGGAGGCAGTGACCCATGATGTGGTATCATCTTCAGAAATAGAGGGAATCACATTAAATACTGCGGAAGTACGTTCTTCCGTCGCACGGAAATTAGGTGTAGCTGTACCTGATACAAAAGAACCGACACATTGTATTGACGGATTTCCACTATATATAGAGGACAAAAGACAATAGAAGAAAGAATATCTTCATTGGACAAAATACGTTTTGAACAAAATGAAATGTCAATTGAAGATATTGTATATAAGTATTTTGCATATCTCATTGAATAATTATTTTATGATATAAAGAAACCCATGTTGAAAATATTAGTAACCTACGCCGTCCAAGGCGAATTTGTAGAGATTAAATGGCCGGATGTAGAACCTTATTACATTCGTACAGGTATTGGAAAAGTAAAATCAGCTTTTCATCTGGCAGAAGCAATCCGCCAGGTACAACCAGACTTAGTACTCAATATCGGAAGTGCCGGAACAGTCAACCATCAAGTAGGAGATATCTTTGTCTGCCGCAAGTTCGTAGACCGTGATATGCAGAAAATGAAAGAGTTCGGATTGGAGTGTGAGATTGATTCATCGGCCTTGCTCGAAGAAAAAGGTTATTGCAAGCACTGGACAGAAGAAGGAATCTGCAACACGGGAGATGGCTTCCTGACAGAATTGACTCATGTTAGCGGAGATGTCGTAGACATGGAAGCCTATGCACAGGCATTTGTCTGCCGTTCAAAAGAAATTCCGTTTATTTCCGTGAAATATGTGACTGACATTATTGGTCAGAACTCCGTGAAACATTGGGAAGATAAACTTGCCGATGCCCGACAGGGACTATCACATTACTTCAATGTCTTGAAAGAAAGAATATGATAAGTGACTCCTGCGGCAATCAGTCCCAGGAGAATCTTTACCCATATCAGAGGAATCAGGAAGAAAATGCAGTAAAGCATAGTTCCCCACATCAGCACGAGCGAGATTACTTTGGCTCGGAGAGGGATCGCCTTATTTTCGCGGTAATTGCGGATATAAGGACCGAAGTGCCGATGATTGAGCAGCCAGTTATATAGTCGGGGAGACCCTTTGAAATAAAGGGCAGCGGTGAGTAACAGAAAAGGGGTAGTAGGCAGTAACGGCAGAAAGATGCCGAGAATGCCGAGTGCAAGGGAGATACTACCTAAAACAATATACAGAGTTTTCATGCGGCAAAGATAGTGCAAAAAAAGGGAAAAAATAACACTCTTTGCTGGATGAAAACTCTATTTTATATTACCTTTGTCGTTGCATCGAGGTGACATTAGATGCGTGTAACTATTAAAATACATACACCCATGTTTACAGTAATCAAACGCATGGAGATCTCGGCTTCTCATAAGCTGGTACTCCCGTATCGCAGTAAATGCGCCAGTTTACACGGTCACAACTGGATTATCACCGTCTATTGCCGTTCTATGCGGCTCAACTCCGAAGGAATGGTGGTAGATTTCACTCGTATCAAAGAAGTGGTCATGGAAAAACTCGACCATCAAAATCTGAATGAAGTACTTCCGTTCAATCCCACAGCAGAGAATATCGCCCGGTGGGTGTGCAAACAGATTCCCCAATGCTATAAGGTAGAGGTGCAGGAATCGGAAGGAAACATAGTCATCTATGAGAAAGATTCCGCCAGCGCAGAAGGACAAGAGTAGCAAATTAAACAAGTATGACGATGAGAAAGATTAATGAAATCTTTTACAGTTTGCAGGGCGAAGGTTACCACACCGGAACTCCGGCTATCTTCGTGCGTTTCTCCGGCTGCAACCTGAAATGTGACTTTTGCGACACACAACACGAAGAAGGGACAATGATGACCGATGAAGAAATTATCACCGAAGTGAAAAAATATCCAGCCGTTACCGTTGTCCTCACAGGTGGCGAACCTTCCTTATGGATAGACGACCAATTGATCGACCTTTTGCATCAGGCCGGTAAATATGTGACCATCGAAACCAACGGTACACACCCCTTACCGGCATCTATCGACTGGGTGACCTGCTCACCCAAACAAGGGGCAAAACTGGCAATCGACCGGATGGACGAAGTGAAAGTTGTCTATGAAGGACAAGATATAAGTATTTTTGAACTACTTCCTGCCGAACATTTTTTCCTCCAGCCTTGTTCTTGTAATAACACTGCTTTGACAGTGGACTGTGTAATGCGACATCCCAAATGGAGACTCAGCCTGCAAACACACAAATTAATCGACATCCGTTGAACAAAATAAACGGGTGATACGGAGGAAGCTTAAATTATTACATAATATAGTTATGAAAGTAGGTTTGTTTATTCCTTGTTATATCAATGCTATTTATCCCAATGTGGGAGTGGCATCGTATAAGTTATTGAAAAGTTTGGGAGTAGACGTCGATTATCCGTTGGATCAGACCTGTTGCGGACAACCGATGGCAAATGCCGGTTTTGAAGACGAATCGATGAAATTGGCACTCCGTTTTGACGATTTGTTCCGGAAGTATGATTACATAGTCGGTCCTTCCGCCAGTTGTGTGGCCTTTGTGAAAGAGAATCATCCGGGCATCTTAGAGAAAGAAGGACACGCTTGTCAGAGCGCGGGAAAGATTTATGACATTTGTGATTTTATTCATGATGTACTGAAGCCTTCCAAGATTCCTGCACGCTTTCCCCATAAGGTTAGTATTCACAATAGTTGTCATGGGGTGCGTGAATTGTTAATTTCGGCTCCCTCCGAACTGAATATTCCTTATTACAATAAATTGCGTGATTTGCTCGATCTGGTTGAAGGAATCGAAGTTTTCGAACCCAGCCATATTGACGAGTGTTGCGGCTTTGGCGGAATGTTTGCCGTGGAGGAGCAGGCAGTCTCCGTCTGCATGGGGCGTGATAAGGTGAAAGACCACATGGCCACCGGAGCCGAATATATTGTCGGGGCGGACAGTTCCTGCCTGATGCACATGCAAGGTGTTATCAAACGGGAGCATCTGCCTATTCAGATTATCCATATTGTAGAAATTCTAGCGTCGCAATCATGAGTACAAAACATTCAAAGGCTGCCGAGAAGTTCTTGCAGGACAGCAAGATGGCAGCATGGCATAATGAGACCCTTTGGATGGTCCGTGCCAAAAGGGATAAGATGAGCAAGGAAGTTCCCGAATGGGAAGAGTTGCGCAACAAGGCTTGCGAACTGAAACTATATTCCAACAGCCACCTCGAAGAACTTCTGCTGGAGTTCGAGAAGAACGCTACCGCCAACGGTGCCATTGTGCATTGGGCAAAAGATGCCGATGAATACTGCGCCATTGTCTATGAGATATTGAATGAACATAATGTGCATCATTTCATCAAGAGTAAATCCATGCTTGCCGAAGAGTGCGGACTGAATCCTTTCCTGATGGAGCGGGGCATTGATGTCGTAGAGTCCGATTTGGGCGAACGCATCCTGCAACTGATGCATCTCGAACCGAGTCACATCGTACTGCCTGCCATCCACATCAAGCGGGAGCAGGTAGGCGAACTTTTCGAAAAGGAGATGGGAACCGAGGAAGGAAACTTCGACCCTACCTACCTGACTCATGCGGCACGTAAGAACCTGCGACCTCTCTTCCTGAATGCCGAAGCCGCTATGACAGGGGCCAACTTTGCCGTAGCTTCAACCGGTGACATCGTAGTCTGCACGAATGAGGGAAACGCTGATATGGGTACTTCCTATCCGAAATTGAACATCGCCGCTTTCGGTATGGAAAAGATTGTTCCGGATTTGGATGCACTGGGCGTATTCACTCGATTGCTTGCCCGTTCGGCTACCGGACAACCGGTGACCACCTACACTTCACATTACCGCCGTCCCCGCGAAGGCGGTGAATATCATATCATCATTGTAGATAACGGCCGAAGTACATTGCTTTCCAAGCCCGATCATATCAAGACACTGAATTGCATCCGTTGTGGTGCGTGTATGAATACCTGCCCGGTATATCGCCGAAGTGGGGGATACTCTTATACCTATTTCATTCCCGGACCTATCGGTATCAATCTGGGCATGGCTCACGATCCGGAGAAATATTATGATAATCTTTCTGCCTGCTCTCTGTGTATGTCCTGCTCTGATGTTTGTCCGGTGAAAGTTGATTTGGCCGAACAGATTTACAAGTGGCGTCAGGATTTGGACGGACTGGGAAAAGCCAATACAGGAAAGAAGATCATGTCCGGTGGTATGAAGTTCTTGATGGAACGTCCGGCATTGTTCAATGCTGCTTTGTGGGCGGCTCCGGTAGTAAACGGTCTGCCCCGTTTTATGAAATACAACGATCTCGACGATTGGGGAAAAGGGCGTGAACTGCCGGAATTTGCCAAAGAGTCGTTCAATGAAATGTGGAAGAAAAACAAAGTACAGGGAAAGGAGGAATCCAAATGAGCAGCAGAGAAGAGATATTAGCCAGTATTCGCAAGAATACGCAAACTCGTTATGATAAACCGGATATTGCGGATATGAAACGATTGTCGTATCCTGACAAGATAGAACAATTTTGTGCAATCAGTCGTGCAGTGGGTGGCACAGCAATAGTATTGGGCGAAGGAGAAGATGTGAATGCGGTCATACGCCGGACTTATCCGGATGCTATGCGCATTGCTTCCGTCTTACCGGATATTTCCTGCGCGACATTTAATCCCGACAATCTGGATGATCCGAAGGAGTTGGATGGCACCGATGTAGCCGTGGTGAAAGGAGAAATCGGAGTTGCCGAGAACGGAGCCATTTGGATACCGCAGACGGTGAAATATAAAGCTATTTATTTTATCTCGGAGAAGCTGGTTATCCTGCTCGACCGGAATAAAATAGTGGATACCATGTATGATGCCTACCGCGAACTGGATGGACAGGAATATCAATTCGGAACATTCATCTCCGGTCCTTCAAAGACTGCCGACATTGAGCAGGCATTGGTGATGGGAGCACATGGGGCACGGGACGTATTAGTGATATTAATCTAGTGTTTTAAAACAGAGGCTCTATTGGTAGGAAGTAGAGCCTCTGTTCGGTATAAACAGAACTTCTGTTTATTGTAAATAGAGCCTCTGTTCCGGTCCGTTCATAGAAGAGTAGTCAAATGTTTAAATTTAAATGATATGTATGCCAATAAAGTAAAGAAAATAGCCGCCGTTCATGACCTTTCGGGAATGGGACGCGTGTCTCTCACTGTCGTTATTCCTATTCTTTCATCCATGGGCTTTCAGGTTTGTCCGCTTCCTACGGCTGTATTATCCAACCATACGCAATATCCCGGTTTTTCCTTCCTCGACCTGACGGACGAAATGCCGAAGATTATTGCCCAGTGGAAGAAACTGGAGGTGAAGTTTGATGCTATCTACACCGGATATCTGGGTTCTCCGAAGCAGATTCAGATTGTTTCTGATTTTATCAAGGACTTTCGCCAGCCGGATAGCCTGATAGTTGCCGATCCGGTGTTGGGAGATAACGGCCGGTTGTACACTAACTTTGATAGGAAGATGGTGAAAGAAATGCGCCACTTGATAACCAAAGCAGATGTGATTACTCCCAATCTGACGGAATTATTTTATTTATTGGATGAACCCTATAAAGCAGACAACACGGATGAAGAGCTGAAAGAATATCTTCGCCTTTTGTCCGATAAAGGTCCGCAAGTGGTTATCATAACCAGTGTCCCCGTGCATGATGAACCCCATAAAACGTCTGTCTACGCTTATAACCGTCAGGGAAACCGCTACTGGAAAGTGACCTGTCCTTATCTGCCTGCACATTATCCCGGTACGGGAGATACTTTTACAAGTGTCATAACCGGCTCTTTGATGCAGGGAGACAGCTTGCCGATGGCATTAGACCGTGCCACTCAATTTATCCTGCAAGGAATCCGTGCCACTTTCGGGTATGAATATGACAATCGGGAGGGGATTCTGTTGGAGAAAGTACTTCACAATCTGGATATGCCGATACAGATGGCCAGTTATGAATTGATTTAATCTTTTACATTCACAAATTTTTGTCCTATTCGAATTTGACGGTTATTTCCACTGATTTATTGCCATAAATCCAGTCCGGACCTTCCTGAATCAGGCGGATGGCTTCCTTGTCGGAAGATTCGCAGAGGCTCTCTTTTACTTTGATGTAGAAGGGACGCCCTTCCTTGTTAACCAGGAAAGTTAATACCACTTTCCCTTTCACTTGTGCGCATTTTTCATCCGTCGGACGAACCAGATTCTCCTTCAGGTACTTCTGATATTTGCGTTTACCAATCACGGGTTGCGGAGTAATATCTTTGTCTGCCTGCTCCTTAGCCGTCACGACAGTTGTCGACTTCTTATTTTTATTTGTTCCGTATCCCACTACCACCACTTCGTTAAGCGTTTGTTTGTTTTCGTTCATGGCAATGAGCATTGTCTGGCTAGTATCTACCGGAATTTCTACCGGATCGTATCCGATGAACTGCGCTGTCAACTGTTTTTTACCTTCCTTTTTAACCAGCGAAAACTCTCCGTTCATATTCGTAATGGTTCCGATATTTGTCCCTTTATATGCCACACTGGCCCCGATGATCGGTTCTCCTTTTTCATTGGTCACTTTTCCCTGAATAATGTTACTGTTGGGGGGAGTCACCACTTTAGCCATTCTCATTTTCTTGTCAGAAGCGGACTCGGAAGTATCCATTGTTGCTGTTACCTCTTGCAATTCAGCAGTCTGCTCCAAGGCTTCCTCCATCATCGGTTCTATTACTGCGGATGCACTTTTAGCGGTAGGAGTAGTTTGTTTTTTGGCAATCATATCCTTTTTATCCGCTTGTTTCACAGCAATTCCGGAAATAGGGGTAGAATCCGTTTTGACCTTTGTGGCAGCCAGTGCGATTTCCTTTCGCGGGGTTGCAGGAGCTGCCGGAGTCGCCGGATTTGTAGGAATTGCCGGCGTTGCAGCTTCAGGCAACTTTGCAGGAACAGACTCTTCAGCGATAAACACTTCATCTGTTATGCTCTTTTTCAGGAACAGGAAATAACTGCTGATACCGAATCCGATAACCAGACACGCAGCGATGCTCCAGGTGATAGCATAAGTGTTCTTTTTCTTTGCCGAATGAGCAGAAACCTGCATCCGCAGTTTCTCGATCCGTTGTTCGTGATTTCCCTCCACCTGGTTGTATCCATCCATAGCATCAGCCAGGAAAGGGTCCTGCATCGACTCTTTTTCCAGCCGGTGTGCCTCTTTTCCTTTGCGGAGTCCTCGTATGTAGTCCAATAGTTTCATAGGGCTTGTTTCTTAATACAAATTTTCAAGTTTCGCTTTCCGTTTTGGATATAGCTTTTCACATTGTTCAGAGTAAATCCGGTCTGTTCCACAATGTCGGCATACGACATTTCCTCTAAAAAGAAACGCGTAATGCTGGTCCGTTGTTCTTCGGGCAACTTTTCGAGACAGTGATGTAATGCCTTTAGTTGTTCCTCTGAACTTTCCTCCTCACTTAATAGATGCAGAAATTCGTCGGATTCCATAACATTAACGGTATAATCTAACGTAATTTCTTTATTTTCCTTTCGTAAAAGTTGCAGGCAATGATTCTTTGCCACCCGGTAGAGCCATGGCTTGAACACTTTTATCTCATAATTTCCCAGTTTAGGCAATAAATCTTCAAACAACTGCATGACCGCCTCCTGTGCCCGGTCTTCATCATGCAGATATTTCAGGCAAAGTCCGTATAGTAACGGGATATATCGGTTATATAATTCGCCGAAATATTCCGTATCACCGGACTTCGTATAATGTATTAGTAATTCCTCGTCCGATAGTTTTAATATTTTTCTTTTGAAAAACAACATCTATTGATTGCCAAAGATAGGGATTGAGACTAAAAATAACAACTGTAAGACTAAAAATAAAAAAAAGTTTGATGCCTTTATGGAATCTGTGTGAAATGTGCATCTCTATAATAAAAGCGAACTAATAGTAACATTTTAAAATAAGAAGTTATGAAAACAAATCAATTCAGAGCGATGATGCTCGTGCTGCTAATGGCGGTTATTTCTTTAGGTAGGATGAATGCGCAAGTTATTACTGTGTCGGGTACGGTGACGGATGCAAAGGATGGAAATCCGCTTGTAGGTTGTTCGGTACAGATCAAGGGTACTTCGAAGGGGGCAATAACGAATATGAAGGGCCAGTACACAATTCAGGCCAAGAAGGGGGAGACGTTGTTGTTTCAGTATATCGGGTATAAGCAAGAGAGAAGGGTGGTGAAATCGGCTACGCTGGATGTGAAGATGAAAGCTGATGATGTGGCATTGGAAGAATGTGTAGTGGTAGGATACGGGCATGAGCTAAAGGCTACTAAATCGGTGTCTGCTGCTTATATGGCGGTATGTCCGACACCGGGAATCATGTATGATGCTGTAAATGCGGAAGAATACGGGCAGATTCAGGAGAATGGATTTAAGAGTGTGTCGGATGCTCCGCTTTCTACTTTCTCTATTGATGTAGATGTTGCTTCTTATAGTAATATGCGTCGTTTTATCAATAAAGGTGAATTGCCTCCTGTAGATGCTATCCGTACGGAAGAATTAGTAAACTATTTTTCCTATGATTATCCGAAACCGACAGGAAGTGATCCTGTGAAAATCACGATGGAAGCCGGAACTTGTCCCTGGAATGCGGATCACCGTCTTGTGCGTATCGGCTTGAAAGCTAAAGAAATTCCGACGGATAATTTGCTTGCATCTAACTTGGTGTTTCTGATTGACGTCTCCGGCTCTATGTGGGGAGCCAACCGGTTGGATTTGGTGAAATCATCTCTCAAATTGTTGGTAAACAACTTACGGGATAAAGATAAAGTAGCTATCGTGACTTATGCAGGCAGTGCCGGTGTGAAACTGGAGGCCACTCCGGGTAGTGACAAACAGAAGATTCGTGAAGCGATAGATGAATTGACGGCAGGTGGTTCTACGGCAGGTGGTGCGGGTATCCTGTTGGCGTATAAAATAGCCAAGAAGAATTTTATCTCTAATGGCAACAACCGTATCATACTTTGTTCCGACGGTGATTTTAATGTGGGTGTTTCTTCCGCCGAAGGATTGGAACAATTGATTGAAAAAGAATGTAAGAGTGGAGTGTTCCTTACCGTATTAGGTTATGGTATGGGTAATTATAAAGATAAGAAGATTCAGGTGTTGGCAGAAAAGGGAAACGGTAATCATGCTTATATAGATAACTTGCAGGAAGCCAACCGTGTTTTAGTAGGCGAATTCGGTGCTACATTGCATACGGTGGCGAAAGACGTCAAACTGCAAGTGGAATTTAATCCTTCCCAAGTGCAGGCGTATCGTTTGATTGGTTACGAAAGCCGTCTGTTGAAAGACGAAGACTTTAATAATGATGCTAAAGATGCCGGAGATATGGGTGCGGGACATACGGTAACTGCTTTTTACGAAGTGATTCCTAAAGGTGCAAAGAATGAATATGTGGGTAAAATAGACGATCTGAAATATCAGAAGAAAGAGAAAGTGGCAGTGAAACCGACAGGCTCTAATGATCTCCTGACTGTGAAACTGCGTTATAAAGCTCCGGATAAAGATGTCAGCAAGAAAATGGAACTTCCTTTCGTTGATAATAAAGGCAATAATGTTTCTTCCGATTTCCGCTTTGCTTCTGCAGTGGCTATGTTCGGACAGTTGCTTCGGGACTCTGACTTCAAAGGAAATGCCAGTTACGATAAAGTGATTAATCTGGCCAAACAGGGACTGAATAATGATGATAAAGGATATAGAAGAGAATTCATCCGTTTGATTGAGGCTGCCAAAGGATTGGAAAGAACGAATAAGAACTAGGAAATCGGGCAGGAGTCATTGTGAGTGTACGCTATGTGACTATGCGTAAGATTCGCAGATATGAATGAACGTAGAATTCCAGATGGATAATCGTAGAAAATGATAGTGACGGTATATGTTCGGGATAGTGACGCTATCGCTGTTGTATACCGTCACTATCTTTGTCGGATAGCGTCACTATCATTTCTTTCGTCCGAATTTCGTCCGACTTGAAACGAAAAATAGCCGTAAACTTATCGTTTACAGCTATTTAACTCTGCACGGGAGGAGAGGCTCGAACTCCCGACACCCGGTTTTGGAGACCGGTGCTCTACCAACTGAGCTACTCCCGTGTTTGCGGCTGCAAAGGTAGTAGAAACTTCTGAATCTCCAAACATTCGGGTAAATAAGTTTTGAATTATTTTAATTTTTCCCACTCATCGGGCTTAAAACCGACCAGAACGAAGCTGTCTGTCACTACCAATGGGCGTTTCACCAATTTACCGTTAGTTGCCAATAGTGCTATCTGTTCTTCCTCACTCATTGTAGGTAACTTCTCGCTTAGTTTCAGCTCTTTATATACTAATCCGCTCGTGTTGAAGAATTTCTTCACCGGCAGACCGCTGCGCGGAATCCATGCCTTTAATTCTTCCACCGTAGGATTTTCTTCTACGATTAAGCGGTTGGTAAACTCAATGTTATTTTCTGTTAACCATTTCTTGGCTTTTTGGCATGTGCTGCATGCCGGGTACTGCAAAAATAATGTTGCCATATTCATTTATAATTTAATATTTGATATTTTATACTTAATACTTGAACTTCACTTCAATATCTGTAAATCCTGAAACATAATCCGGTAAGCGGCCGCTTTCTTGTCCAATGCTAATGGATACGCCCTTGATGATGAGGGCATCCGGTAAAGCCGCATGGCATGTCCTTCGAAAACAAATTCGGAGTAATCACCTACTTTGGGCTCTTCTATGTCGAATTGCTGTCGAAGAGTGTCCGTTGCTTTTTGGCCTGTGGTGACGATTGCTTTACATTCGGGAAGTTGCCGCAGTAATGCTGCAACATCGGTAGCTTCCACTACTTCAAGAAACTTGTCCGATGCATTATCCTGCAACCGGCGAATGGATGAAGCGGTATCAAATAGGGCAATCCCCTTTTCGTTCAAAAAGTCTATGATTTGCTCGCGACAGAACGATTTTAGTGTCGAATTTAGAAAGTGATTCTTATCATTAAAGAATAAAATTCCATATATACGCCACATGTCGTTGTTTAGGTTCGGGTAGTAAAACTCCATAGACCAACGTTTTTTCTGTGGCGGAAAACTTCCCAGCATCAGAAGCTTTGATTTCGCTGGGAGAAACGGCTCTAACGGATGTGTTTCGATTTCCATAATTCCTTTCATTTTAATTTCGTACAAAAATAGTGATAATGTTTATTTCCCTCAAAATCAATGAGAAAAAATGCTAGATTTAAAATAATTAGTTATTTTTGCGGCGTGATGAACAAACAATATTTTATTATATCATTGAGAAAAGAAGTTTTTGTGAGTTGCTTCTTAATGGGCCTATTTTTCCTGGAGGGAGGAAATTGTTATGCTTCGGAGCAACAAGTGTTAAGAGGGACGATAGAAGTTCCTTCTGATAATAATACCGTGAGAGGGCGTGTTATTGATATCTATGGTGAACCACTGATCGGTGCTACAATACGCGAAAGGGGGGGAACCAATGGTACTGTGACCGATATTGATGGAAAGTTCTTTTTATCTGTGCCGGATAGTGCTGTCTTACAGGTTTCTTTTGTGGGTTACAAGACTGTAGATGTCAATGTGACAGGTCGGAATGTGCTTGAAATACGTCTTCAGGAAGATGCGGTGATGCTTGATCATGTCATTGTAACGGCCTTGGGACTTGAAAAGGATGAAGCTTCATTAGCTTATTCTGTGCAGAAAATCAAGGGAGAGGAACTGAATCGGGTGAAAGAAATAAATATGATTACTGCCTTAGCGGGAAAAGCTGCCGGTGTACAAATCAATAAGAATTCTTCCGGTATGGGTGGTTCCGCAAAAGTCAGTCTCCGGGGAATCCGTTCGGTATCCGGTGATAATCAACCGCTTTATGTAATAGATGGAGTACCGATGTCGAACACCTCTTCCGAACAGGCTTATTCGGCTATTGGGGGGACGGCAAATGCAGGAAATCGTGATGGGGGAGACGGAATCTCTAACCTGAATCCGGAAGATGTGGAAAGCATCAGTATTCTGAAAGGTGCTCCTGCTGCGGCTTTATATGGTAGCATGGCTGCTAACGGAGTGATTCTTATTACGACTAAAAAAGGAAACTCTGTCGGACAAAGGAATATTAATTTTTCTACGGGACTCACTTTCGAGAAAGCATTCAGTATGCCTAAAATGCAGAATCGTTATGGTGTCAGTGATGTGGTAGACAGTTGGGGCGAGAAAGAGAATCTGATGGCTTATGATAATCTGAATGACTTTTTCCGTACCGGATTGACCTCGATGACTTCCGTATCTATCAGTTATGGAAATGAAAACCTGCAAACTTATTTCTCCTATGCCAATACTACCGGAAAGGGGATTATCGACAAGAATAAACTGAAAAAGCATAATATAAACTTGCGTGAGACGGCTACCATGTTCGACAAACGTCTGAAACTGGATGGTAGTGTAAATGTCATGAAACAGACCGTCGAGAATAAGCCGGTATCGGGAGGTTTCTATATGAATCCATTGGTAGGGCTTTATCGTTTCCCTCGTGGGGAGGATCTGTCTTATTATAAAGATCATTTTGAAACCTATGACGAAGAACGGAAACTGGGTGTGCAGAATTGGCATACGTTTACCGAAGACTTCGAACAGAATCCATACTGGATAACGAACCGTATACAAAGTAAAGAAACACGTACGCGCGTTATCCTTTCTCTTTCAGCAAACTTTAAAGTTAATGAATGGCTGACGATTCAAGCCCGTGGCAACATGGATTACTGGGCGGACAAGTTACGCCAAAAATTCTATGCGTCTACCGCCACCGCTCTGTGTGGAGCGAACGGACGATATGTTGAGATGGATTATCAGGAAACGCAGATGTATGGTGATGTCATGGCGATGGTGAAGAAAATCTGGGGGGATTTTACACTGGATGCGGCGATTGGTGGTAGTATAAATGACCGAATCAGAAATTCTACCCGTTATGATTCGAAGAATGCTTCTTTGAAATTTGCTAATGTGTTTAATATTGCCAATATCGTTATGAACAGTTCTGCCAGTATTGACCAGAAAATAGATGAGCATCGTCAGTTGCAATCTATATTCGGTACGGCACAGATCGGTTATAAGGAGAAATTGTTCCTTGATTTGACGGCCCGTAATGACTGGGCGTCAACCTTGTCTTATACCAGCCATGAAAAAACCGGATTCGCTTATCCTTCTGTAGGGCTCTCCATACTACTTGATAAATGGGTGAAGTTACCCGAATGGGTTTCTTTCGCTAAATTGCGTGGCGCTTACAGTAAAGTCGGAAATGATATTCCTCCGCATATCACTAATCCCTCTTCGCAGATTAATGCCGGTGGCGAGATACAGGCGAATGATGCCGCACCTTTCAAGGAAATGGAGCCGGAAATGACTCATGCAATGGAATTTGGAACAGAATGGAGATTCTTCCAACACCGTTTGGGTATTAATCTGACTTATTATCGTACCAATACTTACAATCAGTTTTTCAAACTGCCTGCACTTGCAGGGGATAAGTATGCTTATCGATATGTAAATGCAGGAAATATTCAGAATCGGGGATGGGAAGTGACGTTGAATGGGACTCCCATATTAACTCCTAGTTTTACTTGGAAAACTTCCGTTAACTTCTCTACCAACAAGAATAAGATAGTGAAATTGCACGATGAGCTGAAAGAATTAGTCTACGGACCTACGAGCTTTTCTTCCAGTTATGCTATGAAACTTATTAAAGGCGGTTCTATCGGTGATATTTATGGTAAGGCCTTTGTGCGTGATGATGCAGGCAATATTGTCTACGAAACAGAGGGTGATAATAAAGGACTTCCATTAGTGGAGGGCGATGGGAATACGGTGAAAGTGGGAAATGCCAACCCTGTCTTTATGATGGGATGGGATCATACGTTCTCTTACAAAGGTTTCACCCTTTATTTTCTGCTTGATTGGCGTTACGGAGGTAAAGTCCTTTCGCAGACGCAGGCGGAAATGGATCTTTATGGAGTATCTGAAATAACGGCTGATGCGCGTGACAGGGGATATGTAATGCTCGACGGTCAGCGTATAAACGATGTGAAAGGATTCTATAAAATAGTAGGCGGGCGTGCCGGGGTGACGGAGTATTATATGTATGATGCTACCAACTTGCGGTTGCGTGAAGTATCTTTGAGCTATAATTTCTCCAAGAAGTGGATACAGAAAACGAAGGTGCTGAAAGATGTTCAGCTTTCGTTTGTAGCCCGCAATCTATGTTTCTTGTATAAGGAAGCTCCTTTTGATCCGGATCTGGTACTTTCTACCGGAAATGATAATCAAGGAATTGAAGTGTTCGGAATGCCTACGACCCGTAGTCTGGGCTTTACTCTGAAATGTGAATTTTAAAGGTAAGAGAGAGAAATGAAGAGAAAATCTGTATATCTATATTTGTTGGGGTTATTGCTGTTTTCCGTAGCTTGTACCGGTAACTTCCGTGATTACAATACCGATTTGTCCGGTATCACGGATGATGACTTGATTATTGATGACAATGGCTATGGAATCCGTTTGGGAATTATTCAGCAAGGTATTTATTTTAATTACGACTACGGAAAAGGAAAGAACTGGCCTTTCCAGCTGATACAGAATCTGAACGCGGATATGTTCAGTGGGTATATGCATGACGGCAAACCGCTGAACGGGGGCTCGCATAACTCCGATTATAATATGCAGGACGGCTGGAATAGCGCCATGTGGACACACATGTATTCTTATATTTTCCCACAGATATATCAGTCGGAGAATGCTACCCGGAATACACATCCTGCTCTGTTCGGGATAACGAAAATATTAAAGGTGGAAGCGATGCACCGTGTGACGGATTATTATGGTCCTATCATTTATAAAAATTTTGCTAATGCCGAAAAACATTACCGTCCGGATAAACAAGAGGATGTCTATTATGAGTTTTTCAATGAACTCGATTCTGCTGTAGTTGCTCTCACCAACTATATAGATGAGAAACCGGAATCCAATGGATTTGCACGTTTTGATATTTTGTTGGACGGGAAATATCCTTCCTGGGTAAAGTTTGCCAATTCCCTGCGTCTGCGTCTGGCAATGCGCCTTGCTTCTGTTGCTCCAGATAAAGCGCATGCTGAAATACAGAAAATAAAGGAAAACGGTTACGGCTTCTTTGAAGCGGAAACAGGAGGAGTGTTTGTTTCTACCAAATCCGGGTATACCAATCCATTGGGAGAACTTAACCGTGTCTGGAATGAAACTTACATGAGTGCTAACATGGAATCAATTTTGACCGGATATAACGATCCCCGTTTGGAAATTTATTTTGAACCCTGTATGGATGAGGCCCTTAAAGGACAGTATCGTGGAATTCGCCAGGGAACCTGCTTTGCTCATAGTCATTATTCGGGATTGTCAAAGCTGTTTGTCAAGCAGGATACCGATACACCTCTGATGACTGCTTCGGAAGTCTGGTTTCTGCGTGCCGAAGCTGCTTTGCGCGGATGGACGGATGAAGATGAAGAAGCTTGTTACCGGAACGGTGTAACTACCTCTTTTCATCAATGGGGAATTTATGGGGTGGAGGATTACCTGAAAAGTGAGCTGACAGCTTCCGACTTTATAGACACTTATGATGAAGAAAATAATATAGAGGCCCGTTGTAAAGTCACTCCCAAATGGAATCCGCAGGATGATAAGGAGACCAAACTGGAGAAGATTATCACGCAGAAATGGATTGCCATGTTCCCGGAAGGTTGCGAAGCCTGGACCGAACAAAGACGGACGGGATATCCCCGTTTATTTCCCGTTCGATTCAATCATAGTAGGAGCGGATGCATCGACACGGAGATCATGGTGCGCCGTCTTAATTTCCCAGGTACATTGCAGACAGAAGACTCGGAGCAATATTCTGCTCTTGTCGAGGCTTTAGGCGGAGATGACCATGGAGGTACAAGACTCTGGTGGGATACGGGAAATAATAACCTGGAATAAAAAAAGACAGAAGTAATGTGTTTATATGTGTAGCTTTAACTATTTTTGCATCTTCATTTAAACACATTTACTTATGAAACAAATTATCTCTGCTCTTTTCCTCTGTATGTTGCTCTCTGCCGTACCGGGATTGCAGGCGCAAAACATTCAGCTACATTATGATTTCGGACGTTCTTTGTACGATAAAGATTTGCAAGGTCGCCCGCTGCTCACCTCCACAGTGGAGAAGTTTCAGCCTGATACTTGGGGAAGCACTTATTTCTTTGTCGATATGGATTACACTTCCGAAGGTGTCGCTTCCGCTTATTGGGAAATAGCGCGTGAACTGAAATTCTGGAAAGGTCCTTTTTCTGCACATCTTGAATATAACGGTGGATTATCAAAAGGCATGTCTTATAAAAATGCTTATCTGGCAGGAGCTACCTACACTTTTAATAATGCTTCCTTTTCCAAAGGCTTCACGCTGACTGCTATGTATAAGTATATTCAGAAACACCAATCGCCCAACAACTTCCAGCTGACAGGTACGTGGTACGTAAATTTCTGCCGCAATCTGCTCACTTTCTCCGGCTTTGCCGATTGGTGGCGTGAAGAAACCAACTACGGAAAGACTATCTTCCTCTCCGAACCACAATTCTGGGTGAACCTGAACAAAATCAAAGGAGTAAATAAAAATTTCAATCTTAGTGTTGGCTCTGAAGTCGAATTGAGTAATAACTTCGGCGGTCGTGATGGCTTTTATGTTATCCCGACACTCGCCCTCAAATGGACACTGAACTAAGAAAACCTAAATTCCGGAAGAATCTCTGTCTATCCCTCTGCGGAAGTTAAAAATATATAGAACACCTGTTAAATGAAAACTGATTTAATCTACGGCGTAGAAGACCGTCCCCCCTTTAAAGACGCCCTGTTTGCGGCTTTACAACATCTCTTGGCTATTTTCGTAGCAATTATTACACCTCCGCTAATCATCGCGAGTGCCTTGAAACTGGATGTGGAAAAGACAAGCTTTCTGGTTTCCATGTCTCTTTTTGCTTCGGGAGTATCTACTTTCATACAATGCCGTCGTTTGGGTGCGATAGGAGCAAAGTTACTCTGCATTCAGGGAACCAGTTTTTCTTTTATCGGCCCTATCATCGCCACCGGATTGGTGGGTGGTTTGCCCTTGATATTCGGTTCCTGTATGGCTGCCGCACCTATCGAGATGATTGTCAGCCGCACATTCAAGTATCTGCGCAATATCATTACTCCGTTGGTATCCGGTATTGTTGTACTATTGATCGGATTAAGCCTGATAAAGGTCGGTATTGTATCTTGCGGAGGCGGATATGCGGCTATGGATAACGGTACATTTGCTACTTGGGAAAATCTGTCCATTGCAGCACTGGTGCTGCTTAGCGTCTTGTTTTTTAACCGTTGCCGGAATAAATACCTGCGTATGAGTTCCATTGTGCTCGGACTTTGTCTTGGTTATGCCTTGGCATTTGTCTTAGGAAAAGTGGATATGAGTTCGTTAAATATGGAAATGCTGATGAGCTTTAATATTCCCCAACCTTTCAAATACGGTGTTGATTTCAATGTATCTTCTTTCATAGCCATTGGCTTGGTTTATCTAATCACAGCCATCGAAGCAACAGGTGATGTAACTGCCAACTCTATGATTTCCGGACTTCCCATTGAAGGAGATTCCTATTTGAAACGAGTTTCCGGTGGAGTAATGGCGGATGGATTCAACTCCTTTCTCGCCGGTGTATTCAACTCTTTTCCAAACTCCATCTTTGCACAAAACAACGGTATTATTCAACTGACCGGAGTAGCCAGCCGCTATGTCGGCTATTATATTGCAGCAATGCTCGTTCTTTTAGGTTTATTCCCCATCGTCGGTGCCGTATTCTCTTTAATGCCCGATCCTGTATTAGGCGGTGCCACTTTATTGATGTTCGGCACAGTAGCCGCTGCAGGAATCCGTATTGTCTCCTCACAAGAAATAGGACGTAAAGAGACTTTAGTATTAGCAGTCAGCCTTTCTTTAGGCTTGGGTGTAGAATTAATGCCGGATGTATTACAACAAGCTCCGGAAGCAATTCGAAGTATCTTCTCTTCAGGAATCACCACCGGAGGCTTAACTGCAATTATTGCAAATATAGTAATACGGGTAAAAGAATGAAAAATAAGTATTAAGTATTAAGTATTAGGTATTAAGTATTACCACCGAAGCAGCTGGTTTACGCTTGATATTTGTCGATTAATACTTAATACTTATTTCTTATTCCTTAATACTTAAATTACTCATTTTATCTGTTGTACGGAAGGGGAAATCAGGATACTCGTAAAGGCTGAAACGAGGTTCGGTTTCTCCTTTCGTATAATTCCAGATAGAAGCATAGTCTTCCGGATCTTCTCCCATCTTGGCTAACTGGCGCAGGTAAGCAGCTAGCGATTTATTCTCTACGATATAAATCTGCCCCATCTGATCGATAATCGGGCTATGATGACGAGTGCCGTCATGTTCGAAGCGTAGAATTCGTTTTCCTTCTTCTGTTAGTCCCACCAACTGGAAAGTCATGCTCTTACCGATAGCCGGTAAATTCAGTACACTGCGATCTGTAGCAAGGAAAGGCAAATGATGTTTTCTCATGAAGCGTCTTAATTGCTTGGCAACATCTTCTTTGGGCTCCTTTTCCGCTCCGACTTTCGTTTCTAATATCTTATATAATTCCTCTTCCTGTTCCTGTGTCATCCAGCCATAAATCTTTTCCTCCTGTTGTTCCTGCATCGAACGACTGTTGGGTGCAAATACCGCATAATTCTCATTGAATCCCTTTACCGAGAAAGTGTAATAACACACCACCCCCAATGAATTGAGCACCTGGCGAAGCCGGGTCGTATGCCCTCGACGTGAAGCAGCTACTGTATATACTAGTTGGTTTGTAATAATCCATCCTGCAGAAAGAATCTTCCGAATCGCTTCTTTAGCTTCAGGAGTAACCTCCAGCGGTGTCTGGAAATGAGTCTGAATAATAAACTGTTTCACACCGATAGCCGATGCCTTCTCCTTGAATTCTCGCAGAATATCAATCAGTCCGTCATTGATACGCATCGGCAAGTAAGCCAATAGGCGTGACCCCAACCGTACCCGTTGCAATTCCGCATATTTCTCTCCATCCTTACGTTCAAGATTCGCCCTTTGTTTGCGTGCCGCCATCCGGTACACCGCATCCAGAATGTTCTGAAGTGTTTTATTCTGACTCATCAGCGCATCGCCCCCTGTAATCAGAATATCCCGCAACTGCGTATCCTCTTCAAAATAAGTCATCAACCGGCGCAACTTACGATCCCATGACTCTTTCGGGCGTAAAGACTCAAACTCGAAATTCAACCGCTCGCTCTGGAAATCATACATACGTTGACAAGAAGCACAAAGTCCTCCGCAAGCCCGTCCCATAGTATCAGGAATGAGGATAGCTACCTCCGGATACCGACGATGAATATTATGTCCGTCCGGCAAAAGCCATCCTGCAGCATTAGGTTTCCCGGCCTCTACAATATCCTCCTTTTCCCACGCACGAATATTTCCATACGTCTCCACCAAACGTGGAGAATACAGAATATAACTCCGGATAGCCTCGTCATTATACCCATATCCCGTTACATTAAGTAATGATAAATAATAAGGAGTCGCAAAAAACGGCATTCCTTTCTTCCGGGCACGATAAAGCAAATACATAGTCTCTGAAGAAAGTGAATTTCCCAAGAACCGGTTCAACTCACTCGGACTTTTCACAGCCATCGCCAAATGAAAGCGGAAATCATTCCACCACTCACTTACCAACCTGTACTTTTCTTCATAACTCATTCCCTCCTCAAAATGAAAACGCACCGAAGGCTTCGATTTCCTGTTCTCAATCTTCTGAATCAGCAAGTGCAACATCCTTTCCTTATTCTCATCACGCATCTCACATACCTCTTCATCCAATCCCGTTTCCCACCGGTCATTCCGACTTTTGATACGTTGCGGCGATGGCAAAGGCACAACCTCTCCCTTTAACCGTTTAAACATCTGGAAAATTTCAATAAACAAATCCGTCGGCATCTCCATATTTTCCAACGTCCCCGTCAGAAACTCATAAAGTAGCCTGATAGTCTGTACTGGCATATCCTGTCCTGTAGACAGTTCATGGACATTCTGCCCATCATAATGGAGTAAGAGTCGAATTTGCTCCCTCGCCTCCTCCGCAGCCTCATTTTCTATCCCGCAAGCTTCCAAAAACCGCAGCATCCCAGCCTTGAACTCTTCCACAGAAGAGCTCTTATCAGCCATCTCCACCACCTCCGGAATTTCTTGATTATAGATTTGTTTCAACTGTGAAAAAGTAAGTGTAAGCATTTTCTTTTGTTTCATAAGCAATCTCTCTATTTAAAAATTATTATCATACATTATTCACGCCGCACGGTCCCTTCGGCCTCGTCTGCATGGCGTCAAGTAGCCGGGCAGGCGCGGCCTTGATTTTTTCTTTTTGGTACTTTTTCTTTTGTATCAAGACAAAAGAAAAAAGTACATAAAGATAACAAAAAAAGCGGAGGTATAAAACCCCCGCTTTTTCTATCCTATTAATCTTTACGCTTTTCTAACATTTAAAGCGACTTGTTATTTCGTTTCCGTGTCATCATTCTTCCTTTTTGGTTCCTTCTTGGCAAGGAGAACAATATTATACACATAATCCGTCATCCACTGTTCCGAATATCCCAAACGCTCTTTGTATTGGCGGACAGCCGCAGCTGTTTTGTGCACATCATCAGCTTTCCACACGGTCTTGGTACAAACATCATGTACCGTTTTCTGTGTCATACCATACAAAGCCTTCTTGAAGATCGACGGCATACGGAACTTCCACTGCATCAGATTTCCCATCAACATCATCAGATCATTGGAAAATCCCTGATACATGAACAAATAAGATTGAATATCATTTTGAGTGCGGCAGTTCCGTTTCACGGAAGAGTCGATTTCCTTAAAGAAGTTCTCGTTCAACCCATAATCCTGCATCAGCATTTTGCGTGCAGCAGACTTTTCGGCCAATCCCAGTTTACCGTTTTGAGTAGGAACTTTAAACAAACGTTTGAAGTTAGCTACGTCCGGCAAGAAGCGGATATTAGTGATACCGAGGTTTGTGGCGATAACTGACTGGAAATATACCCGGGTCAGTGATATGAAATCTTCTACATTGCCGACTTTCGTTTCATCGGATTTTTTCTTGAATAAACCAAATAAGCCCATTGTTATCTCTACAATTTTATTATTTACAATTTACTATTTGAGCGTGTGGGAGGTATATAACATAACTACCATTTGTCAATTTGCGTGCAAAGGTACAAAAACAGTTGGTTTTCACCAACATTCCAAGTCCTTTTCGATGTCCGGCATTGTCTCTTTCTTAAAAACAGGGCTTTGGATGCCAACTTTCTTTTGCGCCCGGTAATCATTTAACAGACGGATAGCATATTTTCCGAGGAAAAGGATAGCGATCAGATTGCAGATAGCCATTAACGCCATCGTGACATCTGCCAGGCTCCATACCATATCCAATGTGGCAAGTGAACCGAAGAGCACCATACCACCCACCAATATCCTGTAACCATGAAGTACCCACTTCCGGTGAGTGATAAAGCGGATATTAGCCTCACCGTAATAATAATTCCCCAGAATACTGCTGAAAGCAAAAAAGAAAAGAGCAATGGCAACGAAGATACTGCCGGAAGAACCGATTTCGTTTGTCAACGCCTGTTGAGTCAGCTGCACTCCATTAGCCGAACCATCCAGAGGAGCACCACTAAAGAGGATGATAAAAGCCGTACAAGTACATATCAATAATGTATCTGTAAATACCGCCAAAGTCTGTATCAACCCTTGTTTTACGGGATGGCTGACATGAGCCGTAGCAGCCGCATTCGGAGCCGAACCCATACCGGCCTCATTACTGAAAAGTCCTCTCTTGATACCTTGCATTAATGCCATACCGACTCCTCCTGCCAATGCCTGCTCCCAACCGAAAGCATGGCTGACAATCAGTGCGATAACACCCGGTAAATGAGTGATATTGAGTACGACAATAACCAGTGCCAGCCCTACATATCCCAATGCCATAACAGGCACGATAATACTACTGACGCGGGCAATGCGTTGAATACCTCCAAAGATGATAAGCAATGTCAGCAAAGTCAGCACACCTCCCAATATAATATGATTGAACCCAAAGGCATGCTCTGCGGCGGCACAGATCGTATTACTCTGTACAGAATTGAAAGCAAACCCGAAAGTAATGCTTATTAATACAGCAAAAAGCATTCCCATCCACGGTTGTTTCAACCCTTTTTTCATATAATAAGCAGGTCCTCCAATGAATGAATCCTTTCCGCGTATTTTGTATAATTGTCCCAAAGTAGACTCAATGAAAGCACTCGAAGCCCCTAACAGTGCGATGACCCACATCCAGAAAATAGCTCCGGGACCTCCGATGGCAATGGCAGTAGCCACTCCTGCAAGATTCCCCGTACCCACGCGACTGGCGATGGAAATAGCGAATGCCTGAAAAGAAGATACATGTTTCTCTCCCTGTTTTCCTTTGCCGGCGGATTCGCTTAACAGCACGATCATTTCCCGGATCATACGAAATTGCACAAAACGTGTCCGTATGCTGAACCAGACTGCACATCCTAATAACATAATAATTAGAATATACGTCCAAAGTATGTCGTTAATCTCGTTGATAAAAGTCATAGTTAAGTATTAAGTATAAAGTATTAAGTATTGGGGTTGTTTGTGGTTATTCGTCTTTTATTCGGAAGTAGAATTTATGATTTTCGAATACAGGTTCCACAATGTCATAACGAACAAATTTGGCGAGCAGATGTTCAGCGGCACGTCGTGAAAGTCCGGTTTGGCGACAGTAACGGTTGAGTGAGAGTAAAGTTCCGTGTTCCAGTTGGTCGAGCAGGAGCTGTTCACGTTCGGTGTAGCGGATGAGTTCTCCACGGGGACTATCGCTCTGTTGCCATACGCGGAGATGTATGGGAGTTGCCAGAATATTTTCGTCCTTGATGCGGAGATAGGCTAGGGGCTTTCCGGTTTCGTCCTTGGCATAAACCGGTTTATGTGGAGTCTCTTCGATGGTTGCCACTAACACTTGCCGTCCTTCCACAATGTATGTTTGCAGAGAATATTCCACTTCCGGCACGCAATAAAGTTGTGCTGCGGCTTCAATCATATATTTTTCTTCTTCGGAGCGTACTCCTGCAATTTTACCATTGTCTTTAACGCCAATAAGTAATCGTCCTCCGTCCGTGTTGGCAAAAGCCGAAAGTGTTTTGGCAATTTTGCGTGCGTCGGAAATTTCGAATTTAAAATCCTGTTGCTGGTGCTCTCCTTCAGCAATCAGTGCATGTATATAATCGGTATCAGTAAGCGGTTTCATGGTTACAAAGGTAGGTAAAATTGATAAAAAGTCCTTTTTTTAGATATTTTTCGAAGATTATTTCAAAAAAAATATTGATTTTATGCTTTTATTTCGGGAAACAGTGTATTTTTGCGGCACATTATTAACGAAAAAAATAAAAGGATTATGAAAGAATTGGTAGAAAAGGTAGCAGCTCTTTATGCTGACTTCTCAAAAGATGCTAACGCACAGATCGAAAACGGTAACAAAGCAGCAGGAACTCGTGCTCGTAAGGCTTCTTTGGAAATCGAAAAAGCAATGAAAGAATTCCGTAAAGCATCTTTGGAAGCTTCTAAGAAATAATAGTTAGAAGACTACTAAGATATCAGAAAAAAGAGAGGGCATATCGTGAAGCGATATGCCCTCTTTTGGGTTTAATGTGGAATGAGTTTTAATTGTTTTAGTACAGATAGTGACAATTGTTTAAGTAGAAAGGGGTATCTTTGTATGTAGCAATTCATTGCATGACTCGTGAAGAAACGACTGATAAGGTTTTAATATAGTATTGATTCATATTGAATATCTATCTCAAATTAAATCGTATATTTGCGAAAAGAATCAAGATTGGGAATGATGAACGAAAACGTCTTAGCTAAACTGAAGATACTTGCAGAATCTGCCAAATACGATGTTTCCTGTTCTTCCAGTGGTACGGTGCGTTCCAATAAGCCGGGAACGCTGGGAAACACTGTGGGAGGATGGGGGATATGCCATAGTTTTGCCGAGGACGGGCGGTGTATCTCGCTATTGAAAATCATGCTTACCAATTATTGCATTTACGATTGTGCCTATTGCGTCAACCGCCGTAGCAACGATCTTCCCCGCGCTACTTTTTCCGTTTCGGAGTTGGTGGAGCTGACGATGGAATTCTACCGTCGTAATTATATCGAAGGGTTGTTTCTTAGTTCCGGAGTGGTCCGTAATCCGGACTATACCATGGAGAGACTTGTGCGTGTAGCCAAAGATTTGCGGCAAGTGTACCGTTTTAACGGTTATATCCATCTCAAGAGTATTCCCGGAGCCAGTCGCGAATTGGTGAATGAAGCCGGGTTGTATGCCGATCGCCTTAGTGTCAACGTCGAAATTCCCAAAGAAGAAAACCTGAAACTTCTGGCGCCGGAGAAGGATCACAAAAGCGTATTTGCTCCGATGAAATACATTCAACAAGGCGTGTTGGAGAGCAAAGAAGAACGGCAGAAGTTTCGCCACGCACCCCGTTTCGCACCTGCAGGACAAAGTACCCAAGTGATTGTGGGAGCTACCTCCGAATCAGATAAAGATATTCTTTTTCTTTCGTCGGCACTTTACGGGCGCCCTACCATGAAACGTGTCTATTACTCGGGCTACGTCTCTGTGAATACGTATGATAAGCGCCTTCCGGCATTGAAACAGCCGCCTTTAGTACGTGAAAACCGGCTCTATCAGGCTGACTGGTTATTGCGTTTTTATCAATTCAAGGTAGATGAAATTGTGGATGATTCCTATCCGGATCTCGATCTCGAGATAGACCCGAAACTCTCGTGGGCTTTGCGCCATCCCGAACAGTTCCCTGTCGACATTAATAAGGCGGACTACGAAATGTTGCTCCGTGTGCCGGGAGTAGGGGTGAAGTCTGCGAAACTAATTGTTGCTTCCCGTCGTTTTTCGCGGCTGGGATTTTATGAACTGAAGAAGATAGGAGTAGTAATGAAGAAAGCGCAATATTTCATCACTTGCAAAGAACTGCCTCTCCAGATGCAGACGGTGAACGAACTTTCTCCGCAACGGGTACGCAGTCTGTTGTTGCCGAAACCGAAAAAGAAAGTGGATGAGCGGCAGTTGTTGCTTGATTTTGGCGAATAAGAATAATTTACTATTAGACGATTTACTATTTACTATTTAAGTTAGCATTGTAAAATATCATGTATGCATCGGACGTTAATGATTTCAAAAGTGATACCAAGCGTAGATCGTCTAATAGTAACTTAAATAGTAAATTGTGAATTGTCTAATAGTAAATATGTTTAGTGTTTATATTTATGATAAAACCTTTGATGGGCTGCTGACGGCCGTATTCGACGCCTATTTCCGCAAGACCTTTCCCGATGCTTTGCTGTCGGAAGGAGATGCTTTGCCTTTATTTTGTGATGAGCTGCATACGGTAGTGACCGATGAAGAAAAGGCCGGGCGTGTGTGGCGGGGATTGCAGAAGAAAGTTTCCTCTTCTGCTTTGGGTTGCCTCACGCAAAGTTGGCTGTCGGAACTTCCGGAAATAGGAATACTTATTTTTCGATATATCCGTAAAGCAATTGATGCACCCCGCTCTATTGAAACCAACTTTGGTGATCCGGATGTTTTGCAATTAGCGCAAATATGGAAAAAAGTGGATGGCGAACGTGTGCACTTGATGCAGTTTGTCCGTTTTCAGAAAGCTGCCGACGGTACATTCTTTGCCGCTTTCGAACCGCAGTATAATGCGCTCCCGCTGACCGTTCACCATTTCAAAGATCGTTTTGCCGATCAGAAGTGGATTATTTACGACATGAAACGCCGTTACGGATTTTATTATGATTTGCAGGAGGTGACGACTATCTCGTTTGATGATGACAGCCGTGAATCCCATTTGATTACGGGGATGCTGGACGAAAGCCTGATGGATAAGGATGAGAAGCTTTTCCAACAACTTTGGAAGACATATTTCAAGGCCATTTGTATCAAAGAACGCATGAATCCGAGAAAGCACAGGCAGGATATGCCTGTACGTTATTGGAAGTATCTGACGGAAAAGCAGAAGTAGATTTCCATTTTGGGAGAGGAGCGAAAGTCTGACTATTCAATTCGCTGCACCGTTACATCCGGAAATTCCTGTATCAGCGAAAGCAGATGCCCTTCATCATTATTTCGTTTCGACTTGATAACCATGGTAACCTGATAAGATTCTGCTTCGCCCGTGTGTAGCGTTTCCATCTCGTAAGAGACTATCAGGTAGTCTTTAGAATTGAATCTGTCCGCTATCTGTTTCAGTATGTCTTTGTTGGGAGTTGAGAAAGAAACCATTGAGCTTTTCATTCCGATGCTTTTAAATAGATAGCTAAGTAGTTCCAGTCCGACGAGGGTCAATATCGTGGCGGCAATGCTGATGGTGTACATTCCTGCACCTACCGCCAGGCCGATACCTGCTGTTGCCCAGATCCCTGCGGCGGTAGTCAGTCCGCGTACAATCTGTTTTTGAAAGATGATGGTTCCTGCACCGATAAACCCGATACCGCTGACAACCTGTGCCGCCACCCGACTGGGATCAAGTGTGACACTACTTTCTTTTATAATTTCCTGAAATCCGTATTGGGAAACGATCATAATCAAAGCACTACCTAGCGACACGAGAAAATGAGTGCGGTATCCGGCTTCTTTGGCACGGTATTCACGATCCAGTCCGATGATGGCTCCCAGTATTCCGGCAACCAATAAACGGATTACAAAATCCATATTCAACATCATGTGTTCAATCTCCTTTCTGTTTTTTATTGTTTGTGGAAAAATGCTTAGGACTATAAATATACAATTATTTCCCCTTTTTGTATCAATCATTTAGCAATATTTGAACGTATCCAATTCATTTTATCGTATATTCGCAGATTCAAATAAATGTTTAATCCCGCGACCGAGCAAATAATGAAGAAAAGATTTTTTTATATAATCAGCTTTCTGGTGATCTTCTGTATTGAGGTGTTGATAGCTTTGTATGTGCGCGACCGTTTCATACGTCCCTATGTCGGAGATATGCTGGTTGTAGTGCTGGTATATAGCTTTGTACGTATCTTTCTACCGACGGGGATTCCGCGGATGCCGTTTTATGTCTTTCTTTTTGCCTGTTTCGTAGAAGTGTTGCAATACTTCCAACTGGTGGAAACATTGGGCGTTACGAACCGTGTAGCCCGAATTGTGCTGGGTTCTACGTTCGATTGGGGAGATATTGCCTGCTATGCTGTGGGATGCGTTTTCATTGTCTTATTCGAGCATTTCGTCCGGCGTAGATCATAGAGGACTTATTTCTCTTCCGCTTTGGTTTCGGATGGGTCCAGGCTGTGGCCGCAATATTTGCAAAACTCTGCATTATCTTCGTGTCCGGAGCGATGGCAGTTGGGACATTCTTTGTCTCTCCTGCGTTTATACTCTTTCATCATGGAGGCAGATACGATACCTGTGGGTACGGCGATAATCGTGTAACCGATTAGCATGACACAGGCGGAAAGGAATTTTCCGAGGCCGGTGGCGGGAGTAATATCTCCATAACCTACGGTAGTCATGGTGACGATAGCCCAATAGATGCTGTTCGGGATATTGTTGAACTGGGAGTTGGGTTGCGTTCCTTCAATCATATACATTAGCGTTCCGATGGAAGTCACCAGAATGACGACAAACAAGAAGAACACTGCAATCTTCTTACTACTTTCACGCAAGGCAGTGAGCAGCCGTTCCCCCTCATTCAGAAAGTTGAAAAGCTTGAAGACGCGGAACACACGTATCAGGCGGAAGGCGCGGATGATGAGTAGATAGCGGGCGCCCGGAAAAAGCAGACCGATGTAAAGAGGCAGCGTGGCCAATAGGTCTACGATACCGAAAAAGCTGAATATGTATTTCCGGGGACGGGGTGAACAGTAAATCCTCGTCAGATATTCGAAAGTAAAAAAGCCGGTGAAAAGGAACTCCATAATGACGAACGGAGTCGTTAGATAGGTGGGAAGTCCTTTCAGGCTTTCGATGATAACGAGCAATACGCTGACCAGAATACAGCCGATAAGAATCACGTCGAACAATTTCCCGGCAGGGGTGTCCGATTCGAAGATGATGACGTACAACTTTCGTTTCAGTTTCTCGTCATGCAAAAAAAGATGGATTCTTTCTTTCAGTTTCATATCAATAGTGTTTGGCCGGAATTAAAGAAAAAGCCTTTTTAGTCGATGACCCACTGTTTATTATAGGCAACGGTTTTTTGCGGGTTGTAATACATTCCCTCTTGTGTAGGAATATAGAGAATGTATGTCTTTCCGGTCTTGTTTTTCAATGAAGTGTCGCGCAGCCAGGGATTGGCATCACGGAGTTGGGCATAGGTGATTCCCTGTGACTTTGCGTAGTCGTTCAGATCGTCGATAGAAGTGTTGACGGTTACCTCTTTATAAGGAATAGGCGGATACAGATGTTCCCGTTTCAAGAGGAATCCGTAACGTTGCGGGTTATTGAATATCTCTTTGGCTGCCAGCAGGCGGAACATATAGCGGGAAGTTTCCTCTACCAGCCATAAATCCATGGCATGATTTGCCAACTGCTTTTCGAGTTGGGAGGAGATACGTCCCTGTCCGGCGTTATAGGCAGCGGAGACAGCCATCCAGTCGCCATATTTGGCATACGCTTGTTTGAAGTATTTGCAGGCGGCAACGGTTGCTTTTTCAATATGGTAACGCTCGTCTACGTTATCGTTCACTTCCAGCCCGAATTCCCGTCCGGTGGCAGGCATAAATTGCCACAGACCCGCTGCTCCTGCCGGAGAGCGTGCAATGTTGTTCAGGTTGCTTTCGATGACCATCAGGTATTTGAAGTCATCAGGAATGCCGTTTGCTTTCAGTATCGGTTCCACGATGGGGAAGTAACGGTTGGCACGCTTTATCAATAGCATGGTGGTGGAATGCATATAGGTGAAGGCCATCATCTCGCGGTCCATCCGTTCGCGGCGGTCGTAGCGCCGGAGATCAATCGTTTCCCCGTCGAAGGTGACTTGTGTGGGAACGGTAGGCGGAGTAACGCAATACGGCACTTCCGATTTAGCGGAATGTTGTTCGTTCACTTGGCTGCTGCCTGTCAATACAGGGATGGAAGCACCGATGCAAAATACTAATATAAGTGTAAGAATATAGTTGATTTTCATTCGTCTTTTCATTTTATAACCTTTTTGGATGCTTCAATGTTTAAGTCTACCTTGCAAAGATAACCTCATTTTGCCTTTTTCAAAGAACTTTTCTTGCATTTTATACGTTTTTCTAATAGAGTTAAATAAACAATGAATCAAGATGAATATAGCAATGACCGGAGCTACCGGATATATCGGTAAACATCTTTCTAATTATCTCACAGAAAAGGGCGGACACCGGATCATTCCTCTGGGAAGGTCGATGTTTCGCGAAGGTATGTCCGGTTATTTGATTCAGACATTGACCCATTGCGATGTTGTCATCAATCTGGCAGGTGCACCTATCAATAAGCGTTGGACACCGGAATATAAACAGGAGCTTTTCAATAGTCGTATTGTCGTAACCAATCGTATTATCCGCGCTTTGAACGCAGTCAAGACGAAACCGAAACTGATGATTTCGGCTTCCGCCGTAGGCTATTATCCTTCGGAAGCGGAGGTGGACGAATATACCCGTACCCGTGGAGAAGGCTTTCTGTCCGATCTTTGCTATGCGTGGGAAAAGGAAGCGAGACACTGTCCCGAACCTACCAGGCTCGTTATTACACGCTTCGGCGTAGTGCTTTCTCCGGATGGGGGAGCGATGCAGCAGATGCTTCGTCCTTTACAGGCCACAAAGATAGCCACCGCCATCGGTCCCGGTACGCAAGCTTTTCCATGGATATCGATACACGACCTTTGTCGTGCAATGGAATTCTTTATCACTCACGAAGAAACACGTGGTGTATATAACTTGGTTGCCCCGCAACAGATCTCGCAAAATGCTTTTACCCATGCGATGGGAAATGCTTATCAGGCATGGACAACGATTGTGGTTCCTCAAAAAGTTTTCCGAATCTTATATGGTGAAGCTGCCTCTTTCCTGACTGCCGGTCAGAGAGTCCGCCCTACGCGTCTGACGGAAGCGGGATTTCATTTCTCCATTTCCAATGTCGAACGTCTTTTCAGAGGTACGGATCACAGTACGGTTACCTCTCTCGACCTGCACCGGTATATGGGACTCTGGTATGAAATAGCCCGTTACGAGAACCGTTTTGAACATGGACTTGTAGACGTCACGGCTACTTACACGCTTCGTCCCGACGGCATGATTCGTGTAGAGAACCGGGGATGCAAACGTAATTCTCCTTACGACATCTGCAAGACTGCCAACGGACACGCCAAGATACCCGATCCCGCACAGCCGGGTAAACTGAAAGTGTCTTTCTTCCTTAGCTTCTATTCTGACTATTACGTCTTGGAGCTGGATGAAGAGAATTATAACTATGCTTTGGTAGGTAGTAGTACCGATAAATATCTCTGGATACTAAGCCGTACACCTCAACTGCCGGAAGCAATCAAGAAGAAACTCGTCACCGTTGCCGAACGCCGTGGATATGATACGAGTCAGTTGAAGTGGATTGACCAACTCTAATCCCAATCCCTGCTAATAACCCAAGATTATTTTGCAAGAGTACTCAACGAACAATAAGCCAACTTTAAAGTAACAGAAATTATGGATTACGAAATTATTCATCAGCCCGAACAAAAATTGTTCAAGACAGAAGTAGACGGTCGCACCGCCTTTGTAGAATATCGCCTGATAGGTGATTCTCTTGATATTATCCATACAATTGTACCCCGTCCGGTAGAAGGCCGCGGAATAGCTGCTGCACTGGTGAAAGCTGCTTACGGCTACGCATTGGCCAACGGGATGAAACCGAAAGCAACCTGCTCGTATGCGGTGAAATGGTTAGAACGCCATCCGGAACTGGTATAAACCGTTGTCCGGATGACGTTATCAGAATTGTTTGTGCTTTACTAATATTTGGTAGAAAAAAGTTCTAATAGTTGGCTTTTGTTTAATGGTTTTGTGAGGAATGCATTACAACCTGCCTCCATGGCACTTGCTCTGTCAGAATCGAATGCGTAAGCTGTCAAGGCGATAATCGGAATTTTGGTATTGAATTCCCTGATTTTCCGTACCGCTTCGAGTCCTCCCATGATCGGCATCTTCATATCCATGAGGATGATGTCATACTGTTCGTTACGTATCTTCTCAAGAGCTTCCACTCCATTTTTTACTCGTGTAAGATTATACTTGAAGAGAATGTGCTGCACTAAAGAAAAGTTGCTGTCATTGTCTTCGGCAATCAGTACTTTGAAAACCTTCTTATTGATATCGCTCAATGAAGGAAGTGGCGGAACGGAAACCGACGGTCCGGATATTTTTTTGTTTTCCTGGGCCATGTCAGTCCCCTGTGTATCTGTAGTACAAGGAACCCATGCCCAAAAAGTGGAACCGATACCGGGCTTGGAAGTGAACCCGATCTTTCCTCCTGCACCTTCTATGATTGCTCTGGAAATGGCCAGGCCGAGTCCTGTGCCTTGCGCAAATTCGTTAAGCTTCTGAAAACGTCCGAACACCCTGTCCTGCACTTCTATCGGAATACCGACACCCGAGTCCTGCACGTAGAAACGGATTCCTTCGTTTTCTATGCTATATCCCATTTTGATGAATCCCTCTTGAGTGCACTTCACCGCATTGGTGAGGAAATTCATCCATACCTGTTTAAGACGGTTGGCATCCAGAAATATCCAGCAGTCCGCATAAGGATTATCTACGAAGACCTTTACGTCAGGATTGGTGATTTTCTGTTGAATCATCATGTATAGTTCATTGCAGGTCTTGGACAGATTGAATTTCTCTCTCTTACGTTCGAGGATGCCTGATTCTATTTTGGAAAGGTCGAGAATATCATTAATGAGCCGCAACAATAATTCATTGTTGGATTCGATGATATTCATGTATTCTTCTTTTTCTTCCGGATTATCGCAATGCACCATTAAGCCGGAGAAGCCGACAATGGCATTCAGGGGTGTACGTATTTCATGGCTCATGTTGGCAAGGAATGCTGATTTGAGCCGGTCGGAAAGTTCTGCCTTCTCTTTCAGCTCTTTCAGTTCCTGTGCCATCTTTTCCCACTTCGTGTTGTTGAACTTTATGCCGGTGTAGCGGGTGACGTTTCCTTTCTTGTCTCTTTCAACCGGAATACCGGTTACTATCAGAGTTTGCCACTCTACATCCCATTTACTTTTGGAGCGGTACTGGAAACTGAACTCTTTATCTGTCCGTTGGAGCATATGCTCGATGTATTTGCCGATACAGTCCAAGTCCTCCGGGTGAGCCACTTCCATGTAATCGTTCGGGGTGATGGCTCTTTCCGGATGATAATCGTTTACCGGGTCATTGAATGCTTTGAACTGTCTGGTCATGACATCGAAATCCCAGTAAGACATTCCGATAGTCTTGAAAGTAAGTTCCATTTTGTAATTTCGTTCCTTTACTTCCTCGTCCAGTTGGTGAAGTTTGGATATATTTTGCCGGAATCCCGTGAAACGTATGTTATTGCCGTATTCGTCTTTCTCGAACGGTACGCCCAGAATATTGCAATATTGCCATGAATTATCATATTTAGTTTGCATGCGACAGGTGAAATTGATGGTCACTTCTTTTCCCGAAAGCATGGATTGCATAGCGTCGTAGACAACAGACCGGTCGTCGGGGTGTATGACTTCCAGATACTCTGTAATGGTGAGAAGTTTGTCGCTTGCATAATCATTGATAGGATCGTGGTAAGATTCGAACTTACAGGTACGTACATCGAAATCCCAGTGAACGATATTGCTCACCTGCATGGCAAGTTCGCGTTTGGCTATCAGTTCCTGTGTTTTCTTTACCATTTCCAGTTTCTCGGTAATGTCCAATTGCGTTCCGATAATCAATAACTTCCCCATATGTTCGGAGGACAGGCGCATTCTGCTCTCATAGTGGCGATATTGTTTTTCGGCCTCATTGTAGGCGCGTAATGTGATTTGTCCGTTTTCGATCTCCTTATTTATTAGCTGTGAGAACACGACTCTCAACTGGTCACGGTCTTGCGGATGCAATATATTTAATACTTCCTCCAGAGTCATTCCTTTTTTGACAATGGATGTTCCATACAATGAGTTGAATGTTTTTTTGCGGACATCGTATACCCAGGAAGACATATTGGCGGCTTCCATTGCCATTTCCAGATTTTTCTTGTTTTCTTCTGTCCGGAATTCTGTTTCTCTGACCGCTGTCTTGTCATTGGAGAGCAGCATATGTCCGATGATGTCTCCCGCTTTATTCCGTAAAGGAACTAACTGGACTTCGAAGATCATGCTATTTTTGTTGTAAGTAGCAAAATACTCGTCTTCATTGATGCGGTTGAAATCATATTCAAATTCCAGCGTCATGTTTTCCTCACCGCTTTGTATTCTGGCTTTGAGCTGGTCATCCATGTAAGGGCTGGAAAACAGGTTGACGACACCTACGACTGCACTCCGGTCGCTGACTCCGTACATTTTCAATGCGTGATCATTGATGAAACGTAAAATTCCGTCTGTATCATACATTTCTATGCTTATCGGTATATGGGCATATATACCTTCCGCAAACAGAATTTGTTCGTGCATCAATTCAGTTATTCCTTGTTCAAAGATTGTCTGGCTGTTTTCACTGGGAAGAATCTCCTTTTCATTCATTTTTATTGTTATTTATTTTTGTCTGTCGAATCAAATGGGTAATTGGGTTGTAGAGTGTATGTACATCGTTTCTTAACCACTGTAGCATGCTTCTATATACAAATGTAATAAAAATAATAAGAAAAAAGGAATTAATGAACGGAAAAGCTGAAGTTATGAACGATTGCTTTTGTGCCCAATTTTATAGATATATTTCCTGTTTACTAACATATCTCTTGGATTACGGTATAATTGTGGAAAAAAGAAAGGGAATCTGCCGCTTAGTGTTTTTTATGAATGATATTTTTTTGTGGATAATTTTAGAATTTAGGCTTGTATGCAGATAGTACGCACGTTGATACGTACATGAAATATAGAATTTGAAAGAATTTGTTTATAGCGGGGGAGAGAATGGTTGTACATGGTTTTATATAAACTTTCAGAGATAAATGTATCTCTGAAAGTTTATATTTATTACATTTTATTTCCACCTCTTCAACTGTGGAAAGTACTCTTTCATCGCTTTCCGTGCTTCCTCCACCGTGTATTTTACTTTCGAATCTTTATTGAACTCGTTAAGAAAATTTAGATTATGTTCGATCATCTCGTCCATGGTGCACTCTTTCGTGAAATGTCCGTCCGCATAGCAATAGTGGCAATAATCTTCGTTCTTGCTACCATTTGCTTCTTTTCCAAAAGTTGAGTCGTCTATCGGCATACCGCAACTTTGACAAAATTTTTGTTCCATTTTTTAGTTAGATTATAAGTTTATGTTACAGGCAATCGTTTCCACATCCAGCGGGGAATCATTTTCCAGAAAAAGACCAGTATCCGGTAGCGCCAGTCGATCACCACTATCCGTTGTTTCCGCTCCAGTGACCAGGCAATGTGGCGTCCCACTTTGGCTGCGTCCATCAACATCGGATAATGTTTTCCGTCATTCAGCAAATCGGTGGCAACAAATCCGGGACGGATATCGGTAAAACGGATATTTAGTTTTTGTAAATATGAAAGTTGTTCGAGAGCATCTATGTAAGTGTTCTGGAAACGTTTGGTGGCAGAGTAGGCAGGAGCCACCCCAAGCCCTTTCGTTCCCGCGATGGAGCTGATGACTGCCAGGTGGCCGCCTCCGTTTTTCCTGAAATAGATGAAAGCGGTATCTACCATGCGGATAAATCCCTCAACATTGGTGTATGCCGTGTTCAGTTCCACCTCCATATTTAGCTCCGTATTTTGGAAACCGATGCCCGAACTAAGAAGAAACAAATCCATGCCGCCCACCTTGTCGATGAGCATATTCAATTTCTCGCCTGCATCTTCCTGTGTTACGTCCAACGCTTGAATCTGAATCTGATCCGGTGCTGCCCGTTGCAGGTTTTCGAGAGCGGATTGCCGTCTGCCGGCTACTCCGATTTGCCATCCATCCAGTAACAGACATTTTGCAACTTCTTGTCCGATGCCGGAGGTAGCGCCAATGATAATGGCTTTTTTCATTACTGATTTTTTTTAGTAAGTTATAGGTTCAATAAATGTCGTATGGCCTGCCAGGGTGCATAAAGCAACATCCTCGGTCCGGAGAAACGCATCACTTGCCGCATTCGTTCGCGCATGGCAGGCTTGTAGCAATGTACGGTGCATTCCTTGCATGCCCCCTTTTTCTCTCCAAACGGACAATGGTCGAGACGGGCATGGGCATAGCGAAGCAACTCTTCACAGTCGGCACAAAGAACTGTATTTTTTTCTTTTTTCCGGCAATAGAGGCGGATCATCAATTCTACTGTTTTCTTTTCACGTTCAATGTGTGATGCTGTCATCTCTTTCTTTTTACACTTTGAAGTGACAAAGATAGCGAAGATTATGCAGAAATACAGGCGTATTCTGTTAAAATACACCTTCTTCTTTTTTCTAATTTGAAAATCACCCTTTCATTTTGGTAGGGCATTTAGAGATTACTTTTTCATAATGAAAAAAATATTGCATTGATTATAAGCGAATTATCTGCATCCTTTTCATTTTGGCATACTCTTGTCTATGAGGGGAGCATACAAGATAATTCATGAGTTATGGAAGAGTACATTTCAGATAACAGTCTGTATATTCGGAGTAAGAATAATAGCATGATCAACCGGAAGATGATAGGGCGTGTGCTGGGTATGTTGCTATTCATCGAATTGGGGATGTTTTTACTTTGTGCCGGAGTGTCTTTTACCTCTTTCGGCATGCTTCCTTTTTATTTCAGCGGAAGCATTGATACGATAACCAATGCCTTTTTCGAAACCATGTCCGGGTTTACCACCACAGGAGCCACCATTCTCGATGATATTGAATCCCTTTCCCACGGTATGCTTTTCTGGCGAAGTCTGACGCAATGGATCGGTGGTTTGGGGATTGTATTTTTTACGATTGCCATTCTTCCTATCTTTACCACCGGAGGAGTGCAACTCTTCTCTGCTGAATCTACGGGAGTGACACACGATCGTACCCATCCGAAAATCAATGTTATGGCCAAGTGGTTATGGACCATTTATCTGGTACTGACTATTTCGGAAACTGTCTTATTGATGTTTGGGGGCATGAGCTTGTTTGATGCCATTTGCCAGTCGTTTGCCACTACTGCTACGGGAGGATATTCTACGAAGCAGAACAGTATTTCTTACTGGAATTCTCCGTATATAGAATATGTGGTGGCTATCTTTATGATTGTTTCCAGTATCAACTTCTCTTTGTTTCTGATGTGTTTGAAAGGAAAAGTCAGTCGTTTGTTCAAAGATGAAGAGTTGCACTGGTTCCTGGCGTCGGTGGGTATTTTGACTTTCCTTATCACATTGGCACTTGTCTTTCAAAATCATTACGACTGGGAGCTGGCTTTCCGGAAAGCATTATTCCAAGTGTCTACGGTGCATACTTCCTGCGGTTTTGCCACGGACGATTATAATATGTGGCCTCCTTTCACGTGGTTGTTATTGTTTATTGCGATGCTTTCGGGAGGATGTACGGGGTCTACCAGTGGAGGTATCAAGAATATGCGGTTGCTGATTGTGGCACGTGCCATCCGGAATGAGTTCAAGCATCTGCTCCATCCGAATGCCGTGCTTCCCGTTCGTATCAATAAGCAGACGGTATCCTCTTCTATCGTAACTACCGTACTGATTTTCTTTGCTTTTTATTTGGTCCTGATCCTGATTGGGTGGACGGTTCTCTTGTTTTGGGGAGTTGGCTTTACCGAGTCCGTCAGTACGGTTATTTCGAGTATAGGCAATGTCGGTCCGGGATTGGGAACTTGCGGACCTGCATTTTCATGGAATTCTTTACCTGATCCGGCAAAGTGGATACTCTCTTTTCTGATGCTGGTGGGACGTCTGGAGCTGTTTAGCGTACTCCTGTTGTTTTATCCGGGATTCTGGAAGAATAGATAAACAGTAAATCATGAGCGGGCTTCTTAAACTTCTTAGAAAGAGCTTGTTGTTGACGGAAACAATCTGTATCTTTGCGGCATGAAAAAGTTATTGTGTCCGCAATGCAAGATTGCAGCTATGTATGTGAAGAATGGACAAGGTGAAAGGCTGCTGGTTTATGTGCTCGAAGATGGTGAAGTGGTTCCCAAATATCCGGAAGATTCGGTGGAGGGGTTCGATTTGACAGAAGTCTTCTGCTTGGGATGCTCGTGGCATGGTTCACCTAAACGGTTGGTGAAACGATAGACCGGGGTATTCATACTCTCATACTCATTTATTGATTTATGTCAACTAAAAGAGGAACGCAAATCAAGAACTAATTCCTTGAATTTTCCGTATCTTTGCGCCCAATTTTGGAACATAGACGTATGGCAACTTCTAAAGAAATGACGGCAGGGCCGGCATTACCTCTCATTTTAAAGTTCACATTGCCGCTTTTACTCGGCAATCTCTTACAACAAACGTATTCGCTTGTTGATGCTGCAATTGTAGGAAAGTTTTTGGGAATTAACGCGTTAGCTTCTGTGGGAGCCAGTACATCGGTTGTTTTCCTGATTCTCGGATTCTGTAATGGATGTTGCGGAGGTTTCGGGATTCCCGTTGCGCAGAAGTTTGGTGCACGAGATTACAGTACGATGCGCAGTTACGTTTCCGTCAGTTTGAAGTTGGCAGCAGGGATGTCTGTGGTCATTGCTCTTGTTACTAGTCTCTTTTGTGCGGACATACTCCGAATCATGCGCACACCGGAGAATATTTTCGAAGGAGCTTATGCTTATTTGCTTGTAACGTTTATCGGTGTTCCTTTCACTTTCTTCTATAATCTTCTTTCAAGCATCATCCGTGCGTTGGGAGACAGTAAGACGCCTTTCTGGTTTTTGCTGTTCGCTGCTGTTCTGAATATCATTCTCGACTTGTTCTGTATTCTGGTACTCGGCTGGGGAGTGGCGGGAGCTGCCATTGCTACTGTCTTTTCGCAGGGGCTGTCGGCTGTCCTTTGTTATATTTATATGTACCGGAAGTTTGAAATATTGCAGGGTAGTCCGAAAGAACGCCGGTTTCAGGCGAAACTGGCAAAGACATTGCTTTACATCGGTGTGCCTATGGGATTACAGTTCTCTATCACGGCTATCGGCAGTATCATGCTTCAGAGTGCGAATAATGCATTGGGAACGGCGTGTGTGGCTGCTTTTACATCTGCCATGCGAATCAAAATGTTCTTTATCTGTACGTTCGAAAGTCTGGGAATTGCGATGGCTACATATAGCGGACAGAATTATGGGGCGGGGAAACCGGAACGTATCTGGTTGGGAATCAAGGCGAGTGCTTTGATGATGATCGTTTATGCGGCATTTACGTTCGTTCTTCTGATGGTGGGAGCCAGATATTTCGCGTTGATCTTTGTAGATCCGTCAGAAACGGAAATTCTGTTGGATACCGAGCTATTCCTGCATATCTCCTGTATGTTCTTCCCGATGCTTGGATTGTTGTGCATCCTGCGCTACACGATTCAGGGAGTGGGATATACCAATCTTGCCATGTTTTCGGGAGTGGCGGAGATGATTGCGCGTATTCTTGTCAGCATTTACGCTGTGCCTGCATTCGGCTTTGTTGCTGTCTGCTACGGTGATCCGATGGCTTGGATAGCGGCAGACTTGTTCCTCGTGCCGGCATTTATCTACGTTTATCGCAGGTTGAAAAAGCAGGTGTTCACAAGCACGGTTGCAGCTTAGAAGTCGGCCTCTTTCTGTATGCATAGAATCTTTCCGCTGATGGGATGACGGAATTCTATATATTCGGCGTGGAGGTATAACCTGTCCGCTTTCTTTCCATAAAGTTCATCCCCAAGAATGGGGCAACCCAATCCCTCCGGATGGGCGGCGTGTACCCGTAATTGGTGTGTTCGTCCGGTCAACGGATAGAAAGTAATCCGGGTATATTTTTCGGATTCACTGATGATCCGGTATTCTGTAATCGCTTCTTTCCCATGTTCTCTACTGACGATTTGCCGGGGGCGGTCGAGGGGATTCAAACAGAGAGGAAGGTTGATTCTTCCTGCTCTTCCAAATGGTAGTGTTGTCTTTTCCGTTGATACTGTCTGCTCTGTTCTTGCTGTTACCCCATCTAATACAGCGGTATAGCGTTTCTTGATACTTCTGTCAGCAAATTGTGCCTGTAAATGTTGATGTACCTCTTTCGTTTTCGCTACGAGCAATAATCCGGAAGTTGCCATATCGAGGCGATGTACAATCATAGGTCCGGTAGCATCGGGATATTTCTTTTTCAGGCGATGATAGACTGAATCTCTGTCCTCCGCCTTTCCAGGAACGGATAACATTCCTGCCGGTTTATTGACTACCACTAGCCATTCATCTTCATATACAATTTCCAGTTCTTCATCCTCATGGATGGAGTTCAGCAGCGGATTCTCGTCTACTTCCAGTCCTTGCAACATGTGCAGCAAAATAGGTTCACACTTTCCTTTGCAGGAAGGATAATAATATCCGTGATGCCGGATTTCGTTTTTAGGAGAGTCTCCCCACCAGAATTCAGCCATAGCCAATGGCTTTAATTGGTGAAGATACGCATATTGCAACAATTTAGGCAAAGCACATTCACCCGCACCGGCAGGAGGAACTTTCTGAACTGTCTGTTCGAAGATAGTGTATAGGTCTTTCACTTCTCCTCTGGCATTCAGCATCCGGAACTGCTCGAACAACTTTCTTTGCAAGGCTGCCGAACGTTCCTTCCGTTCGGTTTTCAGTTGTTCTATTTCAGTCTCGAAGTGTCTTGTTTCCGTTTCGAGTTCTTCTAATCGTTTCTTCCATTCTTTTTCCAGTCGTTTGTATTCCGCTTTCTGGTGTTGGCTTTCCCGGATCAGGGAGGCTTGTTCCTCTTCGGAAAGGGCGGGGGATGATTGGCGGCGAATCTCTCTCGCCTCCTTTGCTGCTTTGAGTGCTGCTTTAGCCTGATTCAACATAGCTTTAGCCTGTTCCGTTTCCGTCTTCCACTTTTCTTTTGAATCGAGATAAGAACGACTGTTTTCTAATTCACGAATACGGATATTGATGGAAGATATTTGTTCTTCTTCCATTTTGAAGAATCCTTCCGGTTGCAATAAGTCGTAGACAGGAGGGACAAAATAAGGATGCAGATTCTTCCCAGCCAGATTGCCGGAGAAAGCAGCGAGATAACCAATTTCATTGACCGCTTCTTTTTTTGTAGTCTCTTGCTTATTCTCTTTTTGTACAATCAACACCCCGAACATTTTTCCGAAAGCTAACTCTTCTTTCCATTCTTCTCGGCTCGCGATATATTCTTTCACTTCTTCCGCTGCCAACACGCACAATGGATGAGGCGTATAGTGGAAAGGATAAGTGAATTTATCCGGTAACTCAAGGTGAGAAATAGGTTGCTTGAAAAAATGTATCATCGGTTTATATATATGAATGAATGTGATTACCTTTGCAAAAGTAAAGTAAATCCGTGAATTATCGAATGAAGTAACATGAATAGAATGGGAGAGAAACCTAAATTTGCCTTTCTTGGCAACAGTCACATGGCATTTTGGGCATTGGATGTCTACTTTCCTTCATGGGAATGTCTGAACTATGGTGCTCCTGGTGAAGGACTGGTTTATGTGGAGTCTTTTACCGTAGACACTTCCGATTGCCAAGTCGTCATTCAATTCGGAACCAATGATATTTATCAGTTGAATGATGAAAATATGGACGATTATGTGGAACGTTATGTAAAAGCGGTTCTTGCCATCCCTTCACTGAAAACATATCTTTTCTGTATTTTCCCACGTAATGATTACGATGATTACAGTACGGCTGTGAATCAATTCATTCGTGTCCTTAACCAGAAGATATACGAGAGATTGCAGGGGACGGACATTGTCTATCTCGATGTTTTCGACCGTTTGTTGCTGGATGGCAGGCTGAATCCGGAGTTGACTCTCGACGATTTACATTTGAATGGCAAGGGTTACAGTATTTTGTCAGAAGCACTGAAACGGGCTTCCGGTTTGTAAAACATACCTAAATACTTCATTCCTTGCTTTTATTTATAAATTTGGTGGCATATCAGTTTATTTTTCCTATTTTTGTCCCCAATTTAATAGTAAATAACCCCCATAAAAACGATAAGACTTATGGAAAAAGTAATTATCAATTCGTATGAAGAATTTGAAAAACTAGTAGGCCAACAGATAGGTGTTTCCGATTATGTGGAACTCTCGCAGGAACGTATTAATCTTTTTGCTGATGCAACGCTGGATCATCAATGGATTCATGTAGATACGGAACGTGCGAAAGTAGACAGCCCTTATCATAGCACGATTGCTCATGGCTACCTGACATTGTCTATGCTTCCTTATCTGTGGAATCAGATTATACAGGTAAATAACCTGAAGATGATGATTAACTACGGTATGGATAAGATGAAATTCGGTCAGGCTGTCTTGTCAGGACAGAGCGTGCGTCTGGTGACTACTTTGCACTCACTGACCAATCTGCGTGGTGTGGCAAAAGCAGAAATTAAGTTTGCTATCGAAATAAAAGACCAACCGAAGAAGGCGCTGGAAGGAATTGCTGTATTCCTTTATTATTTCAATTAATGGCAAGCTGTTAAAGAAACAGATTTTATCCCCGGAAATGATCGAAATACGTCTCAAGAGTTAGATACAAAAACTTTTTGGGTGTGCTTCAGACGGATCGTTTCCGGGGATAATTTTATCCTTTTACTCCCATAAATCTGAACGGCTGTGCCGGTTGAAACTCTTTCGTTGCATTTCCATGATAAGTTTCACCGTTGGCGATAGACAATTTGAGTACCGGAGCTCCTTCCGACAAGTCTGTTTCCCGCAGATTTACCCAGAATGTATTAGGTGTCAGACTTGATTCGAAGAAGTAGAGCAGATTCTTACTATCCGATACCGTTCTCCATTGTGTGGTGGAAATTTCCGGAAATTCGGGAGTGGATATGCCATAAGGAACAGAAGTATTACGGATAACGCTGAATACACTTGCCACGGCTATCCTCACATCATCTGTTGGGGGCAGGGCATTGATATAAAAACTGGCTCTTGCAAAACGGTCGGACGGTCGGTTGGTTCCGGGCAGGAAGCTCAATCCTCCTATTGATTTCCAGTATTCGTTTAGTGCCAGTTGTTTGTTGTAGGTAGGGGAGTTGGTCATCACTTTGTACTCCTTGCTGTGGTAGACAGTCAGCTTTCCACCCGTATATTCGAATATCGCACAATCGCCCGTTGCGTCGGAAATGGATAAATGCAAGGTTGCCAGGCGGGAACCATCCGGCATCATGTCCGATACCACTTGGAAAGTATTCTCATCGATGAAAGCGACGGCCTCTTCTACGGTGGCGAAGTTATCCAGCATATATTGTACCCATGCGGTAATGGCAAGTCCCGGTTTAGTTTGATCTCTGACCGGATACTCCGTTTCGGGCAGCCACAGCAGATTGGCAACCAGCCCTTTCTCATTCATTCCGTCCGTACTGGCAATCTCGAAAGCCGAAGTTACCACACTGCCATACTTGGAAGTCCATTTCAGGGAGTTGGCTCCCGTTTCTCCATTTCTTTCCATACCTTTGGGAAATACCCAAAGATTACTGTGCATTTCTGTTTTCCAATCCATAGACCGGCCGGTTGCCACCATTCCATTTTTTCCCGAATAAACGACTCTTGTACACATAATTTTAATTTCTAGTTAAAGGTTTATTATAAGCTGCTTTCACGAGGAATTCAACCGATGCGGATTCCTTTCGCAAAAGCATATTCTCAAAACAATAACGTTCCATTTATGTTTTAGATACATATCAGATATTAATAAAGTATCAAAAAACAGGTATTATGTCATTAAGCAATCTTCTTATCATATTTTCGTCATCGTTTATGGCACTGTTTCCGGTGATAAATCCTTTGGGAAATGGTTTTGTCGTTAATGGATTCTTTACAGACCTCGATCCTCAACAACGGAAAGCAGCTATTCAGAAACTGACACTCAATTTTATAATGATCGGTGTAGGGACATTGGTGATAGGGCATTTGTTTCTGTTGATTTTCGGTCTGGCTATTCCTGTTATTCAGTTGGGAGGTGGAATACTGATTTGCAAGACGGCAATGGAGCTGTTGGGGGATTCGGGTTCGTCTGATAAAGAAGAAGCCAGCAAGAATGTAGACGGTTTCAGATGGAAAAACATCGAGCAGAAGATATTTTATCCCATCACGTTTCCTATCAGTATCGGGCCGGGCAGTATATCGGTTATCTTTACTTTGATGGCGTCTGCAAGTGTTAAAGGCAAGTTGCTGCAAACCGGAATTAATTATTTGGTCATTGCACTTGTTATTATTTGTATGGCAGCCATCTTTTACGTTTTCCTTTCACAGGGACAGAGGTTTATTCAGAGGTTGGGACCGGTGGGAAATCAAATCATTAATAAGCTTGTTGCTTTTTTCACTTTCTGCATCGGTATTCAGATTTCGGTGACGGGTATATCCCAGATCTTCCATCTGGATATACTCTGATCAAACGATGAAAAAAAAGGCGATGAAAACAATCAGCTTTTCTTTGCTTGTATGGCTTTCAGCGTGTTTCTTCGCACAGCACGGATAGCGGGAACCAATAAGTCGGGTTCCATGATTTCCAACATGGTGCGTAGTTCCTGTTGCAGTTCCGGTATGGAGCGTGTCAGTTGATAAGCCAGTTTCATACAGAGCGACTGTACGCCCGGTGGTTCCTCACGGGAGATCATACGTTCCATGCAGAAATCGAGGAAATCCACTCGTGGCGGGTCGGCGGCAGGTTGCTGGCATATCAGGTTCAGAATCATTCTCCGTTTTCCAGAGTGTGGGCAGGTCATGGCAGCGTCAATCAATACGTCTTGTTTCCCGCTTAACCATTCTACATCTGCCTTTGAGAAATGAGTACATACCCACAATGCCTGATAGGAGACGATAGCATCTTCGTCGAATATCAGTTGGTAGATTTCTTCTCTAAGCCGTTCATCATCCTGTATAAAGTGGAGTACCTCTCTGATGTCTTCAATGTGTACTCGTTCGGATAATCTTGCACGTAGGTTCATGTAACTTTCGTGTTTTGGGGAATTAATCTCTATTATCGGAATCAGCTTCCGGCAGTTGTAAATGAAGAATGGGGAAAGGTTTGCCCATGCTGTCCGTTTCATCTCTGCCGATGACTTGGAATCCTAAATGGAGATAGAATTGGAGTGCCTTTTCATTCTGCTCGTTTACATCTACTTTATCCATATATTTTTTATCTTTTGCGTATTCTATTAATCGTTTGCCATATCCTTTTCCTTGTTCGTCGGGGTGTACGAACAACATTTCGATCAGTTCATCGCTCAGTCCCATAAAGGCGGCAATCTTTCCGCTGACATTCCGGATCACGAAAAGTTCAACGGCAGGTAAATAATGATCCCGCACCAGTGGTTTATAAAACTGGATATGTTCTTCCGTCAGGAAATCATGTGTGTGGCGAACGGACATTTCCCATACATCGAGGATTTCATCATAATCTTCCGGGGTAGGTTGGGAGATGCCGGGCAGATAGTAACACTGGTGGTCGTAGATGTTTCCGTTGTAAGTCAGTTCTGCCTGATGAAGTGTACCTTCGTAGATGAAACCGTTCTTTTTCAGTACTTTCTGCGAACGTTTATTGTGCGGGTAACAAGTAGCTGTGATGAGGCTAAGCCGCAATTCTTCAAAGCCATAGTTGAGGACGGCTTGCACTGCTTCGGTCATATATCCTTTGCCCCAATAAGTCTCGCCGAGCCAGTAACCCAACATTCTCACTTGTGGATTTTCCCGTTTGGGGTCGGGAATAATACCAACGGAACCGATCAGTTGTTTCGTGTCTTTTAGCATCACCGCCCATATACCCTCCTGATTGATAAATGTGGAATGAAGGATCTGGCGGGATTCATCCAATGTACGGTGAGGCGGCCATCCGGCGTTGTTCCCCAGATTCGGGTTCTGGCAACAAGCGAAAAACGCTTCTGCATCTCTCTCTTCGAAGGGGCGGAGAAATAAACGTTCTGTATGGAGCGTTACGGGGGGAATACTTTCAATTTCAGTTTTCGGCTCAATTTCAGTCTCCTCTCCAGCTTTAGTTTCCGGTTCGATTGCTGTTTTCCGGTATACACATTCGATCCGGTTTCCATCAGGATCGAGGACTACACTTTCAAAGTATCCGTCTCCCGAAGTACGCGGTTCGCCGGCGATGGTATATCCTTCCGAACGCATTTGTTCGGTGAAGCGTAATACTTCTTCCCGGCTGGGGAAGGTGAAAGCGAAATGTGTCAGTCCAACCCTGTTTTCTTCAATGGGAGTGTTCTGTACATCTGTACGACTCATCAGTTCCAAGTCTGTTCCCTCTCCAAAGGAGATAAAATAGGACTCGAATCCTTTCTTGGGATTGATATATTTTTCGTTGCTTTTTCCTCCGAAGAAGCGGACATAGAACTCTTTTAATTCTTCCAGACGAAAAGTCCAGATAGCGATATGATGTAGTTTCATATAAATGAATTTTCTAATTTCTATTACTTTGTTTCAATCTTCATTCGTACCGAACGTACTTTGTCTCCATTTTAATGCTGCATTACATATTCGTAAACGATACGGGAAATATCTGCGATAATCTTACTGTTCGCCTGATTGTTTTCTTCAGAATCCTTCACGAAGACAGCTATGCTGTAACTACGTCCACCGGGCAAAAGAACGAAACCGATGTCATTACAGCCGATTTGTTGTCCTTTCGCATTAAGATCTCCCGTTCCGGTTTTATGGCCTACGGTTACTTTTTTGTCGAGCAATGGAGCGACCAGACGGTCTTGTCCAGTTTGACATTCCACCATTGTTTGAAATATGAAGTCTTTGTACACTTTGGGAAACAATGGCTTCTTACGGAATATTTCCACTAATTCGGCTGCGGCTAACGGAGTAGTCCAGTTTTCATAACATAGGTTCAAGTCTTCGTGCATGGCAGTTTCCGTTCCGATAATGACACATTCCCGGATTCCTAGTGAATGGATATACTTGTTTACGGCATCCGGACCTCCTTGATAATCAAAAAGAATATCGCAGGCATTGTTGTCGCTCTGTTGAAGTGTATATTTTAGCAGGTCGGCAATACTCATTTCAATTCCTCCCTGCGGATATTTATCCCGTAGCGGACTGTAAGTATCCGGCTTTAAATCCGATTTTTTAATGGGTAACCGGGTTTCCAGCGATCGCTTCTGTTTTCCCATATAATCTGCCAATGCTAATGCCTGATGAAACTTGAATACGCTCATCAGTGGATAGTGAATATCATTATTGACAGTTATCGTATCTTTCCCATCAATAATGACGGCTATTCCTATTTCGGCTTTCTTTCCCTTGATGGCTTCTTTCAACTGTGTCTCCAGTTGAGTTTGTTGGGCAAACAGGAGGGTGGGGACTAAACAAAGAAATAGGATGAATGAACGCATAATCAATTTCTCTTTTATAACAGGTTACTAATTCTCTATTAAAATCATCTTCTCTATTGAAGTCACAAAGGTATAAATAATAATTGCCTTTGCAAATTCTCATTCAAAAATAGTGATGTCGGATAAGAAATTCCTACTTTTGTGAATTAATCAATAAGTGAATAGATGTTATGTTAAAATGTCAGTCGGAATTGTTTCAGCCGTCGTTGAAATTGGTGGATGGCTTAAAGATGAGCACAAAAGAGGAATTAAAGCGGATGGCGAAGATCTTGCTTTTGCCTGTTCCTACCAAGTTGTGCAAAGATGAGTATGTAACTTATTTTGCAGAAGCTGTTTTAACCTGTCCTGAAATGTGGCTTTCCCGGTTGACACATTATGAACTGACATTACTTGATAAGTTGGTGAAAGCGGGATCCGGTAGTTATGTAGAATGTAAGAATTCATTTTTAGAGACTACTCTGGAAACTCTTTCTTTCATAGCAACGGACTGTAATCACATGGATGAGAGTAAAGTCCGTTATATGATCTGTGATGAGTTGCGTGAGGCAGTAGCTCCTTATCTTAGTAAATTGTTGACTTCCAAAAAGCAATCTGTTCATTTTATGATAGAACAGTATGCCTGTGGAATCGTAAATTTATATGGTTTTCTCTCTTATTCGGACTTATTGTATATACTGGTGGGCTATTTACAGCATTCGGCTACAAGAGAAGAAATAGCTGACAGTTTGGCTAATTCGGCATTGATACAGCGGCTAACCTTTGAGGTGGAAGATGGTTATAATATAAACCTTTACATAGAGTCTCCTTTTTTGGATGATTTTGAGTCTTTGGAGGAACAATTGTGTCTGCGCCGTGATATACCGGACAGGAAGAAGTTCTCTAAAGAAGAAGCCTTTTCAGCGGGAACGATGCCATTGAGCATCATTCCCAATCCGTGTTTGGATGAATTGAAGGAATATATGATGAAGAAACTGCAGTATACGGAAGAAAAGGCGGATAGCAGTTTGTCATACATGTGGTATGTTGCCCAAACTGTAGAGAATCCAATGTCTATTATCAATTCTATGATTAACCGTCAGCTTTCTTCCATGCAAGAACTGCAAGAGGCCATTGAAATATTTATGGATTATTTGAATCATTCTCCCCGTTGGTTATTGAAAGGTTATTCTTCAGAGGAGGCATTCGTTTTATTTGAAAAAGAAAAATTGAAAAATAATCCTCCCCGTATTGTTGCAGGTCCGAATATGAAGGCTGCCGGTATGGAAGTTACTTCAGAAATGCAGGCGATAGTGGACAATATGTTTCATGCTGTACCTACTGGTCACACAGTCGGAAGAAATGATCCTTGTCCCTGTGGAAGTGGGAAGAAGTATAAAAAGTGTTGTGGAAGAAATAATTAAGAGGAAGATAATTGTGACAAAAATGTAACATAAATACAGAAGAGGGTATGAACAAAAAGGTTATGTAAAAGAGTAAAATATTCATTATGATTGCATTAGATAATTTTGAGAGCTGTGTGCCATATAGAATATTAGTGCGCGGAGAAGAGTATTATGAAATAGGGGCTGTTTCTGAATTGGAAGAAGATTCGCCCGGTGAATGGACTGCGACAGTAGAGGGTACGGAGAATTATAGCGTAGAGATATCTATGGACGGAAAGGAAATAGAGTCTTGGTACTGTGATTGTCCGTATGATGGGGAGATTTGTAAACATGTCGTAGCCACCTTACTGGCAATTCGTGATAATGAGAAAAAGGTGAATCGCAGTGCCTTTTCCAAGATGAAAGTAGAGGTAGAGGAAGCCGTCGTTATAGATGAAACTGTGGACATACAACAATTGCTGTCATTCGTTAACCCACAAGAACTTTCACAATTTATATATGAATATGCCTCTATGCATCCGGAGTTTAAAACAGCCCTTTTGAATCGTTTTATGGCTAAAGAGTTGTCCGCAACATCAAAAGAAAAGGATTACAGAGCAGAGATTCAGAAAGTGTTTAATGACTCTTATTATAACAAAAAGTCTCGTTATCATAATCGTTATGATGATTTTGACTGTGATTGGGAAACTGTTTTCAATCGGATGGACACTTTTTTGGAGAAAGCAGACTTCTTTTTGAATGTGGGAAACATAGATACTACTATTGATATAGCTCTTCAAACTCTTCGTTCAATCGGTGAGAATTATGAGGATGAACTTTTGTATAATGATGATCTCTATCCTTCTGATTATTGTGAGCAGGCAGGAGATTTGCTGATAAAAGTAATCGAGCACCCTAAGACCACCCCAAAGCAAAAGACAGCGATTCTTCAGGAACTAGGTCAGCTGGCTAAACTATCTACTTATCGTGATTATGACCTTTATGATATAGACGAATTGCTGATGCAAATAAATCTTTCCATTCAACCGGCAGAAAAAGCGTTGGAATTGATTGACAAACTCTTGGAAGAGAGAAAAGATACTTACGACTTATATCAAATCGTTCTTCGGAAAGTCAATCTGTTAACCGAACTGCATGAGGAGCAAAAAGCGGCTGATACGATTTGTCAATACCTTTATTTAACTGAAATTCGAGAAATGGAGGTGGATAAATTGATTGCCCGTTGTCAATATGATGAAGCTATCCGTTTGCTGAATGAAGGAATAGAGATTGCAGAAAAAGAAGAACATATCGGAACCATAGAGGAATGGTTGAAAACTAAATTGAGGATTTACGAGATGACTCATCAAACTGCTGAAGTCATTAATACATGCCGTTTATTGTTTGTGTCGGGTAGAGATCAGTTAGAATATTATAGTAAACTTAAAACTCTTGTTCCGAAAGAAGAGTGGAAGAGCTTTCTGGATACGATGATGAAAGAAACTCAATTTAGTGAATATTTTTCTTTTGGTGGAAATGATGAGGCTGAAATTTATGTGAAAGAAAGAGATTATGAGCGTTTGTTCAAACTGTTGTCATCAATCAGGTATAATCAGTTGGAAGCACTGATGAAATATTCTTATCATCTGAAAGATACTCATTCGGAGCAATTGATTGCTATATATACCTCTTTGTTGAATGATTACGCGGAACAGAATGTGGGACGGACTCATTATGAATTGATAGCACAGGCGTTGTTGTGTGCAAAGAAACTTAATGGGGGACAGGAAGCAGTGGAAAGGTTGGTTGCAGAGTTCCGGATAAAATATAAACGTCGTCCGGCAATGATGGAAATATTAAGGAGATTCTAAAAATACTTTATTATAAGTTTTTCTGTATCTCTGTTGTTTGGAGATAGCAAAGTTCGTACCTTTGTAAGGTTATCAAATAAGCTTGATTATGAAAAAGTCTATAAAACGTTTACCCAAACGTACGCAGGAAGAATTGACAGTCTTGCTGGATTTAGTGTGTAAAAGCATCGGGAATTGTCAGATGGTTATCCTGTTCGGAAGTTATGCAAGGGGAAACTATGTTTTATGGGACACTAATATAGAATTTGGTGTTCATACTTCCTATCAAAGCGATTATGATATTCTTCTTGTTGTGACCGGGCAGACTAAATATGTGGAAAGAAAATTGAACCGTATTACGAATAAATATCATGACTTGTTTGCAGACCGTCGTCATGCTTTTCCACAATTTGTTGTAGAACATATTAATACAGTAAACCGTAATCTGGAAATCAGCCAATATTTCTTTACAGATATAGTAAAGGAAGGAATTATGCTTTACAATAGTGGTAAATGTGAATTGGCAAAACCGCGAAAGTTGAGTTTTAGAGAGATTCGGGATATTGCGCAGAGTGAATTTGATAGGTTGTATCCTTATGCGTGTGACTTTTTGGGTGTTGTGAAGGAATATTTCATGCCTAAAGAACAATATAACTTATCAGCTTTCATGCTTCATCAGACTTGTGAAAAATTATACTATACTATCCTGATGGTTTTTACGAATTATCTTCCAAAAACTCATAAAATTAAAGAGCTTAGTGGGATGGTAAAACGTTTCTCACAGGAATTGACCACAGTCTTTCCTCAAAATACGGATGAAGAGAAAGAATGTTTTGATTTATTATGCCGTTCGTATATCGAGGCTCGTTATAACAAAGATTTCAGTATCTCACAAGAACAACTGGAATACCTTATTGCCCGCATAGATATTCTGAAAGATATTACTGAACGCTTATGTAAAGAGAAGATTGTGGAATATGATACGATGACGGAATAATTGTCCCCTGTGAAATTACACAGCCCCCCCCTATGAAATGAAAAACAAAATATATCTGTCATCTGTCACAGATTATAATCTAACTTGCAGAGTATAAGTACTTAATGCTGTGACAGCACATGGTGACAGCAGTGTGATAGTAATAATGCTGTCACTCCCCAAAAACAAAGAAAAAATCAAAGATACTGTTTGGAAATTGATAGTATCAGTCATAGAAAGATAAGTCGTTCAATTTATTATTTCCGTACTTATGAGTTGTGCCCTGCCTTTAAACTAACAGTTTCAAGGCGTGAAACTGTTGGTTCTGCGGTTTGAAACTTTAGTTTCATAGGATTGAAACTCTAGTTCCAATTACTTGAAACCATTGGTTTCTTACCGATGAAACTAGAGTTTCTCCTAGCTGAAACTTTAGTTTCAAGCAGAGAAAACTAACTTGAACCGTAATTGAGTGATAACGATCCCGTTTCTTTCGGCTAAATAGGCACTTGATATATCAATAATTTTCTATATTAAAATATTGTTTTTCTTGTCGGTCCCGGATAATATGAGTAATTTAGCAGTCTCAACGATCACAAAGGCGCTGACAAAACAATTTATTATCAAATTAATGAAAATTACTCAATTTCGTAAGAACGAAGATACGATAGCGCTTAGCGTAATGGATCTTGATATACTGGTAAATAAGATAAAGACAGAAATAAAATCCCGTCCCGTTTCTACATTCAGAGAGCATTTGCAATATACCCTTCCCGATGAACGGTGTATGTTTGCCAATAAACTTCCTCAAATAATTCCTGCTGCCGAATTCCGAAAAGTAAACGGTCAGAAACAGATGAAAAACTACAACGGTATTGTAGAACTGACCATCGGTCCCTTGTCCAATAAGTCGGAAATCGCTTTAGTGAAACAAAAAGCCTGTGAGCAGCCACAAACCCGTTGTGTTTTTATGGGTTCAAGTGGCAAAACAGTGAAAATATGGACTACCTTTACCCGACCGGACAACTCGCTTCCCAATACACGGGAAGAAGCGGAATTATTCCACGCCCATGCTTATCGATTGGCTGTGAAATGTTATCAGCCCCAAATCCCGTTCGATATACTTCCCAAAGAGCCGACTTTGGAACAATATTCATGCTTATCCCACGATCCGGACATCATATATCGTCCGGATTCAGTCCAATTTTATCTCTCTCAACCATCATCAATGCCCGAAGAAACCACTTTCCGTGAAGCGGTTCAGGCGGAGAAATCTCCATTGACTCGTGCCGTACCGGGATATGATGCGGAAAATGCATTTCTGATGCTTTTCGAAGCCGCTTTTCGGAAAGCTTATGCTGATCTCCGGGAAGCGGGACTCGAATTGTGCGAGGACACATGGCATCCTTTAGTTGTCCAACTGGCTAAAAACTGTTTTGCTTCGGGACTTCCACAAGAAGAAGTTGTGAAACGTACCATTTTCCACTTCTATATGTATAAACAGGAAGAGCTTATCCGGCAAATGATTGGTAATATATATACAGAGTGCAAAGGCTTTGGTAAGAATATCAGCCTGACTAAAGAGCAGCAACTCGCCTTGCAAACAGAAGAATTCATGAAACGCCGCTATGAATTCCGCCATAACACCCAAATTGGTGAGGTAGAATATCGTGAAAGGCTTTCTTTCCGTTTCCGCTTCAATCCTCTCGACAAACGTGCGCTGAACAGCATTGCTCTGGATGCGCAAATGGAAGGCATCCCGTTGTGGGACAGGGATATTAGTCGTTATATTTACTCCAATCGCGTACCTGTATTCAACCCGTTGGAAGATTTTCTCTACCGGCTTCCTGCGTGGGACGGCAAAGACCGTATCCGTGCATTGGCAGCCACCGTCCCTTGTAAGAACCCGTATTGGATGGATTTGTTCCACCGTTGGTTCCTCAATATGGTTTCTCATTGGAAAGGAAGCAATAAAAAGTATGCAAACAGTGTTTCTCCCTTACTTGTCGGACCGCAAGGGACACGTAAATCCACCTTTTGCCGGAGCATAATGCCCCCTACCGAGCGTTCCTACTATACCGACAGTATTGATTTCTCCCGAAAGAAAGATGCCGAACTTTACCTCAATCGTTTTGCGCTTATCAATATCGATGAATTTGACCAGGTGAGTTCGACACAACAAGGCTTTCTGAAACATATTCTGCAAAAGCCTGTACTGAATGTGAAGAAACCTCATGGCAGTGCCGTGCTTGAAATGCGTCGTTACGCCTCATTCATAGCTACGAGTAACCAAAAAGACTTGTTGACCGACCCTTCCGGCAGTCGTCGTTTTATTTGTATCGAAGTGACCGGAGTGATTGACACCAACCGTCCGATAGACTATGAACAGCTTTACGCACAAGCTATGTATGAACTGGAACATGGCGAACGTTACTGGTTCGATCAAGAGGAAGAAAAGATCATGATGGAAAACAACCGTGAATTTGAACAAGTCCCGCCGGAAGAGCAACTTTTCTTCCGTTATTTTCGTGCCGCGCAGCCTGAAGAAGGGGAGTGGCTGTCTCCAGCAGAGATTATGGAAGATATTCAAAAAGGTAGTTCAATCCCGATGTCTGTCAAGAGGGTTAATTCTTTCGGAAGAATACTGAAAAAGCAAGAAATCCCTTCCAAACATACGCGTAGCGGTACTCTTTATCATGTTGTAAGACTAGTAAATCGGTGACGGCAAAAATGCCATCACCCTGCCGTCACCTCTTGCTGTCACAGGCTTATCGGTTAATTACTAAACTATTAACCCCTAATCTGTGACAGATGACAGCAACTTACCAAATATATTCTTCTGTGTAACGTTGGTAAGTTGGTTCTTCTTTTATCCCTTTATTACGGAATAGTTGTCTGATGTAGGCTTGGTCTTTGGGCATAAGCCCCCGTTCTCCACGATAGAACCGATAATATCCCGTTTTTCCATAGTGTCCTACCATTTGTATTCTGATACTGACCGCATCCTCATAGGGAATTCTGTTAAGCAACTGTTTAAGTCCCCATGCCACATGAACTTTGACAGCAGTCTTGAAACATTCGCATTGGTTTCCATCCGCAGGATAACGTGCCGGATTAACGATGGAGATATAAAGGTAATCTGTTGTATCAAGTTGTGTAGCTATGTGGCGCAGGCACTTTGAGGCTTGTGGACATTGATCGTTGAAGCAACGGGCAAAATTGTAAGGGACAGACAGACTGTCGGGTTCTTCTTTCATCTTGTTGGGCTTATTATATTTGTGAAATACTGTTGTAGATATAGCAAACAGAATTCTTCACAAAAGTAGGACTTTATTTTGGGAATGGGAAGCGTTGGGTAGTGTTATTTGTATGCAATGGGATTTTTCTTTATGTTCCTGATGTGTTATTGGCATTTCTAATTCTCCTTTTTATATCTTCACGTAATTCATTGTTTATTCTCATTAATCGGTCGTTCTCAATATTTAAAAAATCATTTTCTTTTTTCAACTCATAGGCTTTTTTTATTGTTAAAGCAAAACGTTGTTGCATAGGGGATACCTCTAGTAATATTTCGTCTATGTGATTAAGTCTTTTAATATATTCAGTGAAGCCTTTTTCATCATTGACAGCATTGGATTGTTCATAAAATTGAATAACTTCACAATTAATCCCTTGAAACTCTTTATATTCGATTTTATTGGTGTAATGTTCGATATTATTGATGTCTATTTTGAACCAATATTGTTGTTCACTACTTCTGTGGCTTTTCGGTATAGGTTCACGATGTCGATTAAAAAATGCGATTCTTTTTTCTTTCCTATCCAACAATCCGTAATAGGGGTAATGATACTCTATCTCAATAGCGATAGGGTGAATATATTGATATATAAATTTATTATCAAAAAGTTCTTTGTCCCACTTCTTTTCTGTTGTAGTGGAGGAATGAGGAAAATATGGAAACTTGTCTTTCATAAGGAATGTTGTTTAAATACTGTGATTTGAATCGTCTATTGAGATTGTCTTATACGTTTTTTTATCATTATCAATGGCTTCTACTGTTTTTGCGATAGATTCTACATATTGTTGATTATGTTGTATTTTACATTCGCCCAGTATATCTTTTAGCCAATTTAGACAAGGAACATCTTGGCTGATATCCTTGATTGTTTCAACAAAGAGAAATGCATTCAAAGGTTTATCTTTTCCATTTGATAAATTGTACTTATGAGCATTTTCAAAATTAGCGTTATGGACATATCTGTTTGATAATCCGCTTTCAACAGTATTGGCAGCTTCTACTTTTTTCCATATTTTTTCATTAAGGCTCCATGCTGCACTTGTTTTTGGTCCATTAACAGTATTGATTAGCTTAGAATCTACATCATGGATTGGATAATGTTTGATATGAAATGCAGTTAAGATGTCTTGGAAAAATGGAATGTTCATTTTGGAACCTGTGTTTAAGACAAAGATCTCTTTCTCTGGAAAGAATTTGTTTAACAGTTCTCTATATACAATAGTTTCAGTATCTCCTTCTACCAATAAAACTTTATCTGCATAAAAGACTTCACATATATGAGGATTAAATCTGTTTATCATTTGTACTCTTTCTTTCGAATACATTTCTGTATAAACTCCGGTTTGCACTTGGTATGTGATAGTTTCTTCATCTTGATTTTTTACAACTCTAATAAGCGAAGAATGATCTTTCGATATGTCAATCATCATAGGCGAATGTGTGGCGCACAATATTTGATATGGTTTGCCGGGAGCTGCTAGATTATATAATTCTTCACGCAACTTAAAAGTGATTTTGGGATGTAGAAAAAGTTCGGGTTCTTCGTATAAGATAATGTATTCTTTTCGGTGTGATTCTTCTTGCATATTTAATAAAAAGGTAATGAAATTGAAGAGCGCCTGTCGTATGATACCATGACCACTTCTTTGAAAAGAGTCTTTTCTGTCTATTCCATCTTTTTGTATGGTAATTGTATGATTCTTTTTTAATAGATCTTCTACTTTAATATTTTCAGAGGTATTGGCTTCTATGCTAAGTTTTAATCCGTCAAATACGTGTTGGAAAGATTGATTGAGTAATTCATCTTGCTGTTGGATAGTGGCACAACCAATAACGCAGTTCTGTAGATTACGTATTTCTTGGAGAACTTTTTCATATTGTTCCTGGTGGTTATCTCTTAAAGATTTTAAATATTGATCTTGAATTAGCTTGTTCACTTTCTCCCCTAAAGAAGCTTCATCTTCCATGGCATTTATTGAAATGGGAGTAGGGGCTGCTTTACCGAATAAACTATCAAATCCCCCAAATCCGTTAAGAACCCATTGTCCTTCATTAGGGGAAAATGTATATTTCTTGAAATCCTGATTAGTATTGCTCCATTCTTTCTTTATTTTAATATATCCATCACTATTTACCCACTTGGTAGCCCAGTCTGGATCTGATTTGGAATAATAGGATTTGTCTTTATCATCATCTTTCTCTAATTCGAACCATCCTTCCATTTTTATTGTATTGGTGGTATCTTGATTATAGAAATCATCTAAAGTAGCTTTCTGCTTGGAATTAGTGAAGAATTCGTAAGCTCTTAAAAATGTGGATTTACCAGTATTGTTTTGCCCTATAAGAAATATGATATCAGACTTTTTGAACTGAATTTCATTATGCTCTCCTTTTAAACCTCTGAAATTTTGAACCTTAAATTTTACTAGCTTCATGTTTTGATTATTTGTGGTTTATAATTTGTAAAAATGCCTTGATTTAAGAGATTAACTCTTTTGTTGTAAAATAAGTGATTGATAAATAGTAGGTTGTAAGCTCCGAGAATTTATCAGTATTAGCACTACGAAACAAAAAAATATAAAAACTCTTTCAGGAATACAAAAATAGCAATAAAATTTAGTAATATCATTCCTTTTGGGGATATTTATCTTGTAAAGGATAATTTCCATAGAGGGTTCGATAATCTGAAAAAGAGAATTAGCCGTTGTGGATTTGAAACTTTTGAAAAAATATTGGTATGTACAGCAATTTGAAATAACAATTTCCTATCTTTGCAATCATCATGTAGATATTTTATATCTTGACTTTTTCTTTTTATATATTAAGTAGCATGGAATTACCCAAACTGATAAATAACATAAATGAACGTGTGATAGACGACCTAAGAGGCAGATTGTCTACTAAGTCGAAAGTGTCCATAGCTGCTGCTTCATTTTCTATTTATGCCTTTGAGGCATTAAAAAAAGAATTGGAGAATGTAGAAGAGTTACGTTTTATTTTTACGTCACCAACTTTTGTTAAAGATAAAGCTGAAAAGGAGAAACGTGAATTTTATATTCCTAAACTGAACCGTGAACGGAATCTCTATGGTTCTGATTTTGAAATAAAACTTCGGAATCAACTATCTCAAAAAGCCATAGCTAGAGAATGTGCAGACTGGATACGTAAGAAAGTTCGTTTTAAGTCTAATTCTTCTACAGAAGTAATGGGTGGTTTTTTGCAAGTATCTGATGTTGAATCGCGTTCTTATGCACCTTTTAATGAGTTCACTACAACAGAACTAGGTTTGGATAGGGGGAATAGCGTCTATTCTATGGTACATAGTTCGCCGTCTCCTTTCGCAGAAGAATACTTGAAGATATTCAATGCACAATGGAGCAATAGCGAAAAGTTTGTGGATGTAACGGATAGGATCTTGGAATATATTGAAACAGTTTATAAGGAAAACTCACCGGATTACATATACTTTATCACACTCTATAATATCTTCAGCGAATTTCTTGATGATATATCTGAAGATGTATTGCCCAACGAAGCTACAGGATTCAAAAATAGTGTGATTTGGAACAAGCTATATAATTTCCAGAAAGATGCCGCTCTCGCTATCATCAATAAGTTAGAGAAATACAATGGCTGTATTTTGGCTGATAGTGTTGGTTTAGGTAAGACTTTCACGGCCCTTTCTGTGATTAAGTATTATGAAAACCGAAATAAATCCGTTTTGGTTCTGTGTCCCAAAAAACTGAATGATAACTGGATTACGTTTCGCAGTAATTATAAGAATAATCCTATTGCAGCAGACAGATTACGTTATGATATCTTATTTCATTCGGATTTATCTCGTGAATACGGAACGTCTAATGGACTAGACCTCTCTCATATCAACTGGGGAAACTATGATCTTATTGTCATAGATGAAAGTCATAATTTCCGTAATGGTGGTAAGATTACGACTGATGAGGAAGATGAGAATCCCAGAGAAAACCGTTATTTACGTTTGTTGAATCAAGTGATTCGTGCCGGAGTGAAAACGAAAGTACTTATGCTTTCTGCTACTCCTGTCAACAATGGTTTCAAGGATTTAAAAAATCAATTGCAGTTGGCTTATGAGGGTGAAGTTGAAAAGATTGATTCTTTATTGGATACCAAAAGTAGCATTGATGATATATTCCGTCAGGCACAAACTGCATATAATAGATGGGTGAAGTTTGAACCGACGGAACGTACTACGACTAAGTTGTTGGGAATGTTAAGCTTCGATTTTTTTGAAGTTTTAGATTCAGTGACAATTGCCCGTAGTCGAAAACATATTGAACGATATTATGATACTACAGATATCGGTAAATTTCCTACTCGTCTGAAACCGATATCCCGCCGTCCATGCTTAACGGATTTGAGCGCGGCTATCAATTACAATGAAATTTACTCTCAATTGCAAGCATTGAATCTTGCTATATATACTCCTTCTGATTTTATATTGGCGAGCAGAATAAGTAAGTATGTCGACTTGGACGAGTCTGGTAGTGAAAGTGGGTTGTCCATGCATGGACGTGAAAAGGGGATTCGTCAATTGATGGCAATCAATATGCTGAAACGTTTGGAAAGTTCAGTAAATTCATTTCGCTTGACTATTCAACGCATACAGGAACTTATTCAAAATACGATAAACAGGATAGATAAATTCTCGCATGACAGATATGGACATACCTCTTTGGAAGTGGACGATTATTATCCGTCAATGGTAGCTGAAGATGAAGAATATTATGGTTCTGCTTTTGTTGGTGGAAAAAAGACAAAGATTGATTTAGCTGATATGGATTTTATATCTTGGCGGCAGTATCTGGAATGGGATAATGAGATTCTTAACCTTCTTTTGGTGATGCTTCAAGATATTACCCCTCGTCACGACAGTAAGTTGCAGCAACTTATTGAGGATTTGGAATCTAAATTCAGTCACCCTATCAATGGTGAAAATAAAAAGGTTTTGATTTTCACGGCTTTCTCTGATACGGCTGAATATTTATATTCGGAACTGGCTGATCGTATTCATGATGAATATGGTTTGAATGTCGCTATGGTAACAGGTTCGGTGGACGGAATGAGTACTATCAAAAAAATGAAACCTGACTTTAATACTATTCTTACACTTTTCTCGCCTCGGTCAAAGGAGCGTGATGTATTGTTTCCCGGTTCGACTTCTGAAATAGATGTACTTATCGCTACAGATTGTATATCGGAAGGTCAGAACCTGCAGGATTGCGATTATTTGATAAACTATGATATACATTGGAATCCTGTTCGTATTATTCAGCGATTTGGACGTATAGATCGTATTGGCTCTAGGAATGAGGTGATTCAACTAGTAAACTACTGGCCTGATGTCGAGTTAGATGACTATATTAAGTTGAAAGGTCGGGTAGAGGCTCGTATGAAGGTGACCGTTATGACTGCTACGGGTGATGATAATCTTCTCTCTGACGAAGAAAAAGGGGATTTGCAATATCGGAAGGAGCAGTTGAAACGCCTACAAGAAGAAGTCGTTGATATTGAAGATATGGATACAGGTATCAATATCATGGATTTAGGACTAAATGAGTTCAGACTAGATCTTTTGGCTTATATGAAGGATAATCCGGACATTGCTCATACGCCCTTTGGGATGAGTGCTGTTGTTGGAAGTTCAGATTTTGTGCAGCCGGGAGTTATCTATGTGTTGAAGAACCGGAATAATGGGATAAATATCAATAATCAGAATTTACTTCATCCATTCTATATGGTTTATATAAGCCATGAGGGAGAAGTGATTTGTGATCACTTGTCTCCTAAGACTATGCTCGACAATATGCGTGCTGCCTGTCGGGGAAAACATGAACCTGATAAGGCTTTATGTTCTGTGTTCAATAAAGAAACGAAAGACGGACGTGAGATGAACCACTATTCAGATTTGCTACAGGAAGCTATTCCTAGCATTATTGAAGTGAAAGGGGAATCGGATATTATGAGCCTCTTCTCAACGGGTGAAACTACTGCGCTTCGAGGTAAAATATCAGGGCTTGATGATTTTGAGTTAATCTGTTTTTTGGTGATTAAATAGTGAAAAGTTATGTACAATCTTCCGCAATCAACCATTGTAAACAGGGTTATCCCCAAGAAAACATTTGTAAACCAATTGGGAGCTAATACTCGTATGAAAGATCACTTCACAAATGATGTGGTTCGAGTGGAATGGCTGGCTAAGTTAGTGCCAAGTACTATTAATGTAGCAGATGGAAAAGAAGTACATGAAATCACTATATTTCTTGTGCCTGTTAAGGATGAAAATTGTCCGGATGATATCTTTTCTTTTATTGATGGTATGATACCACGACATACGCTTTTTATTTTGCGTTGGGGAGATATGACTTGTTTGCATCTTAATTACAAAGAGTGGATGGAAAGCAGTACGAATACAGATAAAACTTTTCGCATTGCCAAGACGTATCGTTCTCAATGGATAAAAGATACAGAAATCAATCTTTCCATAGAGGGGTTGACGATGGATGCTATCTATGAAACACTTGTTCGTCAAGTAGCTGGGGAGCGTATTATCATACAAAGTGGAAGTTTACGTGAGGACGTAGAAAAATCGATTCAACGTGAAGTGTTGCTTAAAGAAATAGAGATTTTAAAGCGTAAAGAGGCTAAAGAAAGGCAGCCTCAAAAAAAGTTTGTATTACACCAACAACGTATAGCACTGGAATTGGAAATAAGTAAAGAATAAAAATTAGATAATATATAATATATGGATAAACTTAGAATGCAAACGCTTGACGGCGTTCAGGACAATATAGATAAAATAGCTGCACTCTTTCCTAACTGTATTACAGAACGGAAAGATGCCGAAGGCAAAGTTACTTTAGCGATAGATTTTGATAAGTTGCGGCAGGAACTTTCTTCGGAGATAGTGGAAGGGCGTGAAGAACGTTATCAATTTACATGGCCGGATAAGAAGAAGGCGATACTTCTTGCTAATTCACCTATCAATGCTACACTCCGCCCTTGTCGTGAAGAGAGTGTTGATTTTGATAATACGCAGAATCTGTATATTGAAGGTGATAATCTTGATGTGTTGAAATGTTTGAAAGAGACATACCTTGGTAAGGTGAAGATGATTTATATTGATCCACCTTATAACACAGGGAATGATTTTGTATATGAGGATGATTTTGCAGAATCGGCTTCTGAATATTTAGCTAATAGTGGGCAATATGATGAACAAGGCAATCAACTTGTTACTAATTCGGAAAGTAATGGTCGGTTCCATACAGATTGGTTGAATATGATGTATCCGAGGTTGAAAGTTGCAAGGGATTTGTTAACGGAAGATGGGGTGATATTTATTTCGATTGATGATAATGAGGTTGAAAATTTGAGGAAGATATGTGATGAGGTGTTTGGCAAAGCTAATTCTACATTTCCTTTTATATGGTTATTGCCTAGAGGAATAAATGCTGGGTTAGTCGCAAGGTCGCATGAATATATTTTGTGTTATGTGAAGGACATCAATTCAATTTCAAATTTCAATAGAGTTGAGAATGATATTGAATATTCAATTGAACGATGCAATAAAAAAATTGATAATAGACATCCAGAATCGATGATTGATTTTCCGGCAGGAATTAGATATGAGGGAGAAGATAAAGTTATGATGGGAGTTATTGAGGGTGCGGAAAAAGTAACGATTTATGGTAAAATGGTTTTTAGAGATGGAGTACTTAAAGAACCTGTTACTTTATCTGCTGGTTGGACTATGAAAAATATGATAATGGATTGGATTAAGGGAATTCCTGTGTATGACCTGAAGGGACAACGTATAACAGAATTCTTTTTTAAGTCAAATGGAAAATTATATTCAAAAAAAGAGTTAACAACCCAATCAATAAAATCTGTATTGAAAGATATTCCAGATACTCAAAAAGCGAGATTAGAAATAGAAGCACTTTTAGGTAACCAAGATATTTTTTCATATCCAAAAACTTATATTTTACCTAAATTGTTTTCAAAACTTTCAACAGATAAGGATTCTATTATTCTTGATTTTTTTTCAGGCTCTGCTACTACTGCTCATGCCGTAATGCAACTCAATGCCGAAGACGGTGGTAACCGTAAATTTATTATGGTGCAACTTCCAGAATTAACAGATGAAAAGAGCGAGGCTTACAAGGCCGGTTATAAAACTATTTGTGAAATTGGCAAAGAACGTATTCGCCGTGCCGGAAAGAAAATCAAAGAAGAACTAGCCGTTAAACAACAAGAAAATGGGCTATTCACTAAACAAGAGGAAAAACAAACACTTGACGTTGGTTTTCGTGTTCTTAAACTAGACAGTAGTAATATGGAAGATATATATTACTCTCCAGCAGAATATAATCAGCAAACTCTCTTTACAAAGACCGAGAGTGTCAAATCTGACCGTACAAGTGAAGACTTGCTCTTTCAAGTAATGTTTGAATTAGGAGCCACTCTTGATAGTAAGATTGAGCAAATAGAAATAGAAGGTAAAACTATCTATAATGTTGCGAACAATTATCTTATTGCTTGTTTTGATAATGAAATAAATGATAGTGTCGTTACTGCTATTGCCAAAATGCAACCACAATATGCGGTATTTCGTGATAGCTCGATGGCAGACGACAGTACTGTCACCAACTTTGAGCAAATATTCAAAACTTATTCGCCAAATACAACCACGAAAGTGTTATAAGGTTATGGAAGAAGAAAGTAAAGGCAACATCATTATCTACCAATCGGAAGACGGAAAGACGCATCTTGAAGTTCGATTAAACGACAAAACAGTATGGCTTACTCAACAGCAAATGGCAGATCTTTATCAGACATCACGAACAAACGTTGTTGAGCATATCAAGCATATCTATGAAGAGAAAGAATTGACAGAAGAAGCAACTTGTCGGAAATTCCGACAGGTTCGAATGGAGGGTACAAGACAAGTAGAAAGAGAACTTCCTTTTTATAATCTTGATATGATTATTTCTTTAGGATATCGTATAAAATCTTCCATCGCCACAAAATTTCGTCAATGGGCGACAGCCCGCCTCACTGAATACATCATTAAAGGATTCACTATGGACGACGAACGGTTGAAACAGATGGGAGGCGGCAATTATTGGAAGGAACTTTTAGATAGAATCCGGGATATACGTTCTTCCGAGAAAGTGATGTATCGCCAAGTGCTCGACATCTATGCTACGGCTGTTGACTACGACCCAAGGTCAGACCAATCCATCGAGTTCTTCAAAATAGTGCAGAACAAATTACATTTTGCAGCTCATGGACACACTGCGGCGGAAGTGATATTTGAACGTGCTGATGCTGAACAGCCGATGATGGGACTGACATCGTTTCATGGTGAACACCCGACATTAAGAGATGCAAAAATTGCCAAGAACTATCTGAATGCAGATGAATTGAAGGTACTGAACAACCTTGTTTCGGGATATTTTGACTTTGCGGAAATACAAGCGATAAAGCATCGTCCTATGTATATGGCCGATTATATTCAGCATCTTGATACAATTCTTTCGTCCACTGGCGAAGCATTACTAATCGGTGCAGGTTCTGTCAGCCATAATCAGGCGATTGAAAAAGCCGAAACAGAGTATCGGAAGTTTGAAGTAAGGACTTTATCGCCTGTGGAACAAGCCTATCTGGATACAATCAAGATGTTAAAGAATAAAGCTAAAGGGAAAAAGCAATGAAACTGAAATTCAAGATACAACAATACCAAACAGATGCTGTCGAAAATGTAGTGAAGGTTTTTAACGGACAACCTAACAAGGGGCTGGCAGAGTATGTAGTGGATAAAGGAAAAACGTATGTAAAGGACAATGGAAAGCTGACAGAAGTCAAGAACATACATTTTGAAGAAGACTCTACCGGTTATAAAAACGGAGATATAGTCTTGACTAAAGATGAATTATTGAAAAACATTCATCAGGTTCAGACTGAAAATAATATTCGTTTATCGAATGATGTGGTAGATAAGCTCGGGCATTGCCAGCTTGATGTTGAGATGGAAACCGGTACAGGTAAAACATACGTCTATATCAAAAGCATGTTTGAACTCAACAAACTGTATGGATGGACTAAGTTTATTGTGGTTGTACCAAGTGTTGCCATTCGTGAAGGTGTGAAGAAAAGCTTTGATATAACAGTAGAGCACTTTATGGAACTCTATGGGAAGAAAGCACGATATTTTATTTATAACAGCAGTAACCTGAATCAAATAGATACGTTCTCTCAAAGCGGCGACATCTCTGTGATGATTATTAACACACAGGCTTTTAATACCTCTTTGAAGGAGGGGGCGAAGAACGCTGCTGCCCGCATCATCTACTCCGTACGTGATGAATTTGGTAGTCGTCGGCCCATTGATGTTATATCTGCCAATCATCCGATTATTATTCTTGATGAACCGCAAAAGATGGGCGGAGCAGCGACACAAACCGCTTTAGCTCGCTTTAATCCTCTTTTTACGTTGAACTATTCAGCTACTCATAAAGAAACGCACAATCCTGTTTATGTATTGGATGCATTGGATGCTTACAATCAAAAACTGGTGAAGAAGATTGAGGTAGTAGGTTTTGAATTGAAACATCTTAAAGGCACGGATAGTTACATGTATCTGGAAGATATTGTTTTGTCTAAGACAGAAGCTCCCAAAGCTCGCCTTGAAATAGAAGTGAAACACGCCAATAACATTAAGAGAGAGGTAAAGAATCTTGGTGTCGGAGATGATTTATTTTATGTGTCTAATGAATTGGAGCAATACCGTGGTTATACTATTTCTGATATCCATATTGATACAATGGATAGTAGTCATAGTACTGTCTCATTTTCCAACGGAAAAATGATGTATATAAAGGATGTATATGGTGATATTTCGGCTGATCACAAAGCACGTATTCAAATCAGAGAAACTATAAAGGCGCACTTTCGTAAGGAAGCTTCTTTGTTCAAACGTGGAATCAAAACGCTTTCACTTTTCTTTTTGGATGAAGTAGCCAACTATAGGAAATATGATGAAGACGGACAGCAAATGCTTGGACGCTATGGTGAAATATTCGAGCAGGAATATAAAGCGGAATTGAATAATAATCAGAATATGTTTGATACTGATTACATGTCCTATTTAGGAAGTATTTCCATACATGAAACTCATGCGGGTTATTTCAGCATTGATAAGAAAGGGAGAAGTGTCAACAGCGATATAAAACGTGGTTCAGACCAATCGGATGATATTTCAGCTTATGACTTGATTTTAAAGAACAAGGAACGTCTGCTTAGTTTTGACGAACCGGTTCGTTTTATCTTTTCTCATTCTGCCTTACGTGAGGGGTGGGATAACCCGAATGTATTTCAAATATGTTCACTTCGTCAATCTAATAGTACAAGTCAGAAGAGACAAGAAGTTGGACGTGGCTTGCGACTTTGCGTTAATCAGTATGGTGTCCGCATGGATGCAGAAATACTGCCTGATGAAGTTCATAGTGTGAACAAATTGACCGTTATTGCTTCTGAAGGATATGCTTCTTTTGTGGCAGATTTGCAGAAGGATATCAAGGCAGACCTCTATGATCGTCCTACCAAGGCTGATATTGATTTCTTTATTGGTAAGATTCTCATATTCAATGGAGGACAGAAGTATACTGTTTCCAAAGAAGATGCACAAGAAATTGTATTCCAGTTGCGTATGAACGGTTATATTACAAAAGGTGGTGAGGTTACAGATGCATTTCGTGAGGACTTGAAGAATAATAATTTGAAACAACTTCCTGATGAGCTGAAGCCACTGACAGATGCTGTTTATAAATGTGTCCAATCCATCTTCGATAGTAAGGCTCTTGATGATATGATTGGTAATGGTAGCAAACCACAGACACCTCCTAATACGCTCAACGATAATTTTGCAAAGAAGGAATTTCAGGAGTTGTGGAAGCGTATCAACCATAAATACGCTTATAAAGTTCAATTTGACAGTAATGAGTTGATTGAGAAAGCTGTGGAAGCTATTAATAGAGAGTTGGAAGTCACTCAATTAACTTATGTGATAACGAAAGGTATCCAAAAAGATGAACTAAAGAAAGATGATGTCGTTTCAGGTGAAATGCTTCAAAAGAAGGCATCGCAGACGGATAAACTAACTACAGATGTCGTTAGTCATGTGAAGTATGATCTTATCGGTAAAATAGCATCTGGCACGACACTCACCCGTAAAACTGTAGCCACAATACTGACAAAGATTCGTCCTATCAAGTTTGATATGTTTAAGGCAAACCCGGAAGAGTTTATTACTAAGGTTACCCAGTTTATCCTTGAACAGAAAGCAACTATGATTGTGGAACATATTTCATATAATCAAGTGGATGGTGAATACGACAGCAGTATCTTCACACAAGAAAAGCATACTTCTATGGATAAGGCTTTTAAGGCTCAAAAGAGTATTCTTGACTATGTATTCACCGATGGTATAGCCGAAAAGAGCAATGAGCGTAAGTTTGTAGAAAGTCTTGATATTTCTGATGAAGTGGCGGTATATGCGAAGTTACCAAAGGGATTTCACATACCGACTCCTGTAGGCAATTATTCACCGGATTGGGCTATTGCTTTTGAAAAAGATAAAGTGAAGCATATCTATTTCATTGCTGAAACCAAAGGTTCAATGAGTCCCATGGAGTTACGGGAAATTGAGAAAAATAAGATAGCATGTGCGGAGAAACTTTTTGAACAGTTGACTACTTCCGGAGTTAAGTATGGTAAAATAGATAGTTATGATACACTAATGAGTTTGGTAAAATAAATATGATCCAATCCTAAATCTCGTAAACTATGATTGACAGAAGACAAATATATCAAGATTTTCAAGCTGCTTTTCCGAAAGAGCATCTTGTAGAAATGACACTTACGCAATATACAAATCTCGAAAGACAGAATTCATTTTGTTATTGGGTTGAATCTAAAACATATGATTTAGGTTCTATTTGGGGTGGCTCTTCTTATAAGTTTGGTATTTATGAATATAGAAACAAACCCAATAAGAATGATTCTCGTATTGTTAGCAATGATAAGTATGCTTGGTATAACAAATATGATAAACAGACTGCTGATGAAGCATTTGCTATTGTCAGAAGTACTATATTTAAAATAGCAGAACATGCAGGCAAAGGTGAATTGGAAGCAATAGAAAAAATAGATGAGTTGGGTGATGCTTACAAATGGAAAATAGCGTTCTTATATTCAGATGAGACTCTAATACCAGTATATAAGCGTGATATGTTGGTTAAGTTGGCTAGTTATTTTGGAATGTCTGTCACAAATAAAACTAAAATTTCTGATTTGCAAAGGTTCCTGATAGAACAGAAAGGCGAAAAAGACCTTTTCGAATTTTATGAGGAGTTACTAAATATTGTAAATGAATTAGATAGTTCAAATATGGAACATAAGATTTGGTTATACGCTCCGGGAGAAAATGCATCTAAGTGGGATGTGTGTTTATCTCAAAACATAATGTGTATTGGTTGGGATGATATGGGTAGCCTTTTGGAATACTCTTCTAAGAAAGAAATGGCAGTTAAATTGCAGGATATATATGGCAAACCGGGATCTTCGTTTAAAAATGATAGTTTGGCATTATGGGAGTTTGCTTATGAGATGCAAGTGGGTGATATTGTTATAGTCAAAAAGGGACAGAATCAAATAATAGGGCGTGGTATTGTGAAAAGTGACTATACTTTTGATAATTCTTTCTCTGATTTTAAGCATGTTCGTAAAATGCAATGGACGAATGTTGGAGAATGGGAGACAGTAGATAAGAATGTCCAAAAAACTTTGACCGATATAACCAAGCAGCCGGATTATGTGAAATCTTTGGAGAAGCTATTTGAAAATAAATCTCAAAAACAATATTGGTGGCTTGTGGCTAGTCCTAAGATATGGAGCTTTTCGAAAGCTCCGGTTGGGGAAATACAAGACTATACTCTTTATAATGATAGTGGAAACCAACGAAGGGTATTCCAAAATTTTATTGATGCAAAAGAAGGAGATATCGTTATTGGCTATGAAGCTACTCCTGTTAAACAGGTGGTAGCTATTGCAGAAATAGCCAAATCTGCTGATGGACAAAAAATATATTTCAAAAAGACTGAAAGTTTATTGAATCCTGTTGATTATTCAGTTATAAAGGATATACCGGAATTAAGTGGTATGGAATTCCTAAAGAATAAGAACGGCTCATTTTTCAAACTGACAAAAGACGAGTATAACATATTGATGAAATTAATACGTGGCGGAAATCCTATGCATAATCCTCAATATTCCGAAACAAATTTTTTGGATAATGTATTTATAAAATCAGAAGAGTATAACAAATTGAGAAGCCTGTTGTTGGCAAAGAAAAATGTCATATTACAAGGCGCTCCGGGTGTTGGTAAAACGTATTCGGCAAAACGCTTAGCTTACTCTATTATAGGAGAAGAAGATAGAACTAAAATAGAGTTCATTCAATTTCATCAGAATTATTCCTACGAGGATTTTGTGATGGGGTATAAGCCAAAAGAAGATGGTGGTTTTGAGCTTAGACGAGGGGTATTCTATAATTTTTGCCGGAAAGCCCAAAGTGATCCGGATAAGAAGTATTTCTTTATTATTGATGAAATTAATAGAGGAAATATGAGTAAGATTTTTGGTGAGTTACTGATGCTTATTGAAAATGATTATCGGGGCAAAAAACATCAAATCCGTCTTGCATATAATGATGAGTATTTTTCTGTCCCGGAGAATCTTTATATCATAGGTATGATGAATACGGCAGACCGTAGCCTAGCTATGATTGACTACGCTTTACGTCGTCGGTTCAGTTTCTTTGATATGGTGCCGGGATTTGATTCGGATGGTTTCAAAAAGTATCAGGAGAATCTTGATTGTGACGCCTTTAATAGGGTGATTGATGCCATCAAAGCTCTGAATGTTGAGATTGCTAAAGATGATTCACTCGGAAAAGGCTTTTGTATCGGCCATAGTTATTTTTGTAATCAGGAATCTATTGATAATATGTGGCTTGGAAATGTGATTGAATATGATATTGCCCCTATGTTACGCGAATATTGGTTTGACAATGATAAGAAATTCAAAGAAGAAACAGACAAATTATTGAGCCTGATAAAATGACAATAGACAAAGGTATATTCATTCGCAATATCTATTATATGTTGACTTATGCTTTTCAAGAGCTTAAGCAGAACAACTATGAAGAAATAGCAGGTGAAGAATTTGACGAGATTCATGATTTATTTGCTGAAATTCTAGTTCGTGGTATTTCGTATCAACTTAAGCAGGGGTTACATAAAGAATATATTTCCTGTCATGGTTCATTATCTACGTTGAAGGGTAAGCTTGATATAAATGGTACTGTCAATAATTTGATGCGAAAACAACAGAAAATAGATTGTGAGTATGATGAATTATCAGAGAATAACAAATTTAATCAGATATTGAAGACGACTGTTCAATTCTTGCTGAAACATCCGAAAGTCAAATCGGACAGGAAAGCTTCGTTGAAGCGTCTTATGCTTTTCTTTAGCAATGTAGAAGTTATTGATATTCTGACAATAAACTGGACTATTATGCGCTTTGATAGAAATTGCAAGACTTATCAGATGCTTCTATATGTTTGTTATTTCATTCTCGACGGGATGTTGATGACTACGGAAAAGGGTACGTATAAAATGAGGGATTTTTCCGATGAACATATGTGCAGGCTTTACGAGAAGTTTGTTTTAGAGTATTACCGAAAGCATTATCCGGAATTAAAAGCAAAGGCTACTCAAATAGACTGGAATATTGATAAAGAACAGTCTACTTCCAACATTCTTCCTATAATGCGGACGGATATAACGTTGACATTTAAAGAGAGAACATTGATTATTGATACCAAATATTATAGTAAATCAATGCAATGTCAATTTGACAAGAGAACTATTCATTCTAATAACCTGTATCAAATCCATTCTTATATAATGAATTATGATGTTAATCATACTGGGAATGTGGATGGAATGTTGCTGTATGCCAAGACAGAAGAAGATATAACACCTGATGGACAGACGACATTTAGGGATGGGAATATCATATATTACCGGACACTTGATCTGAATCAGGATTTCGAGAATATCAAGAAACAATTGGATGGATTTCTAGTACATGGTCTATAACTATTATTGGTATAATACTTCGCTTACCATGATATAACAAAGAAATCATACTCTATCTAATTGTATGGTAATATTTTATTAAAAATAAAATCATTATTACTTTTAATTCTAGATAAGTTACTCTATCTTTGTAAGGTAACACAAACAAAAGTGTAACCTTATATGAATCAAGACCATTGTTTAGTAGAACAGTTTGAAATGATATTTAGAACTCATTTCTCTTCAGTGAAGTTTTTTATCAATATGTTTCTTAAATCGGAAGCAGATGCGGAAGATTTGGCTCAAGATGTATTTACCAAATTATGGACTAATTTTGAGACGTGGCAAAATAATGATGGAAAAGAAGGGTATATATACGCTATGGCAAAAAATGTAGCATTTGATTTTATCAAACACAAAAGACTGGAAAATGATTATCGGGAGGAACAAATAAAGAAAAGTAAAATTAAGGATTTGTTAGGCCTTTCAGATCCGTTAAATTCGCTTTATTATAAAGAAATACAACTAATAATAAGAATGGCTCTTGAAAACTTTCCTGAACGTCGCAGAAAGATTTTTGAGATGAGCCGTTTCAATAATATGAGCAATCAGGAGATTGCATTATCCTTACATCTTTCTGTTCGTACAATAGAGCATCAGATATATTTGTCGCTTCAAGTTTTAAAGAGAATCATTTTAATTTTATTTTTCCTGTATTTTCTTTAAGTAGCTGGAATGTTTCAATCGTTATATATGAAATTCCGAAATCTAATATAACGATAACATGAAGAACTATTTTCAGAAAATATTATTCCTTTTTGCCCGACATAATTATTCGGAACAAACAAATCAAATGTTTTACAGGTGGTTGGTTAATGATGAATATGAAAAAGAAAAGGATGAAGCATTACAGGAGTTCTATTCAGAAGCAAGAAAAAAAGGAAAAATCTTCGATGTGGAAGAATCACTGGAGCGTTGGAGATCGGATAACAATCTTGCTCATGTAAAACCTCAACAAAAGTCTGATAACAACCTGTTTATGCGATGGTGGCAATCTGTAGCAATTGTATTATTAATAGTATCTATTTCTTTAGGATATCTGCTTTGTAAGTCAGAAAAAGATGACTCAGGAATAATTCAGCAATGCATATCGGGCACTCAGATGAAGACATTTTTTTTGCCTGACGGAAGTCGGGTAAGCATGAATTCGAGTAGTATGCTATTATATCCCGAACATTTTACTGGAAAGTATCGTAGTGTTTTTCTAATTGGAGAATGGTAAAAACGGAGTAGACTGTTACAGCAAAAACGGGCATGCTGTTACAGTTCTG